>ERZ1026872.323-NODE-323-length-14594-cov-31.757136_pt1 | contig 14594 bp, 13 predicted proteins | sample MGYA00380166_ERZ1026872 | MGnify/ENA primary metagenome ERZ1026872 (study PRJEB33269, sample SAMEA4719802) | human gut metagenome | biome: human-associated habitat; feature: organic feature; material: feces | place: Cameroon | collected 2013-10 ... | reverse complement strand
TGATTATCATTACAGCAAAGAAAAACTCAAGCAGAATGTTTTGAGAATGATGACTGAATGTAAAAAGCCAGGCGGGTAATGGTTATAGCAGGTTTACAACGGAAGCAATAAAAAAGCCCGCACGCGGCGGGCTTGAAGACAGAGGCAGATTATTCTGCCTGTAAACGCGATGGCGGAGCTGAGTGATAATGCGCATCAGCCTCGGCAAAACGTTGCTGCATAGCAGTTGAAGGCGCTTTACCCAACAGGCTGAAGACCACAATACCGATGCTGCCGAAAACAAAGCCCGGGATGATTTCATACAGACCCAACCAGGCAAACTGCTTCCAGACGATTACCGTCACCGCACCGATGATCATCCCTGCCAGCGCGCCGTTGCGGGTCATACGCGACCACATTACCGAGAACAGAACCACCGGACCAAACGCCGCGCCGAAGCCCGCCCAGGCGTAGCTTACCAGACCCAGCACGCGGTTCTCCGGGTTCGCCGCCAGCGCGATAGACACCAGCGCCACGACCAGCACCATGATGCGGCCAATCCATACCAGCTCTTTCTGGCTGGCATTTTTACGCAGGAACGCTTTGTACAAATCTTCGGTGATTGCGCTGGAGCACACCAGCAGCTGGCAGCTCAGGGTCGACATAACCGCAGCGAGGATCGCAGACAGCAGGATACCGGCAATCCACGGGTTGAACAGGATTTGCGCCAGTTCAATAAACACACGCTCGGCGTTCTGGTTAACGGCACCGGCAAGCTGTGGGTTGTTGTTAAAGTAAGCAATACCAAAGAAGCCCACGGCCACGGCACCTGCCAGACACAGAATCATCCAGGCCATGCTAATGCGGCGAGCATGAACGATGCTATGGTGGGAATCTGCAGCCATAAAGCGCGCCAGAATATGCGGCTGACCAAAGTAGCCCAGACCCCAGCCCATCAGGGAAATGATGGCAACAAAATTCAGCCCTTTGAACATGTCCACGTTCTCAATGCTCTTTTGTTTAATCACTTCCAGCGAATCCTCGAATCCACCCACACCAATAATAACCATCACCGGTGTCAGGATCAGAGCAAAGATCATCAGGCTGGCCTGGACGGTATCGGTCCAGCTAACCGCCAGGAAACCACCAATAAAGGTATAAATGATCGTCGCGGCCGCGCCCGCCCACAGTGCTGTTTCGTAGCTCATGCCAAAGGTGCTTTCAAACAGACGCGCCCCTGCCACAATCCCTGAAGCACAATAGATGGTGAAAAACAGCAGAATAACCAGCGCGGAGATAATACGCAGAATTCGGCTTTTATCTTCAAAGCGACCGGTAAAGTAATCCGGTAACGTCAGCGCATTGTTATTGTATTCGGTGTGTACGCGTAAACGTCCGGCCACCAGCTTCCAGTTGATCCAGGCGCCCAAAATAAGGCCGATGGCGATCCAGCTTTCTGAAATCCCCGACAGGAAAATCGCGCCAGGCAGACCCATCAGCAACCAGCCGCTCATGTCAGATGCCCCGGCGGATAACGCGGTCACGAATGGACCCAGACTGCGTCCCCCCAGAATGTAATCGTCAAAGTTTTTGGTTGAACGCCATGCAATAAACCCTATCAATATCATGCCGAAAATATAGACACAGAATGTCACTAACATCGGTGTGCTAATAGCCATCAAAACTCTCCAAAATTATGTATCAGCAATGCCGTGGCTTGCCGTTTTATTACCCTGCCGGAACGTGGCAAAGATATCTATGTTGACCAGGGCGACCGTATCCTGCCGGAAGCGATGGTTATTCACAATCGATTTAACACACCATTTACATCAAATTTGATCCAGAGTAGATAGCATTTTTCTGTAGGTTGCACTCTCTCACATTTTTTTCGGTTGCACCTTTTAAAAGTGTTAACTACCGCAGAGAAAAAGATTCTGTAATTTTTACAGCCCACATCATAAGACTCATATTTATTAACATTTCATTCATTTCCAAGCTTGCAAACCAAGTCACATTTAACACGGTTGCACAAAGTTGCAACATAGTGGATATTTCTCGGTAACTATCAGACCCGTATTTCAGTACAACAGGAGTAAACGGCATGGGAACCACCACGATGGGGGTTAAACTGGATGACGCCACTCGCGAGCGTATTAAAACAGCAGCATCACGAATCGATCGCACGCCACATTGGCTGATCAAGCAAGCCATCTTTAATTATCTCGAAAGACTGGAAAATGACGACGCGCTTCCTGAACTGCCGGCCCTGCTGGCGGGTGCCGCGAATGAGGGTGAGGAGTCAACCACGCCGCAGAATGAAGCGCATCAGCCTTTCCTGGAATTTGCCGAACAGATCCTGCCGCAGTCAGTTTCCCGCGCAGCAATCACCGCCGCGTACCGCCGCGCCGAAACCGACGCAGTGCCGATGCTGATGGAGCAGGCTCGTCTGCCGCAACCCATCGCTGAGCAAGCGCACAAGCTGGCGTACAGCCTGGCCGACAAACTGCGTAACCAGAAGACCGCCAGCGGCCGCGCCGGGATGGTACAAGGTTTATTGCAGGAATTCTCCCTTTCTTCACAGGAAGGCGTCGCGCTGATGTGTCTGGCGGAAGCCCTGCTGCGTATTCCTGATAAGGCAACCCGCGATGCGTTAATCCGCGACAAAATCAGCAACGGCAACTGGCAGTCGCACATTGGACGCAGCCCGTCCCTGTTCGTCAACGCGGCGACCTGGGGGCTGTTGTTTACCGGTCGTCTGGTTTCTACGCATAATGAAGCCAGCCTTTCACGCTCACTCAACCGTATTATCGGCAAGAGCGGTGAACCACTGGTGCGTAAAGGCGTCGACATGGCGATGCGCCTGATGGGCGAACAGTTCGTCACCGGAGAGACTATCGCCGAAGCGCTGGCTAACGCCCGTAAACTGGAAGAAAAAGGTTTCCGCTACTCTTACGACATGCTGGGCGAAGCAGCTCTGACTGCCGCCGATGCCCAGGCTTATATGGTTTCGTACCAACAGGCAATCCACGCCATTGGTAAAGCCTCAAATGGTCGCGGCATCTATGAAGGGCCGGGCATTTCTATCAAGCTGTCGGCGCTGCATCCGCGTTATAGCCGCGCGCAGTATGACCGCGTGATGGATGAACTCTATCCGCGTCTGAAGTCGCTTACTCTGCTGGCCCGCCAGTACGACATCGGTATCAATATCGATGCTGAAGAGGCAGACCGACTGGAGATCTCCCTCGATCTGCTGGAAAAACTGTGCTTTGAACCTGAACTGGCGGGCTGGAACGGTATCGGCTTTGTTATTCAAGCCTACCAGAAGCGCTGCCCGTATGTTATCGACTACCTGATTGACCTCGCCACGCGCAGCCGCCGTCGCCTGATGATCCGCCTGGTTAAGGGCGCCTACTGGGATAGCGAAATCAAACGTGCGCAAATGGACGGTCTGGAAGGTTATCCGGTCTATACCCGTAAGGTCTACACCGACGTTTCCTATCTGGCCTGTGCGAAAAAACTGCTTGCGGTACCGAATCTGATCTACCCGCAGTTCGCCACCCACAACGCCCATACGCTGGCGGCGATTTATCAGTTGGCCGGTCAAAACTACTATCCTGGTCAGTACGAGTTCCAGTGCCTGCACGGTATGGGCGAACCGCTGTATGAGCAGGTCACCGGTAAAGTTGCCGATGGCAAACTGAACCGTCCATGCCGCATTTATGCACCGGTAGGCACGCATGAAACGCTGCTTGCGTATCTGGTGCGTCGTCTGCTGGAAAACGGCGCCAACACTTCATTCGTCAACCGCATTGCAGACACTACCCTGCCGCTGGATGAACTGGTAGCCTGCCCGGTCGAAGCCGTTGAAAAACTGGCGCAGCAGGAAGGCCAGGCTGGTCTGCCACATCCGAAGATTGCCCTGCCGCGTGACCTGTACGGTAAAGGCCGCGAAAACTCAGGCGGACTGGATTTAGCGAACGAACATCGTCTGGCCTCACTGTCCTCCGCCCTGCTCAACAGCGCACTGCAAAAATGGCACGCTAAACCGATGCTCGAACATCCGGTTGCTGACGGTGAAATGACCCCAGTCGTCAACCCGGCCGAACCGAAAGACATTGTCGGTTACGTGCGTGAAGCAACCCACAGCGAAGTGGAACAGGCATTGCAGAACGCGGTAAATAACGCGCCGATCTGGTTCGCCACACCGCCACAAGAGCGCGCCGCTATTTTGCATCGCGCCGCCGTTCTGATGGAAGGCCAGATGCAGCAGTTAATTGGCATTCTGGTGCGCGAAGCGGGCAAAACCTTCAGCAACGCCATTGCGGAAGTGCGCGAAGCGGTAGACTTCCTGCACTATTATGCCGGTCAGGTCCGCGATGACTTCGATAATGAAACCCATCGTCCGTTAGGGCCGGTGGTCTGTATCAGCCCCTGGAACTTCCCGCTGGCCATTTTCACCGGGCAGATTGCCGCTGCGCTGGCGGCGGGCAACAGCGTGTTGGCAAAACCCGCGGAACAAACTCCGCTGATTGCCGCCCAGGGTATTGCCATTTTACTCGAAGCAGGTGTGCCGCCAGGCGTGGTGCAACTGTTGCCTGGTCAAGGTGAAACGGTCGGGGCACAGCTCACTTCCGATGAGCGCGTACGCGGCGTCATGTTTACCGGCTCAACGGAAGTCGCCACGCTGTTGCAACGTAATATCGCGACCCGCCTGGATGCTCAGGGGCGTCCAATCCCGCTTATCGCCGAAACCGGCGGGATGAACGCCATGATCGTCGACTCTTCTGCGTTAACGGAACAGGTTGTGGTCGATGTTCTGGCTTCTGCCTTTGACAGCGCCGGACAGCGCTGCTCCGCGCTTCGCGTCCTGTGTCTGCAGGACGATGTCGCCGACCATACGCTGAAAATGCTGCGTGGCGCGATGGCGGAATGCCGCATGGGTAACCCGGGCCGCCTGACCACCGATATTGGACCGGTTATCGATGAAGAAGCCAAAGCCAATATTGAGCGCCATATTCAGGCCATGCGCGCCAAAGGGCGTCCGGTGTTCCAGGCCGTGCGCGAAAACAGCGACGATGCGCGTGAATGGCAAACCGGTACCTTTATCGCGCCGACGCTTATCGAGCTGGAAAGCTTCGACGAATTGCAAAAAGAGGTGTTCGGTCCGGTACTGCACGTTGTGCGTTACACCCGCAACAATCTGGGCAGTCTGATTGAGCAAATTAATGCCTCCGGCTACGGCCTGACGCTGGGCGTGCACACCCGTATCGATGAAACCATCGCCCAGGTCACGGGTTCGGCACATGTGGGGAACCTGTACGTTAACCGCAATATGGTCGGCGCCGTCGTCGGAGTGCAGCCATTCGGTGGCGAAGGCTTGTCAGGAACCGGGCCAAAAGCGGGTGGACCGCTGTATCTGTACCGCCTGCTGGCAAACCGTCCGGAAAATGCGTTAGGCATTACGCTTGCCCGTCAGGATGCCGAATACCCGGTCGATGCACAGCTTAAAACGGCGCTCGTTCAGCCGCTGCAAGCGCTTAGCGAATGGGCAACCGATCGTCCAGCACTGCGTGCGCTCTGCCAGCAGTTTGGTGAACTGGCGCAGGCCGGAACGCAACGCCTGCTGCCAGGACCCACCGGCGAGCGCAATACCTGGACGCTGTTGCCGCGCGAACGCGTGCTGTGTATCGCCGATGATGAACAGGATGCGCTGGTACAGGTTGCCGCTGTAACTTCCGTTGGTAGCTTAATCCTGTGGCCAGATGATACGTTCCATCGCGACCTGGCAAAACGCCTGCCAGCCGCGGTCTCCGGGCGCATTCAGTTTGCTAAAGCGGACAACATCGCCACGCAGCCGTTTGATGCCGTTATTTTCCACGGCGATTCCGATCAGCTTCGCGCACTGTGTGAAGCAGTGGCGGCCCGCGAAGGGGCGATTGTGTCGGTCCAGGGCTTTGCCCGCGGCGAAAGCAATATCCTGCTGGAAAGGTTGTATATTGAGCGCTCCCTGAGCGTCAATACCGCCGCAGCTGGGGGGAACGCCAGCCTGATGACAATCGGCTAAGGTTGTGGTTAATTAAGGCTCCGGTAACGGGGCCTTTTTTTATGAAGCCAGAGGGAAGCATGAAACGAATCGTACTGACATGTGCAGCGCTGCTGCTGAGCGGCCAGGCGCTGGCGGATGACTGCGCCAACGCGAACACGCAGATTGAGATGAACACCTGTGCGGCAGAGCAGTATAAGGCGGCCGACGCCAAACTTAATGAAACTTATCAGAATGCGCTGAAGCGCGCCGCCCCAACCCAGCGCGATTTACTGAAAAAAGCGCAAGTATCCTGGATAACTTTGCGCGATGCGGACTGTGCGTTAATCAGTTCTGGCACTGAAGGCGGTAGCGTTCAGGCGATGATTTCCAGCCAGTGCCTGACGGATAAGACCAACGAGCGCGAAGCGTTTCTCGCCTCGCTCTTGCAGTGTGAAGAAGGCGATTTAAGCTGCCCGTTACCGCCGGCCAGTTAACGCACGCGGATCCCTTCAATAATCATCCGCTGTACGCTCTCCACCGTTTGGTTAAAAAAGGCTTCATCACGCAGCGTTGCGCCCGTCACCGCCTCTACCTGTGGGGCAAAATCGGCGTAGTGCTGAGTTGAAGCCCAAATCATAAAAATCAGATGATGCGGATCGACCGGAGCCAGTTTTCCGCTTTTGATCCAACCGGCAATCAGCGCGGATTTCTCATCAATTAGCGTTTTGAGATCCCCCTCCAGTTCTGCCATCAATAAAGGCGCTCCGGCCAGCATCTCCATACAAAACAGCCGTGAGGCCTGAGGGTAATCGCGCGACACTTCCAGCTTAAGGCGAATGTATTCTTTAATGGCCACCAGCGGCGCAAAGTCTTCGCGAAAAGCTTTCAATGGAGCCAGCCAGATGTCGAGGATCTGCCGTAAAACGGCGATATAAAGCACCTCTTTTGACGGGTAGTAATAAAGTAAATTGGTTTTTGACACGCCCGCCTGCTCTGCCACCTGCTCCAGGCGCGTGCCGTGGATCCCATATTGGGAGAAGATATTTAATGCCGCGGTTAAGATGGCCTGGCGTTTTGCACTGACGGCCTGCGAGCGCTTACCTGTTTTTTTCTCTGCGCGTTGGACCATGCGCCCTCTCCTTCTTGTGAGGGCGTCAGCATACCAAATCACGCGGTGAATGGTTAAATTAAAGCGATTCCGGCGGCGCCTCTTGTCCAAGCGCTTTTTTCTTTTTGAACTTCAGCTCGCTGACCAGTACGCCAACAATAATGAATGCCGCACCAAGCAATGCAAGTAGCGGTAAGCGTTCACCCGCCAGACGGCCAAAGATCCCCGCCCACACCGGTTCACCGGTATAAATAACCGTCGCGCGCGTCGGCGAAACGCTGCGCTGCGCCCAGTTCATGGTGACCTGAATAATCGCGCTAAAAATCCCCAGCCCCAGCGCCACCACCAGCAATCCGGTAGACATTGGTGGTACGGTCTCTCCGGCCGGTCCCATCGCCATAAACGCCACTATCGAAGCGGTTGCCAGTTGCACTACCGTTACCCGACGTACATCCACTTTTCCCGCCCACGCGCTAATCAGGATAATTTCTGCCGCAATCGCCACCGCACCGGCGAGCGTGATCCACTCGCCTTCGCCTAAAGCCAGTAAATTGCCTCCCGGTCCGGCAAGAAAAATCAATCCGATAAAGGCCAGCACAATGCCGACGCACGGCATCAGGCCAGGCATGCGCCCCAGACACAGCCATTGTAAAAGCGGCACCAACGGTACGTACATCGCGGTAATAAACGCCGATTTACTGCTGGGAATAAACTGTAGCCCCCAGGTTTGCAGACTATAGCCCAGCGCAATTGCGATACCGATTGCAACCCCTGCTTTGACTTCCAGCCACGTCAGCTTATGCAGTGTGTGTAACGACAAAAGCGCGACCGCCAGCGCGGCAGTGGCAAAACGCACACCGACAAAGAAAAAAGGGCCGCTCAGGGTAACGGCATATTGCACCGCCAAAAACGTGCCACCCCAGAACATGGTGATCACAATGAGGATCGCTTCCTGAGGTTTAACAGAGAAGGAATAACGAGAAAGTAATGACATGAGACACCCGATTAACTGAATGTCATTAGTCTGCGTTGCGTTTTGTTACAGTTCAACCTTGCAGACAAAAAAAACCGCCGGAAGGACCCGGCGGCGGTGGCTACGTAACGTCTGTCTCTGACACTCAGCCGTCACGACATATCTGACAGATAGCCCGACAATTACGATTTGTTGTTGCCGTGGCTATTTTTGCCCCCTTTTTTGCCTGCCTCTGAAGCGCGTTGCGGGTCATTCTTGAAGTTGCCCCCGCTGTGCTGGCCACCTTTTCGACCTGCTTCTGATGCTCTTTCGCGGTCTTCCGCAAAGTTGCCGGAACCGCCCCGATGGTTTGCCATTACTGACCTCCGTCATTGATTAGACATCATATTGCATAGGTACTGAGGAGTGATACCTCACGCAGCGTTACGGGCGAGGCCCTGAAAATAACTGCGTGGGAATAAGCATAGTGAAGTGTGGCCAGGGCAGACGCTAACTGTAATATCCTGCAACAGGATCAGGAGTGACAAAGAAATAATCACCATAAGAAATCAATAAGTCTTTCTTATGACTACCGAATTCTACCCGGTTAAATATGTATCATTTTGCTACAAAGCAGGTTGTTATAAAAATTGTTATAAATCAAAGAAGTGATTGTGAAATTTGCACTCCTGACAGTACGTCATATCTTTAAAGGTAGGTAGCGAATCGCTACGGACACGGTTAACTCGAGGAGTAGTGTAAAATGGCAAAAGTTCTGGTGCTTTATTATTCCATGTACGGACACATTGAAACTATGGCCCACGCAGTCGCAGAAGGCGCAAATAAGGTAGATGGCGCAGAAGTGATTATTAAGCGTGTACCAGAGACCATGCAGCCCGAGATTTTCCTTAAGGCTGGCGGCAAAACACAAAACGCACCAGTCGCAACCCCGCAAGAACTGGCTGATTACGACGCCATCATTTTTGGTACCCCCACGCGCTTTGGCAATATGTCCGGTCAGATGCGTACCTTCCTCGACCAGACTGGCGGGCTGTGGGCCTCTGGCGGCCTGTACGGCAAACTCGCCAGCGTATTCAGCTCAACGGGAACCGGCGGCGGTCAGGAACAAACCATTACATCAACCTGGACTACGCTTGCCCACCATGGGATGGTGATTGTACCTATCGGTTACGCGGCGCAAGAGCTGTTTGATGTCTCTCAAGTTCGCGGCGGTACCCCTTACGGTGCAACCACCATTGCCGGAGGCGACGGCTCCCGCCAGCCAAGTCAGGAAGAATTATCTATCGCCCGCTATCAGGGTGAATATGTCGCAGGTCTGGCAGTAAAACTCAACGGCTAATCTTCAACAGGAGGATTCGAATGCCAACTCAAGAAGCGAAAGCCCATCGCGTCGGCGAATGGGCAAGTCTGCGCAATACATCGCCGGAAATAGCCGAAGCCATTTTTGAAGTCGCACATTATGACGAGAAACTGGCGGAAAAAATTTGGGAAGAAGGTAGCGATGAGGTACTCATCAAAGCCTTTGAAAAAACAGACAAAGATTCGCTCTTTTGGGGTGAACAGACTATCGAACGCAAAAACGTCTAGCGCGCTGACTCCCCCGCGAACACGGGGGAGTTTTCTTTTACTTAGCCGCCTCATTCAGCACGCTATCGAACTTATCTATCGGGCAAAAACCATCCGCATCTATCGGACATCCTTTCAGCTCCAGCGTTACGCGCTGCGCCGGGGATTTCAGCGTCAGAACGTCTGCATTACGCAACTGCTGCGAGCTCTGATACACATACTCGATTTTCATCAGATCACGATTTGCATTGCTGTCATGCCAGCGCTGGAAGACAATCTTCCCGCCAATCGGCGTACGCTCGTTCTGATCGTGAAGCTGGTACGGTTTAAAATCCAACGCGGTGAGCAACGAAGCGATATTTGAATCATGCCCCACCAGCACGGTTATTTTCGGTGCTTTCGCGCGTTCAGTAACCAGCGCATTATCAATATATTTCACCAGTGGTTTGGCGACGTTCTGCGCCACTTCCGGGGAGGTGAACAGGCTATCCTGATAGCCGTTTTTCAGCTTCGACAGAACCTTCCACTGCTGATCCGATTTAATCTCGCCCCAGGCAACCTTGTCCATCGGGAAGCCTTCGTAATATTGCAGCGTGAAGGCATCAACCAACGAATTTCCCACCTTCAGCGGCCCCGAAACGCCTGGCTCCTGCTGGTACTTCGCGCTAAACGTATCTTTGGCATCGGTCAGGGAACACTGCTGTTTTTCTTTGCAGGACGGAGAGTCTTTGTAGTCGGTCATTTGCTCAAGCAACTGATAGCTATCGTTGAGCTGCATTTTACTTCGCTCTTTCTCCATGGCCTGAACGGCCTGCTGGCTGAAGGCGGCGGAATCATCGGTGATCACCGGATTAAAGGTGGGATCCATGGTGCCCATTTTTTCCTGATGATGGACCGGAACATCGCAACCAGGGAAAGCACCGGTAACAAAGAACTGCGCCGTGGCGACCGTACGCTGCAGGCTGTTAGCATAGGTATAGACCGTGTTCGGTGCCGGGCATTCGCCCGATTTCACCATCCCCTGCTCTGCCAGCCACTCTCGCATGTAGTGGCCCATATAGATTTCCAGCACACCGCCTTTAGTAGTGAGTTGTCCGCCGGGGACATCCCATTCTGGCCATTGTTTGGGGGTGGACTGTTCAAGAACGCTGCCATTATTGGCTAAAGGTGCGCGTAAGTTATGCCGACTCATCATCAATACTTGCTGAAGCTGATAGCCTTCCGGCGCGGTCTGCGCCTGCGCGGCGGTTGACAATAAGACAGCCCCTGCCACGACTGTGGCGATTAACGATTTATTCATCCCTACGACCTCTTGTTGTTATCAATCACAACAGAGTGTGACAGAAATATGACATATTTCCGGGAACGCTTTCGCAAAACAGACCATCTAGCGTGTCGTTTTAACACCAAACTCGGTTTCGAGTTTACGAATGCCAAGAGGTGTGAAGATGACATGGCGGCTGCCCTGTTCGGTTTTTATCCATCGCTGTTCACTGAACCAGCGCAGCAGCGTTGCGCCAAGCACACCACCAGGATGATAACGTCATTCGCTCCAGTCCAGACAACCACAGGTTAACTTCCGCCGGGATGAGCCAGCCGCCAGGACAATCCCCATCTGTGCCAGCTTTTCTTGGCCAAGAGGAGTCAGCGTTTCACCATCCGGCGTTAACCACTGACGGGAAACTAGCGTATCGAACAACCTCACCGCGACCTCTCCGGCGAGATGGTCGTAGCAGGTGCGGGCATGCCGCAAACCTGGCGGTGTAGTGATTCTGCGGGGCGTTGATGTCGCCCACGCAACGCCCATCAGGCGTTCCAGCAGTTCAGCGATATCGGAACCTGCAAGGCGAAAATAACGATGTCTGCCCTGCGCCAACGCGACAACAAAACGTTGTTCGCACAGACGCGCCAGATGCGCGCTGGCGGTCGACGCGGATATATCCGCCACCGCGCTGAGCTCAGTTGCAGTCCAGGCGCAGCCATCCATTAGGGCGCACAACATACGCGAGCGCGATTTATCGGCCATCACTGCCGCAGTGAGTGCCATTTTCGACTCCAGATCGCCCTCTTCTTCATGTAACATCACGGATGCCATAACGACCTCATTGGCCCTGAATCTCTGAATTAACGATGCCATGAAAGTCGCGCAAAGTCACCGCACCGGTCACACAGCACGCAGCATCATCTCTGTACCCAACCCGACCAGACAAAACAGAAAACAGCGTTTAAACACGAGCGGAGAAATAACCCTTCGCACACGGGTACCTATCCATTGGCCAATCAGCGCAGGAACAATGGCCAAAGCCGACAAACTTAACGATTGTATGGGCAGCGCGTTGTGCCACCACAGACCCAGCGCCAATGCCAGGGTCGAAAAGGTAAAAGAGATCCCGAGCGCCTGTACCAGTTCATCTTTCTCAAAGCCGAGGGACTGGATCCAGGGCACGGCGGGCATCACAAACACCCCGGTTCCGCCGGTCAATAAGCCGGTCACAAATCCAATAACGAGGGAGTACGGTTTTTCACGCTGCGGGGCCACCGCGATTTTCTTTCCCGCCAGCGTCCAGATAGCGTAGGCCACCAGCGCCACGCCGAGCGCAAACTGAGTACGGGTGGTGTCACCCCCGGTAATCCAGGTGCTGGCAAGCAGAGTCGCCATTACCACTGTCAGCAGCATTGGCCACAGTCGTTTGAGTAATTGGCGTGTATTTCCACCACCGCCAAACTGGAACAAATTGCTTATCAGCGAAGGCAATAGCAGCATGGCCGCCGCGGCAACCGGTGAAATAAGCGATCCGAGGATCCCCATCGCCACGGTGGGTAACCCCATACCCGTAACGCCTTTCACCATCCCGGCGAGGACAAATGTGGCGGCAATCATCACCACCAGGGCGGGTCCAAACGCTAAAGAACTCGTCATGTTGCACTTTCCTGGAAAAGAGAAGATGACTGATTCTGGACGTTAATCACTGTGTTTGCTTCGTCAGGCAACGAAATATGCCTTCCTGGGGAGGGCGACGCCATAAAAAATGCCGGGTTTCCCCGGCACATTTATCAGAACGTTTTCGCCCACCACAACCGAAGTTTCATGCCCCAGTAGCTGGTCCAGCCGCTGGTGGTTGATACCACCCGACCTTGTGACATCACCACCAGCGTGGGCGTGACGCTGATTGCCCAACTGCGGGAAATGGCCCCGTTCGCATCATTGATGACCGGAAAGTCCACGCCTTTACGCGACAGCCAGCGAGATACCTCAGCTTCATTTCCGGAACGTAACGCAATGGTCATCACATTTTCCCCTTCCGAACGCAGCCTGGCGACTTCCGGCGTCGTGAAGCGGCATACGCCGCACCAGCTCGCCCAGAAATAAAGCAACACCGGCTCGTCTTTGCTGAGCGCCGCCAGCGTGACGGTTTCACCATCCAGTGTTTGTAAAGGCGTGCTGTCAAAGGAGGCAGGGAGCTGCGGCGCGCGCCAGGCATCCATCAGCAGCATTGCCCCCGCCAACAGCGCCAGTAAGATCAGCCCTTCGCGCAACCAGCGGCGCAGTTTACTGAGCATTGGCCGCCGCCAGTTTTTCTTTTACCACTTCCTCAAGGGTTTCCCACGGTACCGCGCCGGGAATAAGTTCATCACCAATAATCGTTGCCGGGGTTCCCTGCACCCCCACCAGTCGCGCCAGTTGCAGGTTAGTGCTCAGCGTTTCAGCACTTTGGGCGTCCAGCGTCACCGGACTGGCCCCCGCTTTTTCCTGCGCCTGTTTGATACTGACGTCGGTATGGTAGCCCTTCTTCTGCATCAATTTTTCATGTAATGCCAGGGACTGTTGCGGATGCTCATGCCATGTCGTCAGCACGGTCCGCGCCGCCAGTTCCGAACTTTCACCTTTAAACGGCAGCGGTTTAATCACTACCGCCACGTCAGGATATTTCTGCACAATTTTTTCCAGCATTGGATCCAACTGCTTGCAGTATGGGCAGTTGTAATCGGTGAAGTTTATCAGGGTCAGTTTCGCCTGCTTCGCGCCAATCCGCGGGCTGTTGGGATCGTTAAACAAGGCTTCCTGAATTAATGCTTCAATTTGCTTTTCCTGTTCCGGGGTAAACGGCGCAGGCTCTTTCGCGATACTGACGGCAGAAAACAGGGTTAACAGCAGAACAATCATCATTTTCATGGGGTTACTCCTTTGGCATCATTCAACGTTTGCAGTACCGCATCGCGGGTTAACAACGTGGGTAACGCCTGGCCATCCGGCAGACCGGGGCCATAAATTTGGTTATACGGCACAGCAACCTGGCCGCGTTTTTTTAGAAATTCGGTAATAGCTTCAGAAGGGAGTGTCCAGTCGCCGCGCAGCGCCACCACATCCGGCTGTTGCAATGCGGCCTGTACGTCTTCTTTATGCAACACGTTGTATTTGTTTACCTTACAGGTGATGCACCAGTCGGCTGTGACGTCAATGAACACGCGCTTATGTTGCGCCAGCGCATCCTCAATCGCCTGCTCGCTTAGCGGTTGCCAGTTCACGCTTTCTTTAGCGCTACTTTGTCCGCTAAACCCTAAGTGTGGGAGCAGCAACGTCGCAAGCCAGATAGCCGAACCCAGCATCATCACGCCAAGCAGACGCCGCAAAATATTCATCCACCGCCCTGGTCGCGGCAAACGCAGCGCCAGACCGGGACGCAGGGCCACCAGCAGCCACGGTAAGCTCATCCCCAGCCCAAGTGCGATAAACAATCCCCACAACGTCGGCAGCGAAGCAGTCAATGCTACCGCCACCGCCGTTCCCAGAAACGGGGCACTGCACGGCGTGGCAAGCAGTGTCGCAAATGCACCTTGCCAGAAATGTCCCGACAGTCCGTTGCCGCCGTGAGTCGCCAGCGTGGTGGTCATCGCAGAAGGGAGTCGGAATTCAAACCACCCGAACAGGCTGGCGCTGAACG
>ERZ1026872.319-NODE-319-length-14830-cov-4.195059_pt1 | contig 14830 bp, 14 predicted proteins | sample MGYA00380166_ERZ1026872 | MGnify/ENA primary metagenome ERZ1026872 (study PRJEB33269, sample SAMEA4719802) | human gut metagenome | biome: human-associated habitat; feature: organic feature; material: feces | place: Cameroon | collected 2013-10 ... | reverse complement strand
GTTCACAACTGATTTCACCTGTGAACTAAAACCCTCACTTAGAAACAAGTATTCGCTTCATTCAAAATGAAAACACGGAACTCATACCCCATGTGGTTCAGCCGTGTGCAATATCTGCTGTCGTAAGGAGAACAGTATGTCTACTGGCAACGTGCCGCGAGGATTCCCGCGAATCCTGCAGTGGCTTCTTATTGGGCTGATGGCGATCGTCGGTCTGGCAATCGGCGCGCTGGGGGCGAAACTCGCCGCCGTGGGTGGCTCGGTCTTCTTTGCCCTGATGGGGCTGGTCATGCTCGTCAGCGCTGTGCTGATCGCGCGCCAGCGCCGCGCCGGGATTATGCTTTACGCACTGGCGTTTATCGTGGCAATTATCTGGTCAATTGGCGATGCGGGCTGGGATTTCTGGCCGCTGTTTTCCCGCCTCTTTACCTTTGGCGTACTGGCGCTGCTTTGCGCGCTGGTGTGGCCGTTTATGGCCACGACGGCACCTGCACGTAAAGGGCCCGCGTTTGGCCTGGCGGCCGTGCTCGCCGTTGCCCTGCTGGCAAGCGTAGGCGGTATGTTCAAACCGCAGACGCTGGTATCCGCCACCGAGGCGGTACCGGTGAAACCGGTGGCAGCGGGTGAAGCGCAGAAAAACTGGGCACACTGGGGCAATACCACTCACGGCGATCGTTTTGCTGCGTTGGATCAGATTAACAAGCAAAACGTTAATCAACTGAAGGTAGCCTGGACGGCCCATACCGGCGATATTCCGCTAAGCAACGGTTCCGGCGCGGAAGATCAGAATACGCCGCTGCAAATCGGCGATACGCTATTCGTCTGCACGCCGTACAGCAAGGTACTGGCGCTGGACGTCGATAGCGGTAAAGAAAAGTGGCGCTATGATGCGAAAGCCACCGCGCCGAACTGGCAGCGCTGCCGTGGACTGGGTTACTTTGAAGACACGACCGCACTCACCTCACCTCAGTCTTCTGTGCAACCCGCCGCCTGTCCACGCCGCTTGTTCCTGCCGACCACCGATGCCAGGCTGATCGCCATCAACGCCGATAACGGCCAGCTGTGCGAAGACTTCGGCGACCACGGCACCGTGGATCTGAGCGTCGGGATGGGTGAAATCAAACCGGGCTACTACCAGCAAACCTCGACGCCGCTGGTGGCGGGAAATGTGGTGGTGGTTGGCGGCCGCGTTGCCGACAACTTCTCTACCGGTGAACCGCCGGGCGTCGTACGCGCTTATGATGTACGCACCGGCAAACTGGCGTGGGCGTGGGATCCGGGCAACCCGAATCTGACCGGCCTGCCGCCGGAAGGCCAAACCTACACGCGCGGGACGCCGAACGTTTGGTCCGCGATGTCCTATGACGCGAAGCTAAACCTGGTGTATCTGCCCACCGGTAATGCGACGCCGGACTTCTGGGCAGGTGAACGTACCGCGCTGGACGATAAGTACAGCTCGTCAATCGTTGCCGTTGATGCCACGACCGGTAAAGTTCGCTGGCACTACCAGACAACTCACCACGATCTGTGGGACTTCGACCTGCCGTCTCAGCCGCTGCTGTACGACCTGCCGAACGGCAAAGGTGGTACTACGCCGGTACTGGTGCAAACCAGCAAACAGGGCATGATCTTTATGCTCAACCGAGAAACCGGCGAACCGGTCGCGAAAGTCGAAGAGCGCCCGGTACCGGCAGGCAATGTGCAGGGAGAGCGTTACTCGCCCACCCAACCGTACTCTGTGGGTATGCCGATGATCGGTAATGACACGTTGAAAGAGTCCGATATGTGGGGCGCTACCCCGGTCGATCTGCTGCTGTGCCGCATCCAGTTTAAAGAAATGCGCCATCAGGGCATCTTCACCCCGCCGGGCGTTGACCGCTCGCTGCAGTATCCGGGATCCCTCGGCGGTATGAACTGGGGCAGCGTATCGGTTGATCCAAACAATAGTCTGATGTTCGTCAACGATATGCGCCTGGGGCTGGCAAACTATATGGTGCCGCGCGCCAACGTTGCTAAAGACGCCAGCGGGATTGAGATGGGGATTGTGCCTATGGATGGCACGCCATACGGTGCGATGCGCGAACGTTTCCTGTCACCGCTGGGGATCCCATGCCAGAAACCACCATTTGGCACCCTGTCCGCGGTGGACTTGAAGTCCGGTAAGATTGTCTGGCAGGTTCCAGTGGGGACCGTAGAGGACACCGGCCCGCTGGGTATTCGTATGCACATGCCAATCCCCATTGGCATGCCGACGCTGGGCGCCTCGCTGTCGACACAGTCTGGTCTGCTGTTCTTCGCCGGTACCCAGGATTTCTACCTGCGCGCGTTTGATACCGCAACCGGGAAAGAAATCTGGAAAGATCGTCTGCCGGTGGGGAGCCAGTCCGGCCCGATGACCTACGTGTCGCCGAAAACCGGTAAGCAGTACATCGTGATTAACGCCGGGGGCGCTCGTCAGTCGCCGGATCGCGGTGACTATATCATTGCTTACGCCCTGCCGGATTCACAGTAATCCACAGCCCCGTAGCCACAAGGCTACGGGGATTTTTCCTCGTCAGAACGTTTCCCAGTTATCGGCTCCGGCCGTCGCTACCGCTGGGCGCGTCGGCGTAAACGTTGCTTTTACACTCGCCTTCTCGTGCTCAACGCTTTCGCCGCGCCCAATGCGGAACGTGCCTACTGCCTGAGTTAAGCGCGCCGCCTGCTCTTCCAGCGAGGCCGCCGCCGCCGAGGCTTCTTCCACCAGCGAGGCGTTCTGCTGGGTGACGTTGTCCATTTCGGTCACCGCCTGGCTTACCTGCTGAATACCCCGGTTTTGCTCATCGGAGGCCGCCGCAATTTCCAGCATGATGTCCGTCACGCGTTTAACCGCATCCACAATATCAGTCATCGTCGACCCGGCGCGGACAACCTCATCCGAACCGCGTTCGATAAGCGTAACCGACTCGCTGATCAGCCCTTCTATCTCTTTTGCCGCCTGTGCGCTGCGGCTGGCCAGCGTCCGCACTTCGCTCGCAACCACCGCAAACCCGCGCCCCTGTTCGCCCGCTCGCGCCGCTTCGACCGCCGCGTTCAGCGCCAGAATGTTGGTCTGGAAGGCAATGCTGTTAATTACCGAGGTGATTTCGGAGATTTTCTTCGAACTGGTGGAGATGCTGCCCATGGTGGACACCACGCCGGACACCAGTTGCCCGCCGCGCGTCGCTTTGCCGGAGGCATCCTCTGCCAGCTTGCTGGCATGGTGCGCGTTGTCGGCGTTCTGTTTCACCGTTGCCGTCAGCTGTTCCATGCTGGCGGCGGTCTGTTCAATTGCCGCCGCCTGCTGCTCGGTACGCGAGGAAAGATCGGTGTTGCCCATAGAGATTTCACTGGTGCCGCGATAGATCTCTTCCGCCCCCTGGCGCACCGTACCCACGGTCTTCACCAGCGAGTGCTGCATTTTTTGCAGGTTGGCGTTAAGTTGGCCTATTTCACTACGCCCCGCGGGCTCATCAGCCATGGTCAGGTCGCCGCTGGCGATCTGCGCGATACGCGCTCCGGCACGCTGCAGCGGCAGAATGACCACCCGGCGCAGAGTCGTAAAGGTCAGCAGCGTCATCGCCACCGCCATGACAAAAGCGCCAATCATAAACATCACGCCCAATCGGGTGCGGTCGTGCGCCAGATCGGCCAGCTGGTTCGCGCGTGCGGTACGAATATCAATCACTTTCAAACGAACATCGTTGTAGGCGTCATCCAACGCACGGGCCTGCTCGCTCTCATAGTTGATGATGGCCTCAAACATACCGTTCTGGGCATATTTCAGCATTGGCTTCATCCCCTCAAGATAGGCGGTATAACGCTGATTCATCTCGTTATCCAACGCCCGATCGGCCGGGGTTTTGACGCTGCGATCGGTATAAACCTTGAAACCGTCCTGTGAACGTTCAATCCAGTGGCTGGCCGCCGCGAGGTTCTTCTTCATGCTGTCCATTTCGGCGATACGGCTATCGGCACCGGCGTGGATCATCATTAAACGCGCTTCGCGCAGGTAGTTGGCGCTGTCGGACAGCCCCACACGAACCTGCAGTTCTCGGGTCACATCACGCTGATCGTTATCGGCTTTCCACATAAAGTAGCCCGCCAGTCCAGAGCTCAGGGCAAACAGCAGCAGAATACCGCCCAGAACGGAACTAAAAAACGGCACCAGCCGGATATGGTGTAAGAAACCGATCTTTTGCGCACGGCTCGGCGCAGCCTTGTTATCCATGAGTAAGCTCTCTTGTACTTGAGGTAAGTACTAGAGTCATCGGCCATAGCCGCTAATTTCTTATCAGCAAAGGCGTAAAACGTAAGGCGGGTCACACTTCAGAAAACCAGCGGGAAAACACCCGCTGGTTGATGGCGTTATTTATCGCCGAAATGAATAACGGTACGAATAGATTTACCTTCATGCATCAAGTCAAACGCTTCGTTGATGTGATCCAGCGGCAGGCGGTGTGTGATGAACGGATCGAGCTGAATCTTGCCCGCCATCGCCTCTTCAACCATGCCCGGCAGCTGGGTACGGCCCTTCACGCCGCCGAAGGCAGAACCGCGCCACACGCGGCCGGTAACCAGCTGGAACGGACGGGTTTTAATTTCCTGCCCGGCACCGGCTACCCCGATGATAATGCTTTCACCCCAGCCTTTATGGCAGCACTCAAGCGCGGAACGCATCACGTTGACGTTGCCGATACACTCAAAGCTGAAGTCCACTCCGCCGTCGGTCAGTTCCACAATCACGTCCTGAACCGGCTTGTCGTAGTCTTTCGGGTTAATAAAATCGGTGGCCCCCATTTCCCCGGCCAGCTTGAACTTCTCCGGGTTGGTGTCAACGGCCAGGATGCGCCCGGCTTTCGCCTGCACCGCGCCTTGGATCACCGCCAGGCCAATACCGCCAAGGCCAAAGACCGCTACGGTGTCGCCCTCTTTGACCTTCGCCGTGTTGTGCACCGCACCGATACCGGTGGTCACGCCGCAGCCTAACAGGCACACTTTGTCCAGCGGAGCCTGTGGGTTCACCTTCGCCAGCGAAATTTCCGCTACCACGGTGTATTCGCTGAAGGTGCTGGTGCCCATATAGTGGTAAATAGGTTCGCCGTTGTAAGAAAATCGTGTCGTGCCGTCCGGCATCAGCCCTTTCCCCTGCGTCGCACGTACGGCCTGGCACAGGTTGGTTTTACCGGATTTACAGAATTTGCACTCGCCGCATTCGGCGGTATACAGCGGAATAACGTGGTCGCCCGGCTTCAGGCTCGTCACGCCTTCACCCACTTCCACCACCACGCCGCCGCCTTCATGGCCCAGCACCGCCGGGAAGACGCCTTCCGGATCGTCCCCGGAGAGCGTAAATGCATCGGTATGGCAAACGCCGGTATGGGTGATTTTGACCAGCACTTCCCCTTTTTTCGGCGGTGCGACGTCAATTTCAACAATTTTCAGCGGCTGACCGGGGCCAAACGCAACTGCAGCACGTGATTTCATAGCTGTCTCTTCCGTTGTGATGATTATTTTAAATAGGATCGTAGCAGATGACCGACCTCAGCCATGCGCACCGCACGCTGATCCGGGGTGGTTTCTCCGCTGACCAGTTCGTCTTTGAGATGCATCTCAACCATTTCGCCCATCAGGCCGTTGGCGGCCCCGCGAATAGAGGCGATCTGTTGCAGTATGGTCAGGCAGGAATCGCCGGACTCCAGCGCGCGCTCCAGCGCTTCAACCTGCCCTTTAATACGGCGAACCCGGGTAAGCGCGCGTTTTTTATCTTCGGGTGAATGTGGCATAGCCCCTCCGGTGATATAGGGGGGTATACTATCATTTTTTATGTGATTGTAAAAAAATGATTTCATTAACGTCAAAAAGATCGGGTTGAGGCGGTAAAACAGGCCCGAGGACAACGAATCTAACGCGGGATAAAGATCGGGTGCGTTGAGGATACCGGACAACAGGAAGAATGGCGGGGATTTCTCCCCGCCTGGCTCTTACCTGGTTTCGTAAGCCATGTGAACCACTATCTCCGTTTCGCCGCTTCGGAAGCGAACATCACAGAGGTTTTTATTGTTAAACAGCAAAGCGCACAAAAGCGTTATACCGATAACGATTAGCGCCAGAAGCGCTGATTTTCGTGGTTCCATAGCCCACTACTCCTTGACCCGAAGGTCTGTAAGAGGCTAGTCTCTATGTTGTAGGGCATAGATGTGGCCTCGGTAAATGTTAAGCGTCCTGCAAGACGCATAATGTTTCCGGGGCTTTCTTCTATCTGCCTTTCGGTCAATGCCTGAGACAAATAGCCTCAAGCACCCGCCAACATTCTACACCCGCCAATGACGTTCCCTACCGCGATTCAACCAGACGTACTTTTTTCGGAAAATGCCAGGGCTGCGGGCGTAGCAGGTCACGCGGGTGATTTTACGCGCGGCGAGAGTAATATCAGGAAGGCCGGCCGGGTGAGCGTCACGCAACCCGGCACAAGGGAATCAGGACTGGAGCGTAGCCAGGCGTGCGGCAAAACCAACAAACACCAGGCCAATCAGGCTGTTGCCAATTTTTGCCAGCTTTTTACGGGTTTTCACGTAGCGCGTCACCAGCGAGCCAGAAACAATCAGGAAGCTCAGGTAGGTAAAGCTGACCAGCTCAAGCGTCAGCGCCAGAATAAAGAACGCCAGCCCCGGAGTTGCCGCGTGCACATCAATAAACTGCACGAAAAACGAGACATAGAACAGGATAGCCTTTGGATTCGTCAGGCTCAGGGTCAGCGCGCGTTTAAAGATAGCGTGCCCCGGTTCCGCATGCGCGTCCTGCCCCGCCGCCTTTCGCTTCAGCGTGCTGTAAAGCATCTTGCCGCCAAGATACAGCAGATAAAATGCACCAAGGTAGCGGACGATGTTAAACAGCAGCGGCGTGGTTTTGATAAGCGTCGCCACGCCAGCAAAGGAGAGGAACATCAGCACGGCATCGCCAATAAAGACCGCCAGCGCCGCCATGTAACCTTTGCGAATACCGTGCGCGACGCCGGTTTTCAACACAAAGAGGGTATTTGGCCCCGGCACCAGAATAATAAAAATGGCCCCGAGCAAATACGTCCAGTAATTCAGCACGCCAAAATCTGCGAACACCCTGTTCTCCCTGACTCATACGTTTAAAAGATGACGTATGGTAACGCGAAGCCCAGAGAGTTTAAAGCCTTGTTAACGCTTGCGCGGCATCATGCGCAGCAGCGTATTGTCCTTCCAGAAATAGTGATGCGCCAGCGCAGCCAGAGCGTGCAGCCCTATCAGCCAGTAGCCGAGATTAGCAAGCAGAACGTGATATTGCTTAAGCGTATCGGCCAGATCGAAATTCGCCTCAGCGGCATGCGGCATCACCATGCCAAACGCCAGCCACGGGTTCCCACGATTGTACATCATGACTAATCCGATAAGCGGCAAGGCAATAAACAGCAGATAGATAGCCAGATGCCCCAGGTGCGACAAACCGGTGATCATCGGCTTTGGTTTCGGCACAATCGGCGGCGCCGGTCGCTTGAGACGAATCAACAGGCGCGCCACCATCAGCAGCAGAATGCTGATGCCACAGGAAACGTGAATCATATTGATGATTGGGCGATCGCTACGCGGGAAAAAACCGCGCAACTCCATGGCGGCGTAGGCCACAACCACCAGCAGGAACACCAACCAGTGGATCGTAATTTGCAAGCGGGAGTATTTGTCGTTCATTGTTGATGACACGCTAAAAATTCACATAAAGACAAAAATAGCCGCCATTCGTTAAAAATTCATTAACTTTTTCATATCACTACAAATTATTTTATCACGCTTACATTGCCCTTCAGCCCTGGCTGAACTAAGCCTGGACAGGTGAAACATATCATCCACACTTATTTATCAGCGATTGTTAAGTACCGATATTGGGTAAAGGCCCATCACTGACAGGAGAGTAACATGAGTAAAATTGGCATTAACGGGTTTGGGCGCATCGGCCGTCTGGTGCTGCGCCGGTTACTGGAAGTATCCAGCAGTCATGAAGTGGTGGCGATTAACGACCTGAGGTCGCCAAAAGTACTGGCTTATCTTTTAAAGCATGATTCGAACTACGGCCCCTTCCCATGGAGCGTCGATTTCACCGACAACGCGCTGATCGTCAACGGCAAAACCATCACCGTTTATGCCGAAAAAGATGCCAAAAATATCCCGTGGACGGCCCAGGGCGCCGAGCTTATCGTAGAGTGCACCGGCTTCTACACCTCAACCGAAAAATCACAGGCGCACCTTGATGCCGGGGCTAAAAAAGTGCTGGTCTCCGCGCCAGCCGGAGAGATGAAAACCCTGGTCTTTAACGTCAACGACGACACGCTGAACGCCAGTGATAAGATTATTTCCGTCGCCTCGTGCACCACCAACTGCCTGGCGCCGATGGCTAAAGCGCTCAACGATGCATTCGGCATTGAAGTGGGTACCATGACGACCATTCACGCCTACACCGGCACCCAGTCGCTGGTCGACGGGCCGCGCGGCAAAGACCTGCGCGCGTCGCGCGCGGCGGCGGAGAATATCATTCCGCATACCACCGGCGCGGCCAAAGCGATCGGTCTGGTTATCCCGGCGCTGAGCGGCAAGCTCAAAGGTCATGCTCAACGCGTGCCGACCAAAACCGGATCGGTAACGGAACTGGTGTCGATTCTCGGCAAAAAAGTGACCGCCGATGAAGTTAATCAGGTGATGAAAAAAGCGGCCGAAAACAATGAATCGTTCGGCTACACCGAAGAAGAAATTGTCTCTTCCGATATCATCGGCACCCATTTTGGTTCCGTGTTTGACGCCACGCAAACGGAGGTCACCGAAGCCGGCGGCCTGCAGCTGGTTAAAACCGTCTCCTGGTACGATAACGAATACGGTTTTGTGACGCAGCTGATTCGCGTGCTGGAGAAATTCGCCAAAATGTAACCCCTCCGGCGGGTGCTTAGCGCCCGCCTTTTCTCACAAAATGGTCGTCCAATTTTCGGTTGTGAGCAGGGTTGCCGTAGCGGCACACTCCGTCTGCACACACAACCGGAGACACTCATGGATTTCACTGCCCAACATTATCAACAAAAACCCTTAGTTATCGCCAACGTCTGGGACGTGCCCAGCGCGCAGGCTGCGCAGCGAGCCGGTTATCAGGCGATAGGCACCTCGAGCGCTGCCGTTGCCGCCATGCTCGGGTATCCCGATGGCGAAGCCCTGCCATTTGACGCCCTGCTGTTGATCGTACGCCGCATCCGCGCCGTCTGTTCGCTGCCCCTCAGCGTAGACGTTGAAGCAGGCTACGCCACGACCGCCGAAGATATGACTCTCCATTTGCGCCAGCTGGCTGAGATGGGCGTTGTCGGCATCAATCTGGAGGACAGTCGGGTCATTGATGGCGTGCGTAAGCTTGAAGATCCTGACCTCTTCAGCCAGCGCCTGCAGGCGGTTCGTACGGCGCTGGTCTTCCATCGCTGCTCGCTGTTTATCAATGTGCGCAGCGATGCTTTTTTACTCGGTCTTACCGACGCCCTTGATGTGACACTGTCACGAATAACGCGTTATGCTGCCTGCGGCGCGGACGGTCTCTTCATTCCCTGCGTCATCGAAGCACAGGATATTGCGGCGCTGGTTCAGCACACCCGGCTGCCGTTGAACGTCATGGCCATTCCCGGGCTCAGCGACTTTACCACGCTGGCAAAACTTGGCGTACGCCGCATTTCGATGGGGAATGCGCTACATAGTGCAATACAACATCGGCTAAACGATCTACTGTTAACCGTTCAGCAGCAGCAGTCATTCGCAGGAGTCTTTAACGATGAAAATTACCGATAGCGCGCAGTGTGATCGCTGGTACCAGGCGCTGCTGGCGCGTGCGTCAGAATATACCGGGGTATTTTGCGTCGGCGTAAAAACGACCGGGGTGTTTTGCATTGCCGTGTGCCGGGCGCGGAAGCCCAAACGAGAAAACGTTGAATTTTACAGTGACTTCAAATCGGCGCTCGATGCCGGTTTTCGTCCCTGCAAAGTGTGCCGCCCCACGGAAAATGCCTGTACCGCACCGCCTTATATTGAGCAGGCGCTGGCGCTGGTGCGTCTGACGCCCAAAGCGCGGATTAGCGATAGTCAACTGCGCGAGCATCGCATCAGCCCCGAGCGCGTTCGCCGCTGGTTTTTGCAGCATCATGGCATCACCTTTCAGGCGTTCCAGCGGATGCAGCGAGTGAATGTCGCGCTGCAAGAGTTGAGAGGCGGCCGCAGTGCCACTGATGTCGCCTTCGACAATGGCTACGACTCGCTGAGCGGTTTTGGTTATACCTGTAAAAAACTCACCGGCCACTCACCGGCCGCTCGGCAGCAAACGATCGTTATCCACCGCTTTACCACCCCGCTCGGGCCAATGTTCGTTTGCGCTACCGAGCGCGGCGTCTGTCTGCTGGAGTTTGTCGACCGTCGTATGCTGGAAACCGAATTCAGCGATCTTCAGCGTCTGCTGCGCGCGCAGATTATCGCCGGTCAGAACGCGCATACCCGCCTGGCAGAGCGAGAAATCGGTGAATATTTTGCCGGCACGCGCCGCGCTTTTACTCTGGCACTCGATACGCCCGGTAGCGATTTTCAGCGCCGCGTGTGGGCCGCGCTGCGCCAGTTGCCCAGCGGTGAAACCACCCATTACCAGGCGCTGGCGGAGAGTCTGAATCACCCCACCGCCGCACGCGCGGTCGCAGCCGCCAACGGCGCGAACTGTATTGCTATCGTTATTCCCTGCCACTGGGTTATCGGCAAAGACGGCAGTATGACCGGCTATGGCGGCGGCGTTGCGCGTAAAGCCTGGCTGCTGGCGCACGAAAAAACCTGCCGCTGAGGACGGGAACCGCCATAAACACCACACCAAGGAGGAGAAAATGCACGTTGTCACCCAGGAAGATTTGCTGGCGCGGATGGATAAAGCCGCCCGCGCGGCCACCACGTTTTCACTATGGCCCGAAGGCGATGCGCCCGGTGCACGCAATAGCCATGCGGTCCCCGCGCTGGAGGCCGATCACACCGGCCCCAGCGAATGGGATCGTGCGGTAACCGGCATCCGCGCGCCGCACATTACGGTGTTTGAACCCGAACGACCAAACGGCGTGGGTATTCTGGTCACGCCCGGCGGCTCCTACCGCCGCGTCGTGCTGGACAAAGAAGGCACAGCGCTGGCCCCGGAGTTTACCGCGCGAGGCTATACGCTTTTCGTGATGACCTACCGCCTGCCCGACGATGGGCACCTCGAGGGGGCGAATGCGCCGCTGGCCGACGTGCAGCGAGCCATGCGCACGATCCGCAGCCGGGCGGCTGACTGGGGCCTACAGCCCGATAAACTCGGGGTACTGGGATTTTCCTCTGGCGGTCACGTCGCCGCTAGCCTCGGCACCCGATACGAGGAAACCGTATACCCTTCACAAGACCCCATTGACGACCTTTGCGCACGCCCTGATTTTATGGCGCTGGTTTACCCGGTTATCAGTATGGACGACGCATTTGGCCACGCAGGCTCTCGCCAGGCACTGATCGGCCATATGCCGAGCGCTGCGCAACGCGCACATTACTCGCTGGAAAAAAGAGTGACGCCGGAAGCACCGCCCACCTTTATTTTGCATGCTGTGGATGACCCGGCGGTCAAAGTGGAGAACAGCATCGCACTGTTTAACGCCCTGCATGCTCAGGGCGTACCGGTCGAAATGCACCTGTTTGAGCAGGGGCGGCACGGCTTTGGTATTCGCGATGCGCAGGGTCTGCCCGTCGCGGTATGGCCGCAGCTGATGATGAACTGGATAGCCACTAAAGCCTAGCGACATCTGCCATCCGGCGCAGCAGGTGCCGGATGGCACTCGATTTACGCCCCCTGCGATTGCAGGTAAACCACCTGGGTCTGCAAATATTCGTTCAGACCGTGACGGCCGTCGGCACCACCAATACCCGACTTACGCCAGCCCGCATGGAAACCCTGCATCGCTTCAAAGTTTTCGCGATTAATGTAAGTCTCACCAAACTTCAGCCCGCGGATCGCTTTCATCGCCAGGTTGAGGTCGCGGGTATACACCGACGACGTCAGGCCGTAGTCGCTGTCGTTAGCCATCTTTAGCGCCTCATCGAGCGTATCAAACATCACCACCGGCAGCACCGGGCCGAAGGTTTCTTCATGCATGATGCTCATATCCTGACGCACGTTCAGCAGCAGGGTTGGCGGGTAGAAATAGCCCGGGCCTTGCACCGCTTTGCCGCCGAGCACCACGTTTGCCCCTTCAGCAACGGCCTTCGCCACCTTTTGCTCAACGCGCGCCAATGCCGCAGCATTAATCAACGGCCCCATGGCGATATCATTACGCTCCGTCGGATCGCCGAATGAGACCGCCTTCATCGCTTCGCCCAGTTGACTCACGAAGCTATCGTAAATGCCTTTCTGCACGTACACGCGTTCCGCGCAGTTGCACACCTGCCCGCTATTGATCACGCGGGAATCAACAATTGCCTTCACCGCCAGCGCAATGTCGGCATCATCCAGCACAATGGCCGGGGCCTTGCCGCCCAGTTCAAGGCAAACTTTGGTGATATTTTTGGCCGCCGCCGTCATAATCTTCTCGCCCGCCGTTACGCTACCGGTCATGCTAACCATCGCGACCTTCGGATTGCCCGCCAGTTCCTGGCCCACGGTCTCACCGCGCCCCAGCACCAGGTTAAAGACCCATTTAGGCAGCCCGATATCGTGAACAATTTCGGCAAAAGCAACGGCGTTATTTGGCGTAAACTCGCTCGGCTTAATCACAATGGTATTGCCGGTAATCAATGCAGGCGCCAGCTTACGGGCTATCAGGAAGAACGGAAAATTCCACGGCAGGATCCCGGTGGTTACGCCCAGCGCACGTTTAAAGACAAAAATATTTTCACCGGCACGGTCGCTTTGCAGGATCTCGCCGTCATAACGACGCGCCCATTCAGCCATATACTCAATGTAATCAGCGGTAAAATTCACTTCCACCTCAGCCAACTGCTGTATTTTTCCGCCTTCGGCGACGATCAGCTTGCTGATTTCCGATGAACGCGCGCGGATGCCGGCGGCAATTTTGCGCAACCACCCTGCGCGTTCAATCGCAGGCAACGCCTCCCATCCAGGCTGGGCGCGTTCGGCAGCATCAATCGCCCTTTTCGCCTGTTCAGCGTCGCCATCGGGGATGCGTGAAAGGCACACCTCCGTTGCCGGGTTAATCACATCAATCCAGCCTTCGCCCTGCCAGTTGACAAACTGGCCATCGATATACATCGGATGTTGTACGGGTGACGTCATAAGCTGCTCCTTTCTGCGTGAGTGTTTAACAGGTAAAAATATTGTTAAACACATATACAATTTGGCAACTTTCCCCAACCGGTTCACGCCGTTTATGTGAGGTCACGCGTAAAGATAACGCCGATACGGCACAAATAATAAACTACCGTTCCAGCTTGGTTGAACCTTTGTTTATTACGCAGAGTGTATGATGAAGGATATTATTTTACTTTTGAGTTCTTTCTGAGTTTTATCATGCGTAAAATCGCCAACGCGCTGGTATTTATGTCAGCAATGACGCCAGCTGCGTCGAGCATCGCGAGTGAGTTAAATCTGTATTCCGTGAATACCGGGTCATTCGTTTATCATATGACCGGGAATCACGGGCAATATAATGAGAATTTCAACAACCAATTCTTCTCCGTCGAGCGTAAATTCTCCGCCGAGTCAAAATACAGCGTCCTCGTTGGAACCATGAAAAACAGCTTTGCCGATCGCTGCCTGACGCTGGGCGTGCGCCGCGACTGGTTAAACGGCACGAACAGCAATAAAGGCTGGACCTTTAAAGGCGTATACGCCTATACGGGAGAGTTCTTTTTTGATGCCTTTAAACACTGCGGCGATGAAGGGGCTTACCATACGGCGAAGAAAATCACCGGTGTAGGCTTTTCACCGTATATTTACCACGGGCTGCAGTATAATTTTACCGACAACTTCGGGATTGAAAGCGGCGTGATTTTACCGTCGATATTTGTCGTGAGCATGCAGTGGAGTTTCCGCTAAGCGGTATGCCCCTCCGGCGTCGCTGCGCCTGGCCGGAGAGACTCATTATGCCATACGGCGGCTCGCTAATATTTGCTGTAGCTGCGGGTCGGCGGTTAACCGCTGCCACGCGGCCTCAACGTCCTGCGGAATATCGACATGGGCGATAAATCCCTTTCCTTGTGGACCATAGCCGTCTGCATTGTCGCGCAAACGCGGCAATTCGCCCAAAATCAACGATAAATAGCGCGCTAGCGGCCAGACGCCATTGTCCGGCTGCCGCCAGAGAATGCCCTGCGGGGTATAATCCACCACGGGAAGGTAACCCGGGTAGCTTAGCCAGCGCGGCGCGTACTCAACGCCCTGCCAGACACGGGCAAAGGTCGCCATGGTACGGCGCTGCATCGTTGGGTCCTGCACCACCGTGGCACTGGCTACGCGGATGCCCTTTTCTTCCATCACCTGGCGGGTAAACTCCGCGTTCTCACCGCAGTTGGTCGACTGCGCCTCAACCACAATCCGCGATCGCGGGATTTGCCAGAAACGCTGGGCGATTTCCGCCAGCAGCACCGCCTCCGGTTCACCCTGGGTGGCAATGCTGCAATAGCGCGGATGATGGACGATGGCGTCATAAAGAAACGACGTTGAGTGGCCAATGCCGCCTCTAATCAGCAGCGTTCCGCCATGTTCGCTGACCAGCCGACAGGCGGCGTCAATGGCTGTCTCTTATACACATCTGACG
>ERZ1026872.318-NODE-318-length-14925-cov-4.839005_pt1 | contig 14925 bp, 12 predicted proteins | sample MGYA00380166_ERZ1026872 | MGnify/ENA primary metagenome ERZ1026872 (study PRJEB33269, sample SAMEA4719802) | human gut metagenome | biome: human-associated habitat; feature: organic feature; material: feces | place: Cameroon | collected 2013-10 ... | reverse complement strand
CGTACCGTGATGACCTGCGGCCCGGCGCCGTATATGGATCTGGTCGAAAAAGAAGTGAAAGCGCTGGGCGTGACGCGCTTCTTTAAAGAACAGTTCTTCACCCCGGTGGCCGAAGCCGCCACCAGCGGCCTGAAGTTCACCAAACTGCAGCCAGCGCAACAGTTCTATGCGCCGGTGGGCACCACGCTGCTGGACGCGCTGGAAAGCAATAAAGTCCCGGTTGTCGCCGCCTGCCGTGCGGGTGTTTGCGGCTGCTGTAAAACCAAAGTGGTTTCCGGTAATTACACGGTCAGCAGCACCATGACGCTGACCGACGCGGAAATCGCCGAAGGGTATGTACTGGCCTGCTCCTGTCATCCGCAGGGCGATCTGGTGCTGGCGTAATTCTACGCCCCCTTCCCCACAAGCCGCCCGCGCATACCGGGCGGCTTTTTTTATGCCCGTTGGCGTCAGTACAGCAGTCCGAAATGCAGGGTTAACGCCTGATCGCGCCGTTTCCCCTTCAGACCGTCATTGCGTGAATAGGCCACGTTCATCATGGCGCCATGGCCGAAGTTAACCGATGCCCCGATTGACGTATGCAGACTGGTCGGGTCTTTTACCACCGTATTGAGATCGTTTTTAACCTCCTGGTTAACGCCCAGTTCCAGCATGGGTGCAATGTTTCCCGGGCGAAGGTCGGTATCCTCAAATCGCGCGTTGGCCGTTATCATGGCGTAAGCGTCATTTGGCCCTTCCGTACCGTTCACCGTGTTGCCGAACGTATCTTCAACATCATTGTAATGGTTATCCTGATAGGCCACTTTTAACGTCGGATGGAATGCCCACCCTTGTGGCAGAAAGCCTAACGACTGCCGGGTAAACGTCCCCACGAGGCTAAGCTGGGCGTAAACCCGGTTCCAGTCCTGATCGTAGCCATATTTCATACCACCACCCAGAGGGATATGCGTCTCACCGTCGGCCCAAAAGTACTCTGCGCGGGCAGCAAGCCCCCACCAGGCGTTAAACTTCTGCACGATATCGCCGCGTACGCCGTACCCGAGGTCGCGGGTCTGACCATCGTTGTGAATAAAGTTGATGATCTGCTTCTCCGTAAAGACCCCAATCCCAAGCAACGTGTCCTGAGAGGGCGCGTTCAGATACTCAAGCTCAATACGGCCTGCGCGCGAATAAACCTGAGTCTGGTTCTTATCGCGATAGTTAACGTTGGCAAACCCGCCCAGCTTCAGGAATCCATGGCTGCTGTCTCCCGGGAGAGAATAAAACAGATCGACCGGTAACACGCCGACATTGGCGGAATCTTTATAACCAGAGGTTCGCCCCGTTGCCCGCGAGTCCTCTATTTCCGCCCGCGCCTGGCCAATTCGCGCCTGTACGGTGCCATAATCTTCATAGCTGTTAAATTCGTACATTAACCCGGCCTGCGCCAGATTATAGATAATCGCCTCACCCTGACTCAGTGGCGGCATACCCGCCCCCTCAGCATAGGCGCCTTTACTATTTATTATCATCAGAACAATAACTGCCAGCAGCGTGTTTGTTTTCGTTTTCATCTGTTTATTTCCGTTTATGATGCCGTACGTCGTCTTATCAAGACGTCGTCGCCATCTATTAATATTATTAGTAGGGTTTTTGAAATATCAGAAAAAAGTACCGTCTGTGTTTATCGTTTACGCCTGAATAAAATAAATCGAAAAATAAAATAGCGTTTATTCGACGGGTTCCGGCAGCGCTATTGTTTTGCTGCGCACGCGTAGCCGTGTCGCATTAAATAAAATGACCTGTACTGCGGCAATAAAACATGCGGCAATACCAATGGCCTCAAAGTTAAAGAGTTTCACTAAGGTTCCGCCAAGGAAGGGGCCTACTGCGGCGCCGGCCATCATCATTGCCGGCGTTCCCGCCACGGCGCGGCCGGATAAATCCAGGCGCGCGAGCAGACCAAACGCGAAGGTATGGGTAAACAGAATCGTAAACGCCATTCCCCCTCCGCTCAGCGCATACAGCAGATAGTTATCGCTGTGGGTCGCCATCATCGCGAAAAATGCCTGAAATAGCGGACCAATACAGATAACCACCGTGGCGCTGAGCCGTTTTTCGAGCAGCGCGGCAATCGGCGAGGGGAAAATGGCAACGATGCCGTACCCCACCAAAGCCAGGGTAACCAGCTCAACGCCGAAACCTCTGGCAATGCCCAACCTTTCGTAGAAAGATAACGTCATAGCCTGTGCGGTACAGAGTAGCGCTATCCCGACGATGCAAAACCACACTTCCCGGCCAAGCGGCGCGGTGGCGGCGGCAATTTTCGTCTCACTGACGGCGAAGGCAACGGGGAAAAAGAGCAGCGATGCCACCGCGGCCAGCGCCATCAGGCCGCTTAACATCAGAAACAAAGTTGGCCCGCCGAACCGGGCAATCATCCCCGGCGCCACGCCAAGAAACACGATCCCCAGAATACCGATAGCCAACCCTGCCAGCCCGAATAGCCGGTGCGGGTTAGCGCAGTGCCCAACCGTGCCGTGCGTCACGCTCAGCGCGGCCCCTACCGCCAGGCCACAGACAAAATGCAGGGCCACCAGCAGGCTATAATCCCGCGTCAGCGCGCTGGCCATCAGCAGCAGCGCACCGCAGCCAAAACCGGCCACCACCACCCGCCGGCCGTTTAACTGATTGAGCCGCGGGGCAATCGTAATGCTCGCTAAAGACGCGCCGAGCAGAAATAACGTCGGCAGCCCACCGGAAGCCTGCGGGTCGAAACCATACAGCCCGACCAGCGTCCCCACCCAAACCGGCAGCGCGACCAGATCGACCATCCCGGCGCAGTGCGCGAGCATAATGGCGGCAATGCCGCGTTTATTGACATGAACTCTGGATGTCACGATATAACCCTCTTTATTTAAGACCGTTAGAATAAACCTCTTTTCTCATACATCAGGCAGCCATAATGAATACCGACATTTATTACCGTTATATTTAACGATAATAAATGGATATCTCAGGCCACCGTCATAAATATTCCTGCTGCGCGTAAAAATAGCGCACAGCAAAACCAAGGAAATTAACTTTCCTTGTAAAGAAAGCCATTATAACTCAGACATCAAAAGCCTTCGCTGGCGGCAATTAACCCTGAGCTATAACGTTTTATATATGACTACAATGAAATTTACATCTCTCTCAGAGGACGGCTTTCATTCACACTCCTTTTTTGAAGACAACGATTCACCTGACGTTAATCATTAACGCCTGACGGGCTCTATTTATTGTTAATAAAAGTCGGATCGTTTTTTTATTATTTTCTCAGTAAGTGATATTCGTTAACGACGCTATCGTGCGGTCTGTGATTCGCCTTCGGCTGGGCAACAAACGGCAAGACTAAACGCGACGGGTGTGCGGCATCCCGATAAATGATATGCGTGACCGGCTGCCCTACCGGCAGATGATAGGCGTCAGGCGGCAGCAGAGAATTGTGCTCATCCACCATCGGCTCATTGCACATCAGCTCGACCACCAGCTTGTGCCCGATACAAAAATCATTGGCAAAAGGATAAATGCGCACCACATATTCGTTGATGGCTCCCGGTTCCACGGGCACGCTGCGGGTATGCGGATGATGCGGGTTACCTTCCGTCGTCCGGGCGTCCAGCTCGCGGTGCGACGCCTTGAGAAAACCGGTTGAAACCAGCTGACGCTTGCCGGATGGCGCTTCATCCCACAGTCGCAGAATTAAGTTGGTATCAGGCTGGTCGATCTCGACAAACAGATGCGCAGCCCCCACGCCATGTACCGACGTCACCGCGTCAAAAGGATCGGTGGACCACGTCAATTTCTCGACTTTGTCGGTAATGGTGAGCGGCGCCTGGAAAAAACCTTCCGGGTAAGAAATATCGGCGCCGTAAGCCTCTGGCTCAGGGCTCAGCTTGCCGCGCGTACGCAGATAAAGCGGTTGATAGCCGACCGCTTTCACCGGCCACTGCTCGCCGGTACTCCAGCGGCGGGTTCCCTCAACGTGCACCTTGACGGCGGGCTCATCCATAATGCCGTTATCGATCCCTTTCAGCCAATAGTCATACCAGCGGAACATGGTGTCATGCTCATCCACCCACGGCCGCGTTTGCATCGGCGGGTAGGGCCCGATCTCCAGCTTTTTGGGGCACTGTAACTGGTCAAACAGCGCAATCGTGCCGTCAACGGTCCAGCCACGCCCCTGATTGATTTGCAGATAAACGGGAATATCTATGTTTTTTGCCAGGTTAATCGGATTCTGTTCTTCATACCATTCGCCGTCGACCTCATTGGTGATGATATCGAACCAGGATTCATGGTGAATAGGGTAATGAAGAATGTGCACCATATTGGGCCAGGCGGCGACGTCAGGGTCCGCAAGCCGTGCGGCAACGCGCGACTTGATTTCTTCCGGGGTATAGGTTTCCAGCATCCGCGACTTATGACGGTGCGTAAAGGCCCAGCCGGAATCGCCTCCGCGCCCTTCGCGAGCCGCGCGCGGCATCAGCCACATAATGCCGCCATGGTAGGTGGTTTCATAAAAATCAAAGTGACCGCCGCTGACGAAAATGGCTTTCAGACTTGGCGGCCGCTCAGAGGCGGCAAACACCTGCATGGAACCAAAGTAGGAAATACCGATCATCCCGACGCAACCATTACACCACGGCTGCGCGGCAACCCATTCGATAAAATCGTAGGCATCCTGACCCAGCGGTACGCCGCCCGCGTTGTAATTACCGATGTGTTCACCTTCAGACGCCCCGGAGCCGCGCACATCACCAATCACATGGACATACCCCTCCTTCACGACCCGCGTAATATCACCCGCTTCAATACAGCCGTCCCACAGCGGGGAGGGACGTTTTTGCGGAGGAATAGTCAACGCCAGGGCCTGCAGCTCTTTGCCATACGGGCTCAGCGCGATTAACGCCGGACGCGGTTCATCACCTTCCGCATAATAAGCGTCTGCGGCCAGGTGAACGCCATCACGCATAGGGACACGTAAGTCTTTCAAAACAATCATGAGCGATATCCTTGGTTAAAATAGCCGTGCATCGTAGTGAAAAAAGGAGAAGGTTCAAGCCGCGGGTCGCCTTCATATAACAGCGCTTCGGCGATGCAGCAGTACGGCGAACATAGGGCCTGGGCAATATCCCCGGCGTCCGCCCCGACTTCGACGACGGCATGACGCACCCGGGCTTCAATATCGAGACTTTCCTGGATTTTATCCGCCGCCTGCTGTCGATTGAGCACCACGCCAAGCGGCGCTTCCCCCTGGCTGCGATAGGGATGCCCGAGGAACAGACGTTCCGGCTGGACGGTATCGCGCAGATGCCGCAGGCTGACGCGATAGGCGTCCGGATCCACATAGCCCGGAAAACCGTTAGCCGCCCCGTGGATCTGCACCGCATCACCGACAAAAACATCCCCCTGCCCGATGACTTCATAAGCCACCGAGCCCGCCGAATGGCCGGGCACGGAGTGCACTCTGATGCGCAAATCCGCCCCCAGCGACAGCTCGTCGCCATCGCGAACGATCACGTCGGGCTCCATTTCACCGGAAATGGCGGCCAGACAGGCCGCCGAGAGCCTGGCCTCACCCTGCGGATCGTTGATATAGCGCCCTCGTCCCTGCAGATATTCCTCGACGTGGGTCCGCCGCGAGCGCAGGAACGGCACATCGGCTTCATGAATCACGACCTTCGCTTTTCGGCCGGTCATTTCCCACAGCGCACAGGCGCCGCCAATGTGATCAATATGGCCATGCGTCAGCAGGATCCAGCGAATATCTTCCACCCGCCGCCCGAGTGCGCTGAGGCCCGGTGCAATCCCGACCGAAGGCGAACTGGCGATCCCGGTATCGATAATCACCGGTTCGCTGCTATCAATAAAAAAGCTGTACAGGCCAAAGCGCCCCCACTCGGAGTACAGCGGATGAATGTCCACAGCCTTGCTCATCGCGTCCCCCGCAGGAACGCCGCCGTTTCAGCGTAAACGCCCTGAAATTCAGGCAGCCAGGAAAAGTGCTGAATAAAGCCGTGTCCAGCCCCTTCATAGCGATGCACCTTCACCGCCACACCCGCTTGCGCCAGCTTTTGCCCATACCGTTCCCCCTCATCGCGCAAAGGATCGTACTGCGCGGTAACAATCAGGGCCGCAGGCAGCCCGGCCAGATTCTGCCGTTTGATTGGCGAGACCAGCGGGTTTTGCGGATCGGCCCCGCTATCGAGGTAAAACGCATTAAACGGTTTGAGCATGCCGGTTTCCAGACCATAGCCAACCGCGTTGGTTATCCGTGATGCATAACGCGTGCTATCGAAATCCACATCGACGGACGGGTAGTAAAGCACCTGATGCGTAATACACTGCAGTCCGTCATCAAGCGCCATGGCGGCGACCGCAGCGGCGTAGTTGCCGCCCGAACTGTCGCCCGCCACGGCCAGTGTCTGACCGTCCCAGCCCATTCCCGTTCCCGCCTGCGCGCCGTATTGCGCCAGCCATTTTACGACCGCATAGCAGTCTTGCAGACCGGCAGGGAAAGCATGTTCAGGCGCCAGCCGGTAGTCCACGGCCACGACGACGCACTGCGTGGCGCGGGCGAGCTCACGGGCGACGTGATCGTGGGTATTCAGGCTACCGAGGAAAAAGGCACCGCCGTGAAAATAAACCACTGCGCCGTGCGTCGCCTGGTGGTCTGGCGTATAGAGACGTACGTTAACTTCACCGGCCTGTGTTGGCAGCGTGCGGTCCTCAACCGACGCCATGGGCAGACGGTTCTCCTGCCGCGCCGCCTGCTGCTCTTCCCCCGCGCGCATCGCCTGTGGGTTTAACGGCCCCGGCGGTGGCGGCGGGAGGGTGCTGAGAAAATCGGCAATTGTCGTGTGCAGTGTCATATTATCCCCAGGTGGCAATCTCGCCTTCGTGCTGATTTGGAAATACGCTCTGAATTTCATCTTCGCTCCACCCCTGGCGGGATAAGCGCTGTAATTCATCGGTCATCGGTTTACGTTTCGCGGTAAAGTTCGCCAGCGCCTGGGCGAGGGACGGTTCCTGCGCAATGCAATCGGCCAGAATTCCGGCATCCAGCACCGCCGAGTTTGCCCCCTGCCCCTGGTGATGGCACATGGCGTGCGCCGCATCGCCAATCAGCACCACGCAGCGGCTGTTCCAGGTATCCACCGGGTCGATGTCATACACCGCGCGCAGGTTCACCTGCGCCATATCCAGCCCTTCGGTGATGTGAATAAGCCGCGGATCGAACCCCTGTACGACTCTGAGCAGCTCCGCTTTATTCAGAACCGGCACCGGCGACGCATCCGCTGACAGGCAGGTCACATCAAACGACACTTCATGGCGGTGCAGCAGCGGCAGCAGATAAATCTTGGTGCCCATTCCCACGTACATGCGCAGGTTGCCGTCGTCCACCATTCCGAAGGTATCGCGCGCCGGGATCACCACGCGATAGGCATGTTCACCGGCGAATACCGGCGGTTTATCGCTGAACAGCTGCTGGCGGACCTGCGAACGAATACCGTCGGCGGCGATCACCAGATCAGCGTCGATGGCGACGCCGTTGGCGAATTCCACGCGAGCCCCCGTGCCGTTATCCACAATACGCGTCAGGCGGTGATCGAACTTCACCATCTCCGGCGGCAGTGCGCTTAACAGCGCCTGAATAAAGTCACCGCGATGCACGAAATGCGTTGAGGCGCCGTACGTGTGCTTTTCCGGCCACTCTTCCATCGCAATACGCTGCCCGTCCTTGGTTAAAATTTCGAAATAGTCGCTTGCGGAGGTGACGGCCTTAATCACCTCAACAATGCCGAGCTTTTGAAATTGCGCCATCGTGGAGGGCCGCAGGCCAATACCCGCGCCCACTTCTCGCGACTCTTGCGCCTGTTCATAGACCGTCACGTTGGCCCCCAGCAGCTTCAACGCGTGGGCCGCCGTCGCGCCCGCATAGCCTGCGCCAATCACGGCAACGTTCAGATTTTTTATTATTTGTGGCGTCATGAGGTTTACACTCCCGGGTGTGGCTGTGGTGTCGCATCGCTGAACGGCTGTAGGGTAAGAAACTCAGCCGTGTTGCGAATAAACAGCTTATCGATCGTTTCCGCACCGATACCTTCGGCCTGCAGATCAGGAATCAGCTGTTCGAAGAGGTAATTGACGGTATGCCCCTTCACGCCTGGCCACCCTAACGGCGAACAGTTGGCATCCGCCGAGGCAAGTACCTGATGCACACGTCCTTCGCGCAGGAAGCGTAAGAAATGCTGCAAACGCTCCTGACGATGGCGGCCCCAGAACGGTGGGTCAGGCAGCTCAAGATCGTAGCCAAAGGTGTCGAAGCCGATGCGCGCACCGGAGGCAAGCAGCGCCTGTTCGTTGATTTTTCCCTGGCTGACGCCATCATCCGCATGGCCAAACAGCACGCGATGGCACGGCAGCCCTTCTTCGGCAAAAATATCCAGCGCCGGCTGAGAATCCACCGAAAGGTGGGTGAAAATCGGCGCGCCGCTGATGCGAGAGGCGCGGGCAGCCGCACGATAAATGCGTTTATCCAACGCTTTCATCTTAAAGCCGCGGCTGACCCCAACTTTGATAATGCCGGCCTTCGCGCCGGTCTTGCCGATACCCACGGTGATTTCGTGAACGAACTGATCGGTCAGGTATTCCACGCTGGCCTGTTCAAAAAAAGGCAACGCGGTATCACCGCCGACAAAACCGGTGCTGGCCACAATGTGCACGCCCGTTTTATCAGAAAGCGATTTGTAATAATCAATATCACGGCCGTTACAGATGCCCGTCGCCTCCACAAAGGTCGCCGCGCCCCAAGGCCGTGCGTTTTCGCGGAACAGTCGCAGCTTGGGCACCGTCTCTTCATAGCGCGCTTCGGGGGTTTTCCACCAGCGGCTATCCAGTTCGCAGCCCGGCATGCCATAGCCAATGTGCTCATGGATGGCGACAAATCCAAGTTCTGCGGCCGAGATCGTCCCCAGTACCGTGTTTACGCGTGTCATTTATCTTCCCCCATGACGCTGAGCAGCGCCGCGACGTTGGTGATTAAAATCTGATTGAGATGCTCGGCTGAGACACCAGCCTCCAGCAGCATCGGGACAAACCGCGTCAGCACATCGACATAGCCGCGATCGTTGCCCGGCGCGCCAAACGCGACGCCGGTCGCACTGGAAGAAAGTAAAATGCGCTCGACATAACCTGCGGCAATCAGCTCTCGGATCAAAGACACACGCGCCGCGTCATCAATGTAATCGGCGTCATCAGAACCGATATGATCGATGGCAATCATCGCACCCGCCTGCACCATGGCAAACGGCCAGCCGTTTTCAACCGCATCGCGCCTGTCGATATCCGCCATGACGATGCGCTGCGGCGCCAGCGATTCCCCCAGCGCGAGCTGCAGTTCTGCCGGTGCATCTGCCCCGCAGCGGATCCGCACCGGTACGCCATAAGCGGCCCCTGCTCGCGCCGCGCCGCGTACCAGGCTTTCATCGGTCGGGGTCATGCCATCGCGCGTGGTCGCCGTGGCAATGATGCCGGCGGCGGCGCGGCGCTCAATGCGCTGCACGACCATCCCTTCATTCACTTCCTGACCAAACAGCTCGGCAAACTTCTGCGCCGACCACGGGGTGGGAGGATTGGTCTGCGGCGTCAGGAAGTAGCCGCCCAGCATGGCTTCCGGGCCCATCCCGGTTGAAGCGATGATATGCACGCCGGTCTCTCGGGAAAGCGCCTCGTACAAGCGCAGATCCCGTCCTTCAAACATCCCGGTGATATCGACAATCGTACCGCCACCGGCTTCCCGGAAGGCGCGGAGTTTCTCGGCAATCGCCTCAAAACATAGCGCTCTGTCGATGTCGATATCGAAAGCGTACTGTGCGCCGGGCAACACATACATCAGCGATTCGCTGACTAACGTCACGCCAAGCTGGTCAGCCGCCACCGGCCCAAGCACCGTGTTGACAGTCGCATTGCTGTAACCCTTGCCCTTTACGCGTTCTAAAAATAGCGATGTGAACGGTAGCGTCGGCTCGGGTATCCCCTTGCTGTGTTTAATGCACATTTTTACCTCTTAACCTCCATTCAACGTGGAAGGGTTCGCTTGCCGACAGCCCACTGATAAGCGGTACCTTTCCTCAGGTAACCTAACAATAGATTAGTCTAATGTTAGATTATTATAACAATAGCATTTAAAAAAATTAGCTATCGGTTTAACCCAAACGTGTACTTAAAATCATCGGCGCGATGCACCGCGCGACGCCACCCTGCCGGTTTGCCTTCGCGGGAATACAACGTGGTTACCGCCACCATCACCGGCGAGCCGGGTGCAACATCCAGCGCCTTTGCTTCTTCCTGACTGGCCGCCGTCGCCCAGATATTCTGCACCCCACGGGTGAACGTCAGCCCAAGCTGCTTATCCACGAGCGCAAACATCGTTCCGGCTTCTTCAAGCTCGTTGATATTCGGCAGATAGTCGGACGGCGTATGCAGATACGTCGAGCTCCAGACTAAAGGCGTCCCCTTGACGAAAATAACCCGCTGAACAAACAGCAGTTTCGTCGACGCATCCAGTTCCAGAATGTCATTCACCTCTTGCGGTGCCGCCACGCGCGCCAGCGTCACAACGCGAGACGTCGGCTTCAGCCCTTGCTCGGTTAAATAGCGGCTGATGCCTCCCAGCTCCAGGGCCGGAGAGAGACTGACATTGACGCCCCGTACGGGAAACGTCCCCTTCGCTCTGTGCCTGACGACATAACCTTCATCCTCAAGCTCTTTCAATGCCTGCCGTATCGGCGCCCGGCTGACATGGAACCGTTTGATCAAACTGTCTTCCGTTAGCACGATATCCGCGACTTTTTCGGTATCCTGCAGTTCCTCAATCAAGGCCTGTTTGATCTGGCTGTACAACGGGACGGATGAGGACCGATCGAGAGCAAACTTCATTAAGCGTTTCCTTTGCTAACCGTAACGATATTAAATTCTCGCCGATCATAGCCTTAAGCCAGTGACTGATCTAGCGCCGCTTCCAGAATATCTCGCGGAAGAGAGACGCCAATAAACACCATCCGGCTTTCACGCCGCTCATCCACCGCCCACGTCGGCCCCAGGTCGCTGCCCATTACCTGATGCACGCCCTGAAAAATGACCTTGCGATCGGTGCCTTGCATATTGAGCACCCCTTTATAGCGCAGCATTTGCGGCCCATGTACCTGCACCACCGCGCCGAGGAAACGCTCTAACCGTGCGGGATCGAAGGGCTTCTCCGCGCGGTAAACAAAACTGCTCACATCATCATGATGGTGGTCATGCTCACAGTGACCGTGCTCGTGATGACAGTGCCCGTGGTTGTCTTCCTCCGGGTAAATATCCAGTACCGCATTGAGGTTAAACCCTTGTACATTCAGCACGTTGTCCAGAGGTACGTCACCAAAATGCGCGGTTTCGACCCCCGCCCGTGGGTTCATTTTTCGCAGCCGGGCGATCAAACGCTGCCGCGACGCCTCGCTGACCAAATCCGCTTTGCTGATGAAAATCCGATCGGCAAACCCCACCTGTCGCCGGGCTTCCGGGCGTTCATTAAGCTGCTGTTCCGCGTGTTTCGCATCTACCAGCGTAATCACCGCATCCAGGTGGTAATTGGCGACAATCTCTTCATCCATAAAGAATGTCTGCACCACCGGCCCCGGGTCGGCCAGCCCCGTGGTTTCAATAAATACGCGGTCAAAATCCAGCGTTCCATCATGCCTTTTAGCCGCCAGCATGGTGAGCGTAGTGCGCAAATCATCGCGTATTGAGCAGCAAATACAGCCGTTGCTCATCTGGACGATTGTTTCTTCGCCGTCGGACACCAGAATGTCATTATCAATATTTTCTTCGCCAAACTCGTTTTCAATCACCGCATATTTATGCCCATGCGCTTCATGCAGAACGCGTTTTAACAGCGTCGTCTTACCCGCACCCAAAAAACCGGTGAGGATTGTGACGGATATCAGCGTCATTCATATTCTCCTGTGAATTGTCAGTACATAGGGCGAAACACCGGCCCCTGCCCTGGCGCACACATCGAGCATAGGCTGGCTTGAAACAGGCTAACATAACGCGCGGCGGGGTTTACTCAAAAGTAAAATAAATGTTAATTATATGTGAAATATATCACTTTTTACGCTGAGAATGTTATTCACTCACCGTCTGAACAAGCGCTATATAGCGCAAAAAAAGAGCCGAAGAAACGCGTCTTCAGCTCTGAAACGGTGTGACCAGAGGGGGCTACTGCCAGGACGACTTTGCGCCCAGCGCGTATTTCCCCGCCCCCAGAAACGCAATGGCCAGCCCGGCGACAAAGAAATAGACCAGGCTTTCAATTGCCCACGCCCCGGTTTTATCCAGCGCGGCCGTTTTATCCAGGCCAACCATCAGCCAGGCAACAACCATCGTAAACGCCAGCACCAGCGCCGCCGGGCGCGTCAGCACGCCGAGGATCAGCAGGACGGGTGCGACCACTTCCCCCATCAGTACGCCGTAGGCAATAAAGCCCGGCAGCCCTTTTGCCACCAGCATCGCGCTAATACCATCCACGCCGTCAAACAATTTGTGTAGCCCGTGGAACAGCATCAGCCCGCCAACCACCAGACGCAGCAGCAGCTTGCCGAAATCATCGCACGCCAGCGTGCGATTTACCGCATTTAACAATGTTGTGATCATTTTCGTTTTTCCCTGTTTTATCCCTGTAGAACACCACGTTACTGCTTCTCATTTACAAAATATACCCGCTGAAAATAAGGGTATTTTTCCGGCGAAACGATGAGATTCATCTAAACTTGTAACCGCTATCACACTTCAGGAGATGGAAAACCATGAAACAAACCGTAGCCAACTACATCGCCAAAACGCTCGAACAGGCAGGCGTCAAACGTATCTGGGGCGTAACGGGCGATTCGCTCAACGGCCTGAGCGACAGCCTGAACCGGATGGGCACGATTGCCTGGATGCCCACGCGCCATGAAGAGGTGGCCGCCTTTGCCGCCGGGGCCGAAGCGCAGCTGACCGGCGAACTGGCGGTCTGCGCAGGATCGTGCGGGCCGGGCAACCTGCACCTGATTAACGGGCTGTTTGACTGTCACCGTAACCACGTTCCCGTGCTCGCCATCGCCGCACATATTCCGTCGAGTGAAATTGGCAGCGGCTATTTTCAGGAGACGCACCCGCAGGAGCTATTCCGTGAATGCAGCCACTACTGCGAGCTGGTCTCCACGCCGGAACAAATTCCGCAGGTGCTGGCGATTGCGATGCGCAAGGCGGTGCTTAATCGCGGCGTGTCGGTGGTGGTGCTGCCGGGCGACGTGGCGCTGAAGGCCGCGCCGGAAAATGCCAGCAGCCAGTGGTACCCGGCCCCGCATCCTATTGTTACGCCGCCACACAGCGAGCTGGAAAAGCTGGCCGAGAAGCTGAAATCGTCGCGCAATATTACGCTGCTGTGCGGCAGCGGCTGCGCCGGGGCGCACGACGAGCTGACGGCGTTTGCCGAAAAGCTTAAATCCCCGATTGTTCACGCGCTGCGCGGTAAAGAACACGTTGAATACGATAACCCTTACGACGTCGGCATGACCGGGCTGATCGGCTTCTCCTCCGGCTTCCATGCCATGATGAACGCCGATACGCTCATACTGCTCGGCACGCAGTTCCCGTACCGCCCGTTCTATCCCACAGAAAGCACCATCATTCAGATAGATATCAACCCCGCCAGCATCGGCGCGCACAGCAAAGTGGATATGGCGCTGGTTGGCGATGTCAAAGCCACCTTAGCCGCGCTGCTGCCGCTGCTGGAAGAGAAAAACGATCGCCGCTTCCTCGACAAAGCGCTGGAGCACTATCACAGCGCGCGCAAGGGACTCGACGATCTGGCGAAGCCCAGCGACAAAGTGATTCACCCGCAGTATCTGGCGCAGCAGATTAGCCATTTTGCTGCCGAAGACGCCATTTTCACCTGCGACGTTGGCACGCCAACGGTGTGGGCCGCCCGCTATTTGCAGATGAACGGCAAGCGCCGCCTGCTCGGCTCCTTCAACCATGGCTCCATGGCCAACGCCATGCCGCAGGCGCTGGGCGCGCAGGCGACAGAACCGGGGCGCCAGGTGGTGGCGATGTGCGGCGACGGCGGCTTTAGCATGCTGATGGGCGATTTCCTTTCAGTGGTGCAGATGAAGCTGCCGATTAAAATCGTGGTCTTTAACAACAGCGTATTGGGCTTTGTGGCGATGGAGATGAAGGCTGGCGGTTATCTGACCGACGGTACCGAGCTGCACGACACGAACTTTGCGCGCATTGCTGAAGCCTGCGGTATTCCCGGCATTCGCGTGGAGAAAGCCGCTGACGTCGACGAGGCTTTGCAGCGCGCCTTCAGCATCGATGGCCCAGTGCTGGTCGACGTCGTTGTCGCGAAAGAGGAGCTGGCCATTCCGCCGCAGGTCAAACTGGAGCAAGCAAAAGGCTTTAGCCTGTATATGCTGCGCGCCATCATCAGCGGACGCGGTGATGAAGTGATCGAACTGGCGAAAACCAACTGGCTCAGGTAAAACAGAGGGCATTCTTCCGAGTTTAAAAAGGAAATGCCGTGATTGATTTACGCAGTGATACCGTAACCCGCCCGACGCGCGCCATGCTGGATACCATGATGGCCGCGCCGGTCGGCGATGATGTGTATGGTGATGATCCCACCGTGAATGCCCTTCAGCAGTACGCCGCCGAGCTGGCCGGCAAAGAGGCGGCGCTGTTCCTGCCTACCGGCACCCAGGCCAACCTGGTGGCGCTGCTGAGCCACTGTGAACGCGGCGAGGAGTACATCGTCGGCCAGGGGGCGCATAACTATCTGTACGAAGCGGGCGGCGCGGCGGTGCTGGGCAGTAT
>ERZ1026872.314-NODE-314-length-15027-cov-6.280524_pt1 | contig 15027 bp, 10 predicted proteins | sample MGYA00380166_ERZ1026872 | MGnify/ENA primary metagenome ERZ1026872 (study PRJEB33269, sample SAMEA4719802) | human gut metagenome | biome: human-associated habitat; feature: organic feature; material: feces | place: Cameroon | collected 2013-10 ... | reverse complement strand
ATTCTCCACATATCTAATCCACTGCCTCAAATCGTGACATCTAATCCGAGGTTACCACCTGACACACCTTTCGCAGTAGATATGTTTCCACATAAAATAACCGGGCCTTTTCAGGAGTCTGGCTTCAAATCCAAACCTCCGAAAAAGCCCGGAATCTATGTTTTGTAAATTTGTCTTACGCCACGCTGGATGCGCTACGGAAGCAAAGCTTCCTACGCTTATCCGCGGCATTCGCCGCATACAGCCCATCGCATAATGGTGCCTTTGTGAGCAAGCTCCCACAGCACCTTATGCTCGGTCTGTGCGTGGCTCATTGCTAACGCGTGACATCAAGACTACTGTCTCAACATGGCTCGATTGCTCCAGATTGATGTCAGATTTTAGCGATCGTTCACGGGAATTTATCAAAGAGTGTTTTTGACTTAAAACACACCGATTTTTACCCTTGTGCGTTCTCGGAAACAGGTCAAAGGCCTTGCTCCTACCTATAATATGCAAAGGCACAGATTTGCCGACCGCTTCAAGACCTCGCTCTGAGGAAACAAGTCTGAAATCCCATCGTCTCAACATTAGAATCCTTATACATCAGGTTTTTCTCCAAATTCGAATCTTGCCTTTCCTGCTGCAATAGCAGCAACCGCAACTTCTTCTTCCGTCTTATCAGGAACACCCCATAAGCCCTTTACGAATCTGGAATAGTACTCATCCTCTATAAGCTCCTTGGGCGCTTGAATGCGATAATGGTCAGGATACTTTTCAGACGGCCACTCCCAGACATATTCCAGTATTCCAAAGAACTCTCCAATGCGTATGGCGCATAAATTCGGCGACCCAATAAGGACTGAGTACTTTATATTCTCATTATCAAGTCTGCGACAGAATTCTTCGCACTTTTTTATTTCGTCCAAACTCAACGGTTTGCCTTTGATCTCGAACCACCTATTCAAGCTTGGAATATAAAAGTCCGGAAGATATCTGGTTCCATCCATTTCGAATCCTTCGATTTCATATTCATAAGTTAGACCGACTGCATTGAAAAAGACTGCCCAGCGAGCTTCAAGTCGACTGCGAAAACGATGTCCGTCATATTCTGTTTCAATTGCTTTAATATCATTACTCACGGACGAATAGACCTCCTTCTTCAAATGCAACATAATTACCATCATTCATGTCTTATAAGAACTCTCTTCGTGTCCTTATATTTTTCACGCAATGACGGAATATTTACATCAGTACTTAATACTTCACGCACAACGCCCCATAGACCACCTTTTTCATCCGGAAAGCTATCCATATACTGGTTGAATGGGAGCCCCATCACGAACTTCGCCTGATCCTCGATGCCTCTTCCTGGAACGCCATAATCCAGTATAGGAGGCAGCCCTGTTTTGATATCTTTTCCAAGAATAATAACTCCTGATGCCGGTGCTCCCCCAAGCATTGTCATGCTTATTGCAAGATCAATTATTTTATCATCAAGGCTAATCCACGAATGATCAAAATACAATCCTTGACCAAGCACCTCACCTATACATAGCTTAGGTTTGTATCCGAGCTCAGACAGGCAAACGTATAACGCAGCACATGAAGCGTGGCAGGCACCCCACCATTGCTTTCTCTCCATGTACCTATACATATTTGCAAGCACATTCCCGATATCTTCATTATATCCATTCTCTTTAACCGCTTGTTTTATACGGTCAGAGATGCTCATTGTTTCCTTTCGGAGACAACAATTCTTATATTTCTTTCCGCTTCCACAAGGGCACGGATCATTTCTTCCTATTTTCATCATGCGCTCCTTCTTTATTGCTTTATCAACGGTACAATCACATCGTAGAACTTCTTCGTCCAGTCGGCGTGGAAGTTCGCCATCTGGAGCCAGTCAGTCTCATTTTCAATGCTGACGTTATTCAGCTGAATGAAAACCTTGGATGATTTGATATCGTCACCACGGTTCCACTGGAGTGTTGTGCCCAACGCTGATTCTATTTCCACTTTATGTGTGTACAGGCTATCAAAGGCATCCTTGTTTTCTTGCTTATTGCCTCTGCCAAACACAACCTCTGCCCGCGCTGCATCAAAGTTTGCTACGCAGCAAAGATAGAAGCCACCTATACCAAAGAAACCATTGATCCAGTTATCCCTTGAGGGATTAACATTGGAGAAGGAACCGTCCTCGCCGTGCGCCTTCTGGATAATCGGAAGCGCATATATCCAGTATTTTCTCCGGAGCTCATAACGGCTGCCAGGCTCATCTTCATTGGCCCCGTTTTCATCGCGCAGATAAAATACCAAGTCTGCCGGATCTTCATCGTACAGTTTGAAGAGACGGTTTAAGACAGACAACTTGCTCTGCGTGCTGGTGTTTGTCCACACATAGATGCCGTCACCAATTTCCACTGACTTCGTGAATGCATTCGGATTAGTGTTGAAGTGAAGAGCAATATTCTCCTCCTCAGACATAGCCAGTTTTGTGATGATGGCTTTGTCCTCGGCATACAGAATCTGAATAACCTTCTGGAACATCTCAACCCAGCTCGTTACCGGCTGTTCGGTGTTCTTAAAGGTGAACTTTGCAATCAGGCGTCCGGCCAGCTCACCCTCATCCTCAAGCGTATAAGTATCAAGCTGCCTTTCTTCCGGTTTGTATTCTGTGACAGGTGCTGCCCAGATCGAAAGAGCCCGACCCATGAGATATTCGCTGCGTTCCTCCAGTTCTGCCAGCGTCCATTTGTCCTTCTTGGCAATCCAAGTATTCATGCGGATACCACTATCATCAAAACCATTCTGCATGGTTTTCTTTTCGGCGAATGAGCTATTACTGTATTTCGAGTTATAGGCCGTCAGTGTAAGATTTGCCATACGATGTAGCCACTCTTCATGTATCTGCTCATAATCATCACCCAGTTCTTTCTGCCATACTGGTGTCAGATGCTGAGGCATGATGTGCTCAATGGAATAGGTGCCGTCATCACAGTGGCGGTATACATCCTTATCCTCCGAAGTGCCGAAATTCTCGAAGCGTTCAAGGATGTAAATCTTATTCTTACTGTTCATCAGATAAACTGGACGTTCCTCAAATGCCACCTTAAACTCCACATCGTCCGGGAAGCGGGCACGCTCCTTCTTTGAGAGAAGCGCATACTTGAACTTCTCGACATAGTCATCCTCGGTGCCGTCATACCGGACGATTTCTCGGTGTAGCATGAGGAAAATCTTATTCAGAGCATTTGTCGGCAGATCACACATCGTCCTTCGGAACAGATAGTTCTCTGTCGTCAGGAAAATCTCCGTGACCTGTGTTAAAGTCAGTTTGTTTTCATTATATAGGCGCAGCACTTCGAGGAAGTACGGCCTTGTTACCGTAGTCTCCAGACGGTTCAGTCGGTCAATGCAAGCGTCAAGGGCAGCACTTCCAGAATTACCCTCAAGAAGAATCTGGTACCGCTTTGCATAGGCCAGCATCTCAGCAAGCAACGGTTCGGTGTCAATCTTGCTGAGCTCCACAAAGTCCTTAAAATTGATGTAGATTTTCTTCTGCTGCGGGATGGCCTGCTGCTTTACACTCAGGTAATCCCGGATGAAGGCACTTACATCATATTTCGTGCAAACCTCGATCTTATTCCAGTATTTCTCGTAGTAGGCCTCTTGCTCCTTGAGCGGTAAGCCCATCAAAATAAAGTTCCTGATCTTGTCGCCTTCGCTGAGGTCAAGGCCGGTCGAGTTTAGGCTCTCGAAAATGAGCTGAGGATTGTCATCCATATCCAGACGGATATTTATAATCTCCAAACAGCAAATCGCATCATAAAGCTGGTCGATGGTGATTTCCTGCTTCTGAATCCGGTCATAGAAATAATCGTAGTTCACGGTCAGATTTGACTCGCGGATATGCTCCGTCGGATCAGAGAACAGCTTTCCAAAGGCGGTCTGGTCATTCTTTACCGGTTTGAGTTTGATACGAGTATCCTCCGGCTTCCACTTATCCACAAGGTATTCCTCAAAAATCCGCTGCTTCAGATTAGCGGTCTCCGGCACAATGACACCCTTATCAATCAGGTTATACATGGCAAGAAATAAAAGCGATACAGTCGTAAGACGCTGCTGGCCGTCGATAATCAGGAACTCCTCATTGTGGCCGTCCGGATTGTAAACGGAAACGAGGCTCCCAAAGAAGTGACTCTTCCGGTGCCCCTTGATGATTTTTACAAGGTCATCATACAGCTGCTTGCAGTTTTCTGTCTTCCAGTCATAATTTCTCTGATACACCGGGATGACAAAGCGCTTGTCAGAGCCTTCCATGTATTTTACGAATTTACATTCTGATCCTTTCATCTTGTGTTAATCCTCCTCGTCTACAAAGATTCCGGGAATATTCTGCCGGATATATTCGACTTCGTTCTCCACGCTGGTTCTCCCGCACTTTGACAACGAGGCCTTCAGTTTCAACTTACCGGTGCTGCCGTCCTTCACAACGTACTCTGGATTTTCCTTGATAAATCGTGCCGACTCACGAGAGAAGCCATTTCTCTGAAGAAGGATTGTCAGCGGATTGGTGGTACCATATTCAACATATTCATACCAGTTATTGGCATCCAGTTCATCGTCACCCTTAATGCGCCTGAACTCGTTAGAGAAGCGAAGGAAATAATTCGATATGCTAAATAGAACTATGTTCTCAATAACCTCAAGCGTATCGGCAAAGACAATGTTTCTATGAATTTTGTCGTTGTCGTTATAAACATCTCTCGTATAATTGTTGATCCAGAAATTCTCTGGATGTTCACGATGATGCTTCAGGGCAGCCCGCATAATATAATTTAGGCCGTTTCCTTCCATCCATTCGCAGAGAATAACAGCGTACCAACTCAGCAGTGTATCCTTTCCAAGAGTATTGGACTCATATATTTTCCACTGAAAAACATCACTCAGCTTCCTCAAAAACGCCAAAACCACATCGTGCTTGAAGTATCCGTCCTTCACATCAGGATAGCGGAGGTTATCTCTCTTTATTGCTATAATCAACCGCTTTGTCTGATCAACAGATGTGTTAATATCGTCATCCGGGACAGTCTCAGTATTTTTAAATTTCGCGCGGATGTTCCTCTCGTCCTCATCTGTAAGAAATTGCTTAAACTCCCTCCGGACAAGTGTATCCTTATCCTCAACAATGTCTCGTAAAAGGATCAATCCGAACTTTCTCATCATGATGTAGGATTCTTCGGATTGTAGCGCTTTTCCTTCTTCATTGACTCGCTGCGGGATTACCGAACTGCCACTTTTAAGGATATCGGCGACATACTTCTTTTCCACCTTTTTAAGAGCTTTCGGATCTGTTGTAATGGAAAGCACCTGCTCAGGAACTTTCTCTTGCAGCATTCTGACATAATCATCAGATTCAACCTTTTCCGTCTCCTCACTGACGAAGTACACATTTCCAAAAAGGTTAAAGCTGATCCTTCCCACGCGTCCTATCAGATTTCTGAAGTCGACTGGCTCCATTTCACTGCGAAATATCTTGTTATCTGTAATAAAAAGATTGTCCGCTGGCAGGTTGACACCCTCAAGCAAAGTGCTGGTGCAGAACATAATCGTGATATGTCCCTCTTGGAACAGCGTTTCAATCCTTGCTCGTATAGAAGCGGGTAGATAACCAATGTGATATGCGATGCCTTTTCGGATCATCTCGGCGAGGAAATAATCGCCATGTACTTCCTGCCGGATATCCTTCGCGAGCGTCTCCAAGACAGGATCATTCTTAACACCTGCATCACCGATCGCATCTGAAAATTTTCGTGCAGCATCGATAGCTTTATTCCTGCCATTAAAGTAAACAATAGTCTGCTTCCGCCTTTCTTCAGGAAGCCTATCATTCATACTTTCAAACCACACCAGTATATCAGTGAGATTTGCTTTTCTGCCTTTCATGTCACGGATATTTGCAACATGGATTCTTTTTCCATTGTGCTCGTTATATACCTGTATCTCCTTGTTTTTCAGATCAACAAGGAACTTCACCTGCACAACCGGTGAATATGTAATTGCCAGATTGCTATCATCACCGGCTTCTATATCCGTCATCATCCGAAGATAAACCTGCGGATTCGGAATATTCGGGGAGGCAAAGATGAAGTGTGGCTTATGCTCTCGTTTCAAAAGCATATCCACAACCTTGTAATAAAACGGAGCACGGCTGTTCTTGCCAGACAACTTATGTGCCTCATCGACAAACAGATAGTCTATCTGTACCTTCGGTTGGCTGATCAACAGGTAAAGTAAGCGCTCCGGCGTGAGAGCGAAGATATAATTATGTTCCTCCTCCAACGCAATATCACTGGCCGCAGTTACCACACGATAATTGCAGCGGTCAAGGTAGTTGATTTTCTGAAGGTTTCCATTTTCACCGAGGTCATCAATAACCTTGCCACGGACTTCGTTTATGAGTGCCTTCGTCGGCACAATCAGAGCATAGTTTTTCTGTGCGCCGTGGATAACCTCGTTCTTGATAAACATCCGCATGATGAAGGATTTTCCCATAGAGGTCGGAGCCGAATAACTGAAGCAATCGTCTGTCAAGTGGTCATATGCCGCTTTCTGAGCAGCGAAAAACTTCTCGCTCGGTTCGGCGGGAATCGTAAGATAGTCATCCCTAAATTCAGAGAAGAACCTCTCCAGCGCAGTAATGTCCTGATATTCAGAATTAATGTGTTCTATGCCCTTGTGGTTTCCTATGCTTGAAAAGACATCTCCGGCATAAAGCTTGATCAGCGTGTCCTCCGGGTAAAGCTCATTCAAGAGGATTACAATTTCCTGCGCCCAGATTTTATGAGCATTTGCCTTTTCAGGATCATTGGACTTCGATAGCAGGTCAGCGAAACGCAACGCATCACGCTTCTCCTTCTGGCCGAAAGGCAGTGGTTCCTTCTTGGTAAGTTGAAGCAGTCGCAGGGCATAGTTATACAGCACCTTCTCATGAATCTTATTCAAGTATTCGTTATCTTCAATGTCGGCAAATATGGCGGCACCGAGTGTTCTCTTTTCACCGCTCATAGGTCAACATCTCCATCCAATACGTGCTGCATTATCGTTTTCTTTTCGGTCTCCGCATCATTCAACGGAAGCAAGTAAAAATAGAATGCGTGGTTTTCCAGCCCGCAGTCCTTTATTTTCTGCGAGATGTATGCAGCGTGTTGCTGTGCGTCCTGTTCCAGCTTCTCCTGCATAATATCCAGCAATTCATCATCGCTACGGCCTGAAGGAAGAATGCCGAAATTGTATCCCAAGAATACGCCATAAGATATTGCGTACTTGGCCTTCTTTCCTTCCTCTGGTACTACATACTCTTTCAAGACTGCCAGATCATCTTCATCATAAAAACGGTCGAGGACGGTCTTTTCAATCATATAAACCTCGTCATCCTCATGGGCACTGATCTTCTTGATGATCTCAAAAGCCTGATCTATGGCATCCTTAATCTCTCCGACGATATTTGAAGCACCGAATACCATCTGGTTATACGATCCGCTGGTACCGTCAGAACACAGGAAATGGATACCATCAGCCTCACTCAAATACTGCGCGGCATCCGTACTTAGCTCGATTTTGCTGAGTAGCTTATATGCCTTTAGCTTCTCCTCAAGGAAAGCATAAATCATAATCTCGCCGAGCTCATTTCCAGTGCCCTTGGCATCAGCTGCACCTCGTTTACGCATAATACGGAGAGCCTGCTGCATGACTGCATCCAGATTCCCGGCCTTTTCATACTGCTCCTGCTTTGCCCGTGAAAATACATAGCGACCAATATTCAGCATCGTGAATTTCTCAAGATCAGCTATTTTGATTTTGCCGCTTCTGACATTGAGGTAAAAAAGGCGCATTGAACCCGGTCGATCTTCGCTGATGCTTTCGCTGTGATCGACCTCTGCAAAGTAATCATCAAAAGTTTTATCCTTTACAGTTTTTGTGAGTTCCAACGCCCATACACCTCCCTGTAATTAGTCGTCATCTTTCTTTTCACCATAAGGTGCCGGATCTTCAGCTACCATCATCAAATCCTGCTGCGGATTAAAATCGTAAGTCACTGACTTCTGCTCAGCACCCGGCATCACGTACTCCTTGCCCTCCGGATTGTAGGTGAGGTTGAATACCAGATCTGAGAGCCACTTCTTAAAGGACGGATTGTCTTGGAACTGCTTGAACAGCTCCATGTTGTCCGCCATGATAGAGAAGATAACCGCCTGCAGAGCACGCTCGCTTTCGGTACGCGCCTCCTGTGCATCAGAGTTCTTCATGGCATTCTGATATTTCTTATCCTTTGACACCATCTCCGGGATGGCCAGAATCTGACGCTGCACATTATCTGCATCGTTCCAGTTTATATTTCCAAACATATCGTTGAAGTCCATGATGATCTTGGATAACAAATCCATTTCCGGCTCAACGATATGGCCTACCTTGCCTGCAGGTACCGGCGCGATTTCCGCATCCGCATCCTCTAACTTGATAGCAATAGCTTCCTGAGCTTCATTTCGATAGCTGCCGAGGTCGATCGTCTGAAGAATGCCATCAGAAAAATCATCGTCGCGAGGTGACGGCAACTTCGGTATCAGCAGATTCAAGAAAATCGACAGCTTTTCCCAATCAACATTTCCATAAGGAAGAATGGATCCAAGGAATCCGTATGTACGTACAAAAGCCTTAGCCGCGCTCTTAAACTTAATCTGGTCATCTAATTCCAACTGCTTATAAACAGCCGTACAGGCATCCAGAATCGGATCGAGCCTATCTCGTTCTGCGCCACCTAGGAACAGACTCACCAGCTTTTCAACATCGCTGTCGTCATAGACCTGATAGCTTTCCATAAGTGTAATAAGGTCATAAAGCTTATTCGGATCTGTTTCTCCGGAGAGGATCGTTGTTCTGTAGAACTTCGAGAACGCTTCTTCAAGAAGCGATGTCTTATTTGCAAAGTCAAGAACATACACCTCATCTTTGCCTGGATATGCTCTGTTCAGGCGAGAAAGAGTCTGCACCGCTGCGATATCATATAATGGCTTGTCTACATACATTGTCTGCAGAAGTGGCTCGTCAAAGCCGGTCTGGAACATGTCCGCAACAATCAAAATCCGATACGGATCTTTCTTGAACTCCTTCGGAATCTTTGCATCCGGGAATCCATTCATAGTAGCCGATGTCAATGCCGGTTCCTGTCCGTTATATTTATGCTCGCCGGAGAAGGCTACAATAGTCTTATATGGACTGTGTCTTTCTGCAAGGCACTTATTGATTGCATAGTAGTATTCAATGCATCTTGGAATGCTGGCCGTAACAACCATTGCACGCGCTTTACCGTCAATCTTCTTCTTAGCAATAACCTGCTCATGGAAATGTTCAACCATCATGGCGGCCTTCTTAGCGATGACATCCGGATTACCCTCGACAAAGGCACGCAGCTTCTTCTGCGCACGTTTCTTATCGAACATCGGATCGTCCTCAACCGTTTTCATGATCTTGTACCAGCTGTCGATGGTCGTATAGTTTCGCAACACATCAAGAATGAAGCCCTCCTGAATGGCCTGCTTCATTGTATAGACATGAAACGGGCGGTGCTTGATTTCTCCATCTTCCTCATAGGCAACACCGAACATCTCCTCGGTCTTGTTCTTCGGAGTGGCTGTAAAAGCAAAGTAACTGGCAGAGGAGACTAACTTACGTCCCTCCATCATGGCATTGATCTTGTCTTCATTGTCTGCATCATCTTCAGTAGCAAGACCGGAAAGCGCCAGATTCATGTTTGCAGAGTTACGTCCACTCTGACCGGAATGCGCCTCGTCGATTATAATGGCAAACTTATTATTTTTATGTTCCTGCCCAATTTCGGATACAATATATGGGAACTTTTCAATCGTTGTAATAATAATACGTTTGCCGTCCTGAATTGCCTTGCGCAGATCTCCTGAATGTTCTGCCCATGTAACGGTATTTTTGACTTGCATGAACTGCTTGATCGTATTGCGGATTTGCTTATCCAGAATACGGCGGTCAGTAACCACAAGGACGGAATCAATCATAGGATGACCGTCTTTTTCAAGTCCAATCAACTGATGTGCCAGCCATGCAATGGAGTTTGACTTGCCGCTACCGGCACTGTGCTGGATCAGGTATCGTTTTCCGATTCCGTTCTCCTGTACATCAGCCAGCAGCTTCTCTACGCAGTCGAGCTGATGATATCGCGGCCAAATCTGTTTGACGGACTTCTTCTTAGTATCCTCATCCACCTCTTCAATGACCTGTGCATAGTTTTCTATAATACGGGACAGCTTCCTCTTGGTGAGAATGTCCTTCCAGAGATAATCTGTCATCAAACCATCAGGATTCGGCGGATTGCCTGCGCCGTCGTTATAACCTTTATTGAACGGCAGGAACCAGCTATCCTTCCCAGCAAGTTTCGTGCAAAACTGGATCGTAGCATCATCCACAGCAAAATGAACCATGCAGCGCTTAAACGAAAACAGGAGGTCATGGTAATCGCGGTCTTCTTTGTACTGACGAACAGCATTTTCCGTATTCTGTTTTGTGAGCTGATTTTTCAGCTCCATTGTAAGAACAGGAAGACCGTTGATGAACAGGCAAACATCAAGTGCCAACTTACCGGCATCCTGTGAGTAGCGCAATTGCCGCGTCACACTGAAGATATTCTTCTCATACATGATTCTGGCCTGCTCGTTATTTTCGGTAGGAATCAGATAGAACACGATGAGGTCGGCCGGATAAACCTTCACGCCATTGCGGAGCACATCAATAATGCCACGCTTGGCAATCTCTCCGGACAGGCGGTTCAGGAACTGTCGCTTTTTCGTATCCGAAGTGAACACGCCAAGCTTGTCCATTTCCATTGGCTGCGTATTCTGCAGAAACCGGAACAGGCGCGTCTCGTCGACAGCATATTCTTTGTTATAGTCGGCATTTGTTCCCTCTTCGTACCCGTTCTGCTCCACCAGCCACTTCACGATTAAGGATTCAAGGCCGTTTTCCTTTGTGTTGGTAAAAGCCATTGCTAATCCTCCTGTTCCTCGTTATCTTCTTCGCCGCTCATTTCATCAGTGCCTACTTCTTCATCCACAAATTCATATTCGGGAATTTCAACATTACGAACATCGATCTTACCGGTGACGACATCTGCAACAAGATGCGTTCGAAAATCCAACAAGGCTTTTTTTCTTCCTCCGTAATCACTTGAAGTCGCATATAATCACGAACTAATTTATTTAGCGCATTAGCCTTTTCTTTATCATCTGGTACGGGCAATTCTAAGTCGAGTACTTCTTTGATGTTCAATGGTCTATTTCTGCCTGCAGAACCGTGGGAGCACTGCTGAAGATTAAAAAAACCTTCACAAGAAAGAAAATACGCCCAAAGATATTCAACTGGAACATATCTAACTGGTTTAAGCAAATAATAGCGATGAGACGCGATGCCATGGGTATCTTTTTCTTGGGTGATGTAAACAGCATCTTCCCAGGCAAACTGACCGCTCAACATTAGACACTCAGAATGAATATGTTGGAATTGAGAGTCTCCTAACTCATTACCAAGGCATGGTTCTCTTAAAAAGATACCTCGTCCTCGATTGTACATACCTGCCTTAGCATATAATTCAGAAGCATCAGGAACAAAAAAATCATTATAAAGCTTGAAAAGATACTTGATTTTGACCTTTTTGCTGCATTTTGACGTTATGTCACGGAATAACCGATCCAGCAATTCTTTTACTGTGCTCAATTGTTCCTGCTTAATGTTAATCAGCTTATTGATGTTCGAAACCTTCCAGTCCAGAAAGCGCACAATCTGATCTTGCTCCTCGCGTGGTGGGACGGGAAGTTTAATGGTTAAAAACACATCCGGATAGAGTCTTAATCTGGATGGTCTAATTCCAGTTGAAAGCGAATGATAAACATCTACCAGTTGCCGCTCCCTTAAGAGCATGTCAAGATAGCGTGGATTAAATACACCCGATTTCTGTCGGTACACATTGTATGCTGGACTGACTACACCTGCATATTTTGATACCCCAATAGCCCCCTGCCATGTCCACATGGTGTTTGCGGCGATATCTCCAATCTTACAAAGCTTATATCCAACCAAGGATTTGGCTTGAAACATCGTTACATTTTTTTGACTACGAGGTGTTATTCCAGTAATATGAGAAACAGAGAGCAGTTCTTCCTTTCCATCCTTTGAACGCTCATCTATCTCTTGAAATAATTGCTTTCCCCGGACAAGTGGCCATCGTGCTGGATAGCTTCGCTTATCAGCAGGATTAAATAAATTTGTACTCATAGCATTTCCCCCGTGATTTTGCTTAGCATACCATTAGATTCATTTTCCAGAATTTGAAGTTCGGTGATAATCTCTTTGATTTCCCGTAACTCCACCGGCTTGTAGAAATACTTCGTAAAGCTAATCTCATAGCCAATCTGCGTTTTCTTCTCATCCACCCAGGCATCCGGTGCATAGCTCAGCACCTCATTTTTCATAAAGACATCAATACCGCCCTCATAGGTGAACGGAATGTTCTCCGTGTCGCGCAAGTCAACATCCGGCTCGCCATCAATTGGCTGTGCAGTTGGGTCTTTCTCAGTGACAAAAGGACGTACTTTTTTTAATGTGGCGGCTTTCAGCTTGGTTACCTTGGCAAAGGCAGCCCAATCATCTAACGGTGCAGTTTTTTCAGCCTTTTCAATAGCCGCAATTACATTGTTGTATTCGTCCGATTTCTTGAAAGTATCTGCCGGGATTGGTCTGTCTGGGTGCACGCGCAGGCGCAGCGGCCGCTCCACCGTCACATTCCAATAACCAAAGTCCTTGTTGTTCAATATTATGCTGACTTCGTTTTCCTCCATTGTGAGAAAAATACGGATGATCTCCTTGCGGATTTCTTCAGTAAATTCACAATTTTTCTTCCCCATATTTTTACGGAGAGAAGATTTCATTGCCGTAGCATCAATCAGCTGGATTTTGCCCTTACGGCGCTCTTCTTTCTTGTTGGAAAGAATCCAAATGAAAGTACCGATACCCGTGTTGTAGAACATATTCTCCGGTACGGCGATAATAGCTTCTACCAGATCGTTTTCAATCAGATAGCGGCGGGCATTGCTTTCACCGCTTCCTGCATCGCCTGTGAAGATGGACGAACCATTATGTACCTCCGCAATGCGGCTGCCAAGCTCTGTGTCCTTTTTCATCTTCGCCACATTATTCAGCAGGAACAGGAGCTGGCCATCGCTGGTGCGAGGGATCATAGGCATGACATCCCCACCCTCAAGATATGTGTTGAAACGTGTGTCGAGGATTTCCTTCTTACCGCCCATCTTCTCGGCATCAGTCTTCCAGCTCTTGCCGTAAGGCGGATTCGATAGCATGAAGTCAAATTGACGGGATGCGTGCTGATCGTCAGAAAGTGTAGAGCCGTACATGATATGTTCCGCTTCCTCGCCATCACCTTTTAGTAGCATATCCGCAGTACAGATAGCATAAGTCTCCGGATTGATTTCCTGCCCGAACAGATGTATAGCGACTTCTTTGCCGCGTCTCTTGGCCAGTGTCAAAAGTCTATCTTGAGCAACGGTGAGCATACCACCCGTACCGCAGGCTCCGTCATAACAGGAGTAGGAAGCGTCTTTAATTTTGTCTGCAATTGGCATGAACACAAGGTCAGCCATGAGTTCGACAACATCACGAGGTGTCCAGTGTTCTCCAGCTTCCTCATTATTCTCTTCATTAAATTTACGGATCAGCTCCTCAAAGATGGTACCCATGCCGTGGTTATCAAGGCCTGGATGTTTGAGAATTGTCTTTGCTTCATCTTTGTAAATTGGATTCGGACTCAAATTGATATCAGAAGATGTGAACTTTTCAATAACGGCCCCAAGAATATCTGCATCCACCATCGTGTCGATCTGATTACGGAATTTGAACTTATCCAAAATCACCTGAACATTTGGCGAAAAGCCGTCAAGATAAGCAATAAAGTCTGCCTTAAGCGTCTGAGCCTTTGCACGGCTTGTTAAGTCTTTCAGTAGGAAGGGCGAAGCATTGCAGAAAGCTTGACCTGCAGCATTACAAAGCGCTGGCCATTGGTTATCAATCTTTGCGGCATCCAGCTGCTTTTTCATTGTCAGCACAGCTGGCTTTGTTTCTTCCAGCATAGCATCCAGACGGCGAATGACCGTCATTGGCAGAATAACATCACGATACTTACCGCGCACATAAACATCACGCAGGCAGTCATCTGCAATTCCCCATATAAAACTCACTATCTGATTATGAACCTGATTGTCCATCACATTTTCCTCCGTTTGCCACTCTATATTTTCATTCTATAAATCTGTTATCCCATAAATCGGACTCACTCAGCATCCTGTTCTTCTTTCTCAGGCACGTTATCATCGGATGCTCCGCCGGAGCGAATCCAATCATCAACTTCGGATAGTTTGAATTTCCAGAGTCTGCCGACTTTATACGCAGGCATATTCCGTTTTGAAATCCACTGCAAAATAGTCTCTCGTCCAACACCGAGATATGCCTGTACATCTTTTAATGTTACCCATTTTTCAACTTGCAGCTGATCGCTCACTTTATTACCTCCATCTTTAAGAGTTCTTCCTTTTGAACTTTACATCTATATCTATATCGAACATTCGACTACCGGGATAACAGTCATTGTCATCGCTGTCTACCATGATCCAATGGCAAGTCGTATGCCCTTCAAATGGTCTGAGCTCAATGACTGTGGAGATTTCCACACCGGTTTTCGGTTGCGTCTCCGGTATTTCAATGTAGTTGCTTTCTGCCCGTGGCCTTATCTCATCATGATTGGAAAGATACAGCTTTCGACCATGCCAAGTTTGCGTGCCCAGATTAGAGAATTTCCACGTTATCGTCAGCTTCTCATACATGAAACCGGAATAGCTTCTCTTGTGATCCGGCTTAATGTACACCGTGTCGTCCGGGTACAGAGACGATATG
>ERZ1026872.313-NODE-313-length-15106-cov-13.882931_pt1 | contig 15106 bp, 11 predicted proteins | sample MGYA00380166_ERZ1026872 | MGnify/ENA primary metagenome ERZ1026872 (study PRJEB33269, sample SAMEA4719802) | human gut metagenome | biome: human-associated habitat; feature: organic feature; material: feces | place: Cameroon | collected 2013-10 ... | reverse complement strand
GTTATCAATGATTGATAGCGAATGGCCCCAGTGTGACGCCGTGTTACAGCGCTGGTTGGCTGCCGACAACTTTGATGAAAACGGCCGACAACGCCAGTCGATGGCAGAGTGCTTTTCCTGTGAGACAGCCAACGCTGAGACTGTGCAGATGCAACAGCAAGGTTATCAACAGCGCTGGCAACAGGAACACGGCTCGCTGACGCAAACACCGCCCGCGCTTCTGGCTGATTTACTCGCCGCACAACCTCGCAATCCCAATCTTTGCTACGACACGCTCAGCTCAAGAGCAGGGTTAGCAGCACTGACAAAAGCAAATGTGTCCACCTCAGAACCGATGGCGGCGATTATCAATACGGAAGTGGATACCGGGGTGTGTCGCATCCCGGTACGGATTTATCGCCCGGCACTGACCGGAGAGCCGAAGGTGGTGCTGTTTATCCATGGTGGTGGGCATCTGAGCGGTTCGGTGGAAGTGTATGACCCGGTTGCCCGTCATCTGGCGATGGCGACAGGGAATATCGTTGTGTCGGTTGATTATCGACTTGCGCCAGAAAACCCGTATCCGGCTGGTCTTTCCGATGCTAAAGCCGTAATAGAAAACGTCTGGTCGCTGCTCGAAAGTCAGCATATTCCTTACACTCGCCAACTCACGCTTATCGGCGACAGCGGTGGCGGTGCATTTAGTGCGACGCTGGCGGCCTACTTTTCCCGCGAGCAGCCAGGATTTATTCATCGCCTGGTGCTGATTTATCCGAGCCTGGACTACACGCTGAACTGGCCGTCGGTGCAGGAGAACGGCGCAGGAAAGCTACTGGATGAAAGCAAAATACGCTGGTATTTTCAGCAATATTTTCGCAATGGAGAAGATCGTAAACAGACGTCTCCGCTTTACCTGCCGTTGAGCCAGGATTTTCCACCCACTCTGGTAGTCAGTGGTGGGTTGGATCCTTTACGAGATGAGAATTTTGCTTTTGTCGCCAGACTGCAAGCTGAGAGGATACCCGTACAGCATGTTCACTTTCCTGGGATGACGCATGCTTATCTGATGCTGGAGGATAAAGTCCCGCAGGAAGCAAAAGCCACCTATCTGGCGATTGGTGACTTTGTTCGCGATTAGCGCCCGCACTCAGTCGTGGCTGTGGGCGGATTTATCATGATTGCTGACTCGCTAAGGTGTTTGCCAGCGCGTACGCTCAACGGCGCTTTGCCACTCGTGCCAGCGTTTTTGCAATCGACCGTGACGCTCTGCGTTTGGCTGAAATGATATGTGGTCGGGCAAAAAATGGCGTAGCTGAGCGGTTTCTGTACCGAGCAGCTCCTTGCGTGCCAGCAGCCCGGCGCCAATGGCTGAAAGCTCGGGAATGTCGCTGCGCATCACCGGGCAACCCAGCAGATCGGACTGGTACTGCATCAGCCAATCATTTTTTGTTGGCCCGCCATCAACCATCAGCGCGCTGAGGCTGAAACCGCTGTGCTGGTGCATCGCTTGCACCACATCGGCAATTTGATAGGTAATAGACTCCAGCGCGGCGCGCACCAGATGCGCGCGTTTCACGCCGCGGCTGAGGCCATGAATTAACCCCCGGGCGCTTTCATCCCACCAGGGGGCGCCCAGCCCGGTAAGTGCCGGAACAAAATAGACGCCCAGCGTCGAGTCGACCGTGGCGGGCAGAGTATTGAGTTCATGTAACAGTTGCTCCTCCGGCAGTTCGCTTAAGCCGGTACTGTCGGCCATCCAGGCCACAGCATCGCCGGTATGGGGAATATTGCCTTCCAGACCATAGACCCGGGTATCGCCATCATGCCAGGCAATAGTTGTTGCCAGCGCATTCACCGCAGACTGCGTTGAAGATACCGGAGCCATCACCGATGAGCCGGTGCCATAGGTCGCTTTAACACAACCTTCAGCACCTAGCCCGTGGGCAAAGAGCGCGGCATGAGAATCGCCAATCATCGCCAGAATGGGGATCCCATCGGGGATGGTCGCCAGACCTTTCGTCACGCCAAAATGATGACTGGAAGGGCAAACTTCTGGCAGCGCCTGTTGCGGGATACCAAACAGCGCCAGCATCTCGCTATCCCATTGGCCGCTATGTAGATTGAGCAACTGCGTGCGCGAAGCGTTGGAGGCGTCACAACGAAACGCCGCACCGCCGGTAAGATTCCACAGTAACCAGCTATCGATAGTGCCGAGGCAAATTTCGCCTTGCTGCGCGAGCGCCATTCCGTTGGGGACGGACTCCAGAAGCCAGCGCATTTTAGAGGCGGAAAAGAGCGGGGCGACGGGCAATCCGGTGATGGATTTTATTTTCGCCTCATGACCTTGCTCGCGCAACGCCCGGCAAAAGTCAGCCGTGCGCGAGCATTGCCAGGTAATGGCGGGGCCGAGCGGACGCCCGCTTGCGCGATACCAGCCGATTGCCGTTTCTCGCTGATTACTGATCGCCAGCGCCGCCACCCGCTGCGTACCTACGGCGGCAACTGCTTGCGCCATTACAGCCAGAGAGGCCTCCAGCAGCGCGTCGCCGGACTGTTCAACCCAGCCTTCGCGAGGCGTGTGGATCGCCAGCGCGCGGGAGAACTTCGCGACCACATTTCCCCGACCGTCCAGCGCAACGGCTTTGGCATTGGTGGTGCCTTCATCAAGCGCAATAATAATGTCTTTCGTTGCTGACATCGTTTTCTCCAGCCTCTCTGTTTCCCTGAGTATTAGCGATGGAACAACGTATCCACCCCGAGATAGCGGGTGAAGGCTTCATGCAGCACCTCGGCGCTGGCGGAATGGTTCATTGCCACGTGATGTTCAAAACCGTTACGACAGATCCACGCCAGTAAATTCTCCAGATGCGGCACCTGGATTACTGCACGACAGCCAACCGTATCCAGCGGATCGTCTACCGATTGGCCTTCTCCGACGTACGCTTTGATTTCACCGGTTAAATCGTCGGTGCTCAGGCGGAAATAGGTCAGTGTGCCGCTTTTCATGCGTCCATGTACCGCACCGCAGGTGTTCTCTTTCCCAACGGTGGTACCGATGATGTCCGCTGTGCCCATTTTGGGGCTCTCCAGACTGGCTGATGCAAAGTTTCCGCAGTGAAAAAGCACACATTTATCACGATCGTCGCCGAAATTGTTATTCCAGTCGGCAATGGAAGCTGGGCTTAAATTACTGCTGGCGAGGGCGTACATTGACAGCGCACCCATCACATCCACTTCGCATGCGCTGGGCATTAACTGCCCGGACATCACGCTCATGATTGAGCATACGTTGATGCCTAAATTTTCCTGCAGCGAAGTCCAGCACTGGATCGCAGTGGTATCTATATCGTTAGCGATGACCCATTCGCTGATGACGACAAACAGTTTTGCCATTGTGACGAGTTTGTCGGCGGGAATGGCGCTGGCATCGGCGTTATCCAGCAGCAGACGACGTTTTTCATCCACACGGATATCGTCATCGCGCAGACATTTGATGCGGGTAAAGACTTCAGACAGATCCAGCGTTTCAACGGCGATACCCAGTCTTTCGAGTAATTTTTCGCTGTAGCGAACGGTATTGAATCCAGCCGGGCGAGCACCGATAGCGCCGACGCGTACGCCACGCATGCTGCTGACAACACGGCAAATCTGTTCGAAACGTTTCAGATCCTGAGCAAAAACCTCACCGGCCAGATCGCAGACATGCTGGGTGGTGAGCGTAAATGGAATGCCATATTGACGCAGGTTATTGCACAGGGAGATTTTTCCACAGAAGCTGTCACGGCGGGTGGCAAGCCCCATTTTATCAAGGTTATCTTCCTGCGCCTGAACCAGTACCGGGACATTCAGGCCAGACAGGCGCAGCGTTTCCGCTATTGCTTTTTCATCGCCAAAGTTCGGCAACAGCACGACCACGCCGTGAATGTCGTCGCGGTGAGCGCGGAAAAGTTCGGCGCACACTTTCGCATCCTGGCGGGTTTCTACCCCACCGAGTTCCGTTTGCGTATCGTCGAGCATAATGGTTTTAATGCCCAGTCGCGCAAAGAGCACGCTGGCTTGTTCGCGGGCTTCAGCAACCAGATAGCTTGGGAAAAATCCCCGATTGCCAATAATCACCGCCATGGTCAACTGTTGAGGAATTCGTGACATCGCTTTCTCCAGTAAGTGTTCTGTTGTTATTGTTTTATCGTGTGGCGCTGCAACAGCGCGGCGGCGTTTTTCACGACGCCAGCGGCGTCAATTTCGTGGCGGGCACGCGTTGCCGCGCGATCGGCCGCGATGGCATATTGACCATCGCCAATGCCGAGTCGGCGCAGCGGAATGGCGCAGCCAGCTTCTGCCAGTACCTCAGCCACCAGGCTTCCCACGCCGCCATTAATGTTATGCTCTTCCACACTGACCACGGCTTTGCAGTGGGCTAATGCCGCCAACAGTTGTTGGGTATCGCAGGGACGAATTGACGGTACACTGATTACGCTTGCATCAATACCCGCCTGTTCCAGCACTGTGGCAGCCTCGACAATTTCATGGACGGTTGAGCCCATCGCGACCAGCGCGACATCTTTTCCTTTCCGCAGAATATCGATATTACCCGGAGTGAACTGGTAATTTTCGTCGTGCAGTTCCGGTAAGGCTTTTCCGTCGAGGCGAACATAAACCGGGCCGACGTGGCTTAAGGCATAGTCGATAATCTGCCGGCATTCCACTGGGCAGGACGGGGCGTAAATTTCAATATTGCCAAAACCGCGCAGAACGGAAATGTCATCAATACTGTGATGTGTGCTGGCGAGGGGGCCGTAGCTGGCGCCCGCGTTCAGGCCGATCAGCTTCACGTTGGTGTTGTTGTAGCAAATGTCGACTTTGATTTGCTCATTGGCCCGCGAAATAAGGAACGGTGCAGCGTTACAGGTGACGGCGATTTTGCCCCCCAGCGCCAGGCCGGCGGCGGCGCCAACCAGCGTCTGTTCGGCGATACCCACGTTGACCAGACGACCGGGAAATTCCTTCATAAACGGGGCGATTTTCGCCGTAGACGTGGAGTCAGCAACGATGGGTACAACGTCCATTCCGCGCTCGACTGCGGCAATTAAGGTATTCACCATCACGGTGGCGAGGTGTTCACTATTACGCATCTTTCAGTTCCTCCAGCGCCAGTTCAACTTCTTCCCCTTTTGGCACGCGGTGGTGCCATTCCGGGCGGCCTTGAATAAAGGAGATCCCGGCCCCTTTGGTGGTGTGGGCAATGACGACGTGCGGTCTACCTTCCGGGGTTAACCCTTCCAGCGTGCGCACCACATCACTCATATCATTACCGCGGCACTCTGTGACCTGCATACCGAAGGCGCGCCATTTCTCATCCAATGGATCGGTGTTCATGATCTCTTTGGTTGCGCCGGCAAGTTGGAGGTTATTTTTGTCGTTGATGATAATCAGGTTATCCAGCTTGTAGTGGGCGGCGACCAGTGCAGCTTCCCAGTTGCTTCCTTCTGCCAGTTCACCATCACCGGTAACGACAAACACCCGGCGCTTGCTGTTGTTACGTTTAGCTGCCAGCGCAATGCCCACGGCGACCGGCAGACCGTGACCGAGCGCTCCGGTATTCAGTTCGATCCCAGGCGTTTTGTGTTTCACCGGATGACCCGGCAGGTGTGAATCGGCGTGCTGATAGGTCGCCAGCCAGTCCACGGGAATAAAACCAGCCTCAGCCAGCACGCAGTAGTAACCGCCCACTGCATGACCTTTCGACTGGATGTAGATGTCGCGCTCATCGCTTGCTATAAGCTCTGGTGAGCAATTCAGGATGCGAAAATAGAGTGCTGTCAGCAGTTCGACCTGCGACAGGTCAGCGCCGGTATGTCCCCCCGCCGGGCTTTCTGCATTCAACACGATAATGCGACGACGTACCGCACGTGCTTTCTTGACTAGCTCTGGTATTGAGAGCGAAAACGGATTCATAAGACACCTCTTGAATGTTTAATCCTTAGTGAATAAATATTCCATGTGGGTGCAGTAGTGCAACTGTCTCGCTATCCACTGCGTAATATGCAGCTAAAACAGTTGGTCGTTATCGGTTAGAATAAATATTCACTACTGATTTATTATTCATGATTAAAGATATGCCTTGTCTGAGGGTTTGTCTACGCCTTATAGCAGCAAATTTTGGCGAAAAGAGAAAAGGATCACACTAACGCGATAACCGGAAAGGCGCAGACGACTTGTTATCTATTCAGGTATGAATAAAAATAACAGGCAGTTTACCAGGGGGAATGTTATGTCAAAGCAGGATGAACAGCGGTTGCTGGTTAAGATTGCCACACTTTACTACGCCGAAAATAAAAAACAGTCTGAAATCGCCACGCTGCTGCATTTGTCGCAGTCCTTTGTCTCCCGTGCCTTGACGCGTTGTCAGAAAGAAGGGCTGGTGAAAATCACCGTCGTACAGCCGACTAATATCTTTGTCGAGCTGGAAAAAGCCATTGAAGAGCGGTTTGGTCTGCGCCAGGCGATTGTCGTGGATGTTGGCGACAACCCCAGCAGTACGCAAATTAAGCATGCCATTGGCAGCGCGGCGGCACATTACGTTGAAACTCGTCTGCGTGCCGAAGACCTGGTCGGTATTTCTTCCTGGAGTAGCACCATTCGCTGCATGGTTGATGAAATGCACCCGCAAAATATCCGGGCGGCAGGCGTGATCCAACTATTGGGCGGCGTGGGGCCAAACGGCAACGTGCAGGCCACGATTCTGACGCAACAGCTGGCGGCACACCTCGGCTGCCCGGCCTGGCTGTTGCCTTCGCAAAGTATTGAGCATTCGGTGGAAGAACGTTCTCGGCTAGTTAACAGCCCGGACGTGGCGGCGGTCGTCGAAAAATTTGCTGAAGTGGATGTGGCGATTGTCGGCATCGGGGAGCTGGAACCTTCTCAATTGCTGAAAAATTCAGGAAACTATTACAACGAAGAGATGCTGCGACTGCTGGCCGAACGCGGCGCGGTCGGGGATATCTGTCTGCATTATTACGACGCGGCAGGCAATCCGGTACTCAGCCATGAGGAAGACCCGGTTATCGGCATGGAGCTGGCGCAGATCCGCGACTGCAACCATGTGATAGCGTTGGCGGGCGGGGTAGAAAAACAGAATGCGATCCGTGGCGCGCTGCAGGGGAATTATATCGACGTACTGATCACCGACTACCCGACAGCGCGCAATCTGGTTAAAGGGTGACGCCGCGGCGAGTCAAGTTATCGCCAGCCCCTGGGGCTGGCTGTAGTTATCAGAGTTTTATTAAGCGTTGAGCAATCCATGGCTTAGCCGGTAGATCCAGCTTGTCACCGTGTTGGATAACCCCCGCAACCGGCGTGATCGTCATGGCCCAGGTATCAATGATATCGACCTTCCACGTCGTATTCTCCGGCAACATAGTCATCATCTTGTAGGCAGGGCAATGATCGCCAAAATAGAACAGTCCCCAGTTGCCCTCGCAGCTTATCCCCATCGACGTATCCCAGTGGCTGCCCCACGGGAGCGGCGCCAGGCGTTTGGCTTGTCCTTCCTCAAGGATGTTGCGCAAAAAAGCGATGCGCGGGATGCTTGTTCCTTTGAGCGTGCCGCCATGTGACCACCAAATAATCTCATCTTCATTCAGGTATGTTTCGCCGTGAGTGACATAGCCGCCGAGTATTACGCCATGCCAGAACAATGCAGTCATTTTTTCTCCGGTGATATTGCCCCAGCCGAGATCGACATTGCCTTCATAGCAGCATTCGTCAATGACAATGGGTTTGGCAAATGTCTGCTGCCATTCCGGGACAAAGTGCATATCGTGGTGCTGGATGCTGGCGTGGGTGAGCGCGGGATTGTGATGATCGTACCAGTGCGCATTTGAGCGGTAGTGGATCGGCGGGTTGTGCCAGTTATGAATGGAGATCATGTGCGAAGAGGGATCCTCGCGTTTGATTTGCGCTATGGCGGCATCCCAGAATGACATCGGTTTTTCTTTCAGCAGGTCGAACTCATTGGCCAGCGACCACCAAATATTTTTAAACGATGCGAGGCGTGCCACCACGTAGCGGAGATAGCGGTGATCGGTCTCCTGCGACATGGCGGAAAATCCCCAGCGGTCGTACGGATGAAAGAGGATCAAATCCACCTCAATATTCAGTTCATCCAGCTTTTGTATTTGACTCTCCAACTGGGCAAAAAAGGTGGTATCGAAGCGGGTAAAATCAAATCCCTGGTCGAGGGTACCCGGAAAGGGGAAGCGCATCGGTTCCTGCAGATTGTAGCGATAGTGTTTAGGAAATACGCACATGCGGATTTTATTGAACGGACTCGCCGCCAGCGATGCCAGCGTTTGTTGCTGTATATCGTCCGGTTGGTAGTTCCAGACGTAGGCCGTGGTGCCAAAAGGATAAAACGCGTTGCCATTGGCATAGCGGAAGTGCCCGTCGCCATCACGCTGTACCGGGCCGGTTAACTGTGTTTCAGGGACGCAGGTAAACGTTCCTTCGACAGGGGACTGCGAAGGAATATTTGAGCTGATGCGATAGTGCCAGACGCCGGGGATATCCGGCATAAAGCGCAGTATGAACTGACCGTTACCGTTGTAAAAGCCCCAAACCGTGCGGGATTCTTCGCCGCAGGTAAAGGTGGCTGATAGCTCGGTGTCGGTAAAATGGCGAGGATCGTCAACGTCCGTGACTTGATACTCAAACCGCCCCCACAGGGCAATACTTTGTTCGCTCATAGCACCTCTCCTTTGGAATATATATTCCATTGTGATTTTATATTCACGATGAGAGTAAGGGAGGTTACCGTTAACATTCCACTGTCAAGGCGAAAAAATGAGCATGCGATCACAAAAACGCCGCCATTTCTGCTGATTACTGTGAGGTTTTTACTGTGAGACTGAAAGGAGTAAGCGTTATCTGAATGACGAGAGAAACGGCCAGCCAGCATAAACGTCTTGTTTATTAATAAGATGACATTTCGCCACTAGATGACGGCGCGCTTAGGAGCAAAAGAATGAGGTTAATTGTGATACTGGTAACAATGTCACGACTAACCACTTGCCAGCGCTAAATTCGTGGGCTTAACCTTTGCGTGAATAGTAATTCGATAATGAATATATATTCATAAAGAGGGTTTCTCATGAAGCAACAGCATAAATTGAGTATCAAAGAGAAGATCTGTTATGGGTTAGGTGATTCGTCAGCGAACATTTTTCTTGGGATGACGATGATGTTTTTGCCCTATTTTTATACCGATGTTTTAGGGATTTCGGCAGCGGCGATGGGGATATTGTTTATTGTTGCCCGTCTGGTTGATGCCTTCTATGATCCATTTATCGGTAATATCTCCGATCGCACGCGGACAAAGCACGGCTCGTATCGTCCTTTTTTGCTCTGGTTGGCGATCCCTTACGGTATTTCCTGTTTTTTAGTCTTTCTGGCGCCGGACTTTTCACCCACTGGAAAGCTAGTCTATGCAGTGATTACCTATCTATTTCTGATCCTGATGTATGCCTCCACGGTGGTGCCGTATGTGGCGTTGTTGACGACACTCACCGCCGATCCCATGGATCGTTTAAGCGCCAACTCCTGGCGTTTCCCACTGGCTAAAATGGCCTTTCTTATCTGCTCAATGGTAGTGCCGATTTTCGTCGCCTGGTATGGAAAAACCGATGAAGCACGCGCCTACATGATGGCGATGAGCTTTATTGCCGTGCTGGCCACGGCGTTTATGCTGCTCTGTTTCTGGGGAACAAAGGAGCGATATCAGGTTAGCGTGGAGACCGATAAAGTCCCGTTTACCAAACAACTGGGAATTATGCTGAAAGCGAAACCGGTGGTTGTTTTCTATCTGTTCAAAATTACCAGCTCCATTGCTTTTGTAATTAAAGGCAGTGTGACTATTTATTTTGTGAAGTATTTCCTGAATCGTGGGGATGGCTTTGTTTCTGGTCTGCTTTCGGCCACAGCGATTGCGGGGATCATTGCGCCGATGATTGCTATTCAACTGATTAAGCGCAACAAGCTCTCGAAATTAGGTACGCTGAAGGTGGCGCAACTGGGCGGTGGCGTGGCGGCATTATGTCTCTATTTCGTTAACCCTGAACAAATCTCACTGGCATGTGTTCTACTGGTGCTATCGGTATTGATGGCTGAACTTGGCTCGATTACTGTCTGGGCGCTGCCTTCTGATTGTGCCGACTATTGTGAAGACAAATCCGGCGTCAGAATGTCTGGGGCTGTCGCTGCCGGTACGCTTTTTTCGATGAAGGTTGGTCTGGCACTGGCGGGTGGGATGGTTGGGCTAGTGCTCTCCCTTAGCGGTTACAAAGCGGGTGAGGCGGTGTCATCGGAAACGATGACGGCGATTATGTTCTTAATTGCCGGGATTCCTGCCATTTTCCATGCCATTAGTTTGGGGTTGCTGATGATGTTTAAACTGGATGATAAGGTTTCGGCAGGGCAGGCTGAAGCCGTCATGAAATAAAATTTCCCCACTGCCGGATGGCGGTGCATTATCAGGCCCATATGTCATACACGACCTACGCCTGATAAGCGCAGCGCCATCAGGCGTAATTTCAGGGCTACTGACTTTCCATCGCCGCCTTTTGCGCAACCACTGCGGCTTTTTGCTGCATCCGGTTTTGCATCTGGTCGATAATGACCGCGACAATAATCACGATGCCCTTAATCACCATTTGCCAGAACTCGCTGACGCCCATCATCACCAGACCATCGGCCAGAAAACCGATAACGAAAGCGCCAATCAACGTGCCTAAGATGGTGCCTCGACCACCGGCCAGCGACGTACCACCAAGTACAACGGCGGCAATGGCGTTCATCTCAAATGCTGTACCATTGGCCGGATGACTGGCGGAAAGTTGTGCTGAAACAACTATTCCGGCAATTGCAGCACATAGTCCGGACAGGGTGTACACCCAGATTTTTACCTGCCTCACTTTTACGCCGGACAGTTCAGCAGCGCGTTCGTTATCGCCGATGGCGTACACGTGGCGGCCAAAGGGCAGACGGCGGGCAACGTAGGCAATAACCAGCGCCAGCACAATCATCATCCAGATGGCCCACGGAATACCAAACAGAGTTCCCGCGCCAATTTCATCAAAACCGGTGTTACCCAACTGTGGATTGCCGGAAAGCCCGGGGAATGTTTGTCCGTCAGAGGTCAGCATCGCCGCGCCGCGCAATACGTACATGGTGCCCAGCGTACAAATAAAAGGTGCGACGTTATAGCGCGTAATAATCCAGCCATTTGCTGCGCCAATCAATCCGCCAATCAGCAGTACGACAGGTACAATCACCCAGACGCTGGGGAAGATAGCGATGCCAAACATGGGTAATACAATGCCTTTGGTGATCAGCCATCCGGCAATCATGCCGCACAGCCCAAGCGTAGCGCCAATCGAGAGATCAATGCCGGCAGTAATAATGACGAAAGTGATTCCCAACGCCAGAAACGCGTTAATGGCGATGTGCTTGATCATAATGACCATGCTGCCGCCAGAGAGGAAACCGGGGACGGTGAAGGCAAAAAATCCGACGATCAGAAATAGCGCAATAAAGGTACGTAATTTCAGGATCAGCAGCAGGATATTTTCCCGCGAGAAGGTGACGCCGGCTCGCGGTGCGACGACGGCAGATTGTAGTGTTTTCATGTCAGAACCCCTGAGCACTTGCGGTGACCAGCGCCGATTCTTCGGCACGATCGCGAGTAATATCGGCCGTGAGCTTGCCGCCAGACATCACCAGAATGCGGTCAGATACCGCCATAATTTCTTTTAAATCCGAGGTGGAGAAGACAACGGCAATACCCTGTTGTGAAAGCTGTACCATCATGCGAAACACATCGGCCTTCGCGCCAACGTCAATGCCGCGTGTGGGCTCATCAAGGAACAGAATTTTGGGATTGGTAAGTAGGGAGCGACCAATCACCACTTTCTGCTGGTTACCCCCGCTCAGAGCCTGGATTTCAACATCCGGTGAGGACACTTTGATCGACAGATTACCAATTGTGCTGGCGACGACGGCCTCCTCATCTTTGCGGGCGATGGCAAAACCGCGCTGCAGGCGACGCCACAGGCTGGCAATAGTCAGATTGCTGGCAACCGAAGAAATGGGGAAAATGCCTGTGCGCTTGCGATCTTCCGGTACCAGACTCATTCCCATACGAATGCGGTCGGCGGTGGTTAAGCGCTGTGGAACTGGCTTGCTGTCGAGCCACAGTTTACCGAGGTAGTTGCGCTCAGTACCCAGCAAGCACTCGAACAATTCGGTTCGTCCGGCCCCCATCAGTCCATAGATACCGACAATTTCGCCCGCGTGGACGTTAAAGGTGACGTCGTTGACCACCGCATTGCCAGCGGCATTGACGCAGGTAATATGTTCCGCTTCGAGAACCGGCGCGCCGAACGTGCGGCCTGGCTCAAGAAAATTACTCACCGGGTCGCTGCCCAGCATTTCACGCACAATCCACGGCACATCGATATCGCTAACTCTGGCTTCGGCCTGGAATTTGCCATCGCGTAAAATGGTGATCACATCGCCAATCGCCATCAATTCTTCGAGTCGATGAGAGATGTAGATTATCGAAACGCCCTGGCGAGTCAGTTCGCGAATTACGCGAAACAGGATCTCGACTTCGGTTTTACTCAGCGCCGAGGTGGGTTCGTCGAGGATTAGAATGTCAGCGTCCTCCGCCAACGCTTTGGCGATTTCAACCAGCTGTTGCTGTCCAACTTTGAGATTGCCGACCAGATCGCGGGGTGAAATGGGCTGATCGAGTCGGGTTAGCAGCTCCGCAGTACGCTTCTCCTGCTCGGCCTCATCAATGGGGGTCATGCCTTTTTGGATCTCCCGGCCAAGGAAAATATTTTCCGCGACGGTGAGATTCTCAAACAGGTTAAGTTCCTGATGCACCATACCAATCCCGTGCGCCGCGGCGTCCCGGGTATTGGCGAAGCGCACAGGGTTGCCATTGAGCGTCATCTCGCCGCTGCTGGGCTGCTGAACACCGGCGAGGATCTTCATCAGCGTGGATTTCCCCGCACCGTTTTCGCCAATAATCACGTTGACCTTACCGCGCCACACCTGATAATCCACGCTGTCCAGCGCAATCGTGCCGGGAAATAGCATTGAGATGGCATGTGTGCGCAGGATGATGTCCTCTGCTGAGGAATTATTCATCAGTGTGCCTCCTGTTCCAGCGCTAACGCTGCCGCGTTTTCCGCTTTTCCTGCATTCAGCGTTACGGCGAACAGTACCGTGGCACGCTTCCCTTGCCAGCTTTCGTCCACTGCGGGCAAGTGTTTTACCGCTTCGCGGTTATACGCCCGGGAAAGCTGGGCAAACTGAACCTGGTTAGTGAAGTCTTCAAACTTAAAACCACTCGCATCGCGAATGGCATTGCCGCGCATCACCGGGCCTATTTGGATGGTGACAGGGGCGTCATTGACCCCCATCACAATGCTTTTCTCGCGCGCATTGGTGGTGTCGACGTTCTCAATCTGACTGGTCAGGCGCACAAATACGCTCTCGGCGGTGGGTGAGGGCGTCTTCAGGCGTGCGCTCAGCGCTGACGCATCCAGAGCGTGTTGCTTTGCCGCATCCAGGACGCGGGATTGCCAGGTTTGTTGCGCGATCTGCTCGGGTGTTTGATTGTCGAAACTGGCTTTGGCCTGTGGGTCGGCCGGGATGATGGGGTTGCCGTTTTCGTCGAGGTCAACTACCGTGCAGGCCGTCAGCAACAGGGTGGCGCACCCAACCAGTGCAGCACCCCATTGTGTTAACGACATAGTGCCTCCGCTTAGTGGCTCAGGTTGAATTTACTCAGCTTGCTGGCATTGGTTTCATCAATCAGCACGCAATCCATGAGCTGTTTTTCTTCTTTCTGCGCTTTGCCGTTTTTCAGGTAGTAATCAGCCTGCTCAACCGCCATTTGTGCCTGCTGCCAGCCGGGCTGAAGGACGGTCGCTTTAATGTTGCTCTTGTTGATGATGGAATCTCGGGTGTAGTCGCTGCCGTCAAAACCCACCACGATGACATTGTTTTTCCCAGCAGCCTTCAGGGCAGCTTCTGCGCCCAGCGCCATGGTGTCGTTGCCGGAAATGACGCCGACGATATCAGGGTTGGTTTGTAAAATAGCTTCCATACGGGTAAACGCTTCAGTTTGGCTCCAGTTCGCCGTTTGCTGGGCGACCATTTTCATATCCGGATAGTCGTCGAGCACATCGTGATACCCCTGTGAGCGCACATGCGCGTTGGTGTCGGACTGGCGTCCCAGCAGCTCAACGTACTTGCCTTTTCCATCCAGTAGTTTGGCGAATTTCTCTGCGCCGAGCTGCGCGCCCTGGTAGTTGTTCGACACGATTTGCGCGACTGCGATGCCGGTCTTATTAATTTCACGATCGATGAGGAATGCAGGCACGCCCGCCGCTTTGGCTTTTTCCAGTGGACCAACGGTGGCATCGGCGCCCGCGTTATCGAGAATGATGGCTTTTGCTTTTCGGGCTATGGCGGTCTCAATCAGTTGGTTTTGTTTATTGACATCATCATCATGAGAGGCGACCAGCGTGGTATATCCCAGCTCTTTCGCTTTGGCGACCGCGCCGTCGGCTTCGGCTTTAAAGAACGGGTTGTCGTGTGAAGGGGTGATAATCGCAATCAGTCCGTTGTCGGCAGCATACAGCGAACCCGATGCGGTAAGGATCGAGGCCAGTAATACGGATTTAATCAGGGTCTTGTTCATCTCTTTCTCCACTTTGAATATTTATTCAAATATGATTTATTATTCAAGTTAACGATAAGTCGAGATAATCGAACTGTCTACGATTTGCGCAGCTAATTTCTTAAAAGGAGAAAAGGATCACGATCCTGACAGCGTGGGTGCACACAGGGTAATGATGTTTTTATCGCGTTGAAACCAATGCACGTTAATTTCCTGATTGGCGAGGTTAGGCGAAAATGATGGCATGATTTGCAATGTTAATTGCTGATTCGTGAGTGCGGTAATTTTTGCGCTGGTGAAACCTGATAACCCGGATGCCTGAGTGGAAAACGCCTTATACAGGCTCTCCTTGGCGCTGAATGCCAGAGTTAAGGCGAG
>ERZ1026872.312-NODE-312-length-15239-cov-17.096944_pt1 | contig 15239 bp, 19 predicted proteins | sample MGYA00380166_ERZ1026872 | MGnify/ENA primary metagenome ERZ1026872 (study PRJEB33269, sample SAMEA4719802) | human gut metagenome | biome: human-associated habitat; feature: organic feature; material: feces | place: Cameroon | collected 2013-10 ... | reverse complement strand
CATCGGCCAGCCAGAACGTGCCGCAGCACAGCGCGTCGTCGGGGTACTGCGACAAGCGGTCTATAAAGGCTTTCACGGTCATGCGTTTTTCCATTCTGTTTCCGGGCGGTCTCCCGCCCGCCCCCTGTTCAGCCGCCAAAGCGTGCAAAGTTGTTAATAATCCAGTCCGGGCCGGTCACGTCCGGGTAGTCGTCTTCCGGGTCGGGTTCTCCCCATTCCAGACTGTCGCTGAGTCGTTCGGTAATGTCGCCATTGCTGTAGCGTCCGTAGCCGCAGTAATCGCATCCCTGTTCAGCGTACCAGTGCTCAATCTCCGCGCCGTACCGCAAACTCAGCGCCGCCACCACGTCTTCACTGACCGGACTCCACGGCGTATCAAAATCCACCGTCAGCGAGGTGTCGCCGTCAAAACAGATATTCATGTCGTAGCCGACCGGCCATTTGCAGCCATACTGGCTGATGTAATGGCTGTATGAGGACGGGATGCCGTCCAGCAGACCGCCGTTAAAGCCGTTCACCTCAATATCCAGGCGAGTCGGCAGCACCAGACGAAAATCCATTGGCGCGCCGCAATCCGCGTTCTCTTCGCCATCGCACAACGTGTTCCACCAGGACTCCGGGTCTTGCGGACGAAAAATATCGCTCCAGTCGCAGGACTTCTGGCGGTACAGGCGTTCAATGACCGCCATTGCGTACTCGTCAAGCCTGTTCCAGCGCAGGCGACTGATGCCAGAGTCCAGCCAGCACTGGTGCAACGTCTGACAGGTGTCGGTGTCCAGTTCAGCGCCAGCGGTAAACATCGCCAGCCAGCGGGTGAATGCCTGCGACGCGGGCGTACTTTCTGTCGCCACACCGCTGGCGGTCAGCGCCGGACAGGGCAGATACGGCGAGACCGTATCTGGTCGCAGCAGGCCAGCACATCCGGCCAGAAACAGCTGTATTCCTTCTCGTTTTGCCCGTCCGGGCAGGGATAATTGCTCGCCACGCACCCATGACTTGAGTTCATCGGCGTGTTGTTGTATTCCACTGAAGGTCAGTCGGTTGGCGCACCAGTTCGGCATATGCAGCTCCTGAATAGTCAGTGTGGACAGGAGGTATCACCGCGATACCGTTCCCTGCCGCACGCTGCCTGTTCATCGCGTCCGGTCACGGGTCAATGCCGACCGTGGAATAACCCGGAGCCGGCTTTATGGCGACGGGTTTATGCCGCGAAAGCGGCTTGAAGGGCGTTCCCTGACAGGGCGAGGGACTGGCGTACACACTCAACGGCGCCGGGGCTGAGCAAAAAAACCGCCCGTCCCGTACCAGGCCGGACGCGAGACACTGGCAGCGGGAGGCAGGCCTTCAGCAACACCAGGGGAAAGAGGAGCATCGACATACCTGTCCACAAACGCGGGGTTTAAGATTGTGGATAACCTGAAGGCAGACAGCGGAGAAGCGCGGGAGAACAGGCGCCACCACGTCTGTTCTTTTTTTGTACAATCAGCGGCGGGATATCAACGGCTCCGGGTTTTATCTCCGGCCACGGAGAGCCCGATATACACGCCCGCGCCCCAGATGACCTGGGAGAGCACGAAAACCCACAGCGGGACGTCGAACACCAGGAGCGGGAGCAGGCATACCGTCACAATGCCAATCATGCGACTGCCGTACTGCCTGCGTACCGGTTCGCTGCTGTCGACGGGGACGCCGGCAAAGCGAAGAACGTTTCTGAAGCCGGGTGACATAAAGACCTCCTGGATGAAAATTCATTGGGTATCTGTACATTACAGGATACCGCTACCGGTGTAGCCCCGACATACGTTTTTTCACGTCACTCATTTTTTCGCAACCACAGCAATGTTTTAGCCCGGAACTGCACAAAGAGGCTTGCAAATTCTGAAAACCGGGAAAATAATAACTGTACATCCATACAGTAAAGAGGTGCGCCATGTTACAGATTTCCGTCCGTTTCTCCCCGGAGCAGGTGAAGGCCATGCGCAGCGGTACCTTTGCCGCACTGCAGCAGGAAATTGAGCGCCGCCTCACCCCACGCTACCCTCACCTCTGGCTGAACATCGGGAAAAGTTCGCAGACCGCGCTGGATGTCAGCGGCGCGCGCAGCGACCAGGAAAAGTCAGACATCATGAACACGCTTGAAGCTATCTGGCAGGACGACACATGGCTGCCGGAATGAGTCGCAGGGAGCCCCTGTTTGACCCGGAGGCGGTGTTCACACTCCCGGCCACGCCGTCTTCCCAGCAGATCCCCCTGTTTGCGGATGCCTGTGCGGCGGGTTTTCCGAGTCCTGCCGGGGATTACGTTGAGCAGGAGCTGGACTTAAACAGCCTGTGTATCCGCCATCCGGCAGCCACTTACTTTCTGCGCGCCAGCGGGGAAAGTATGCGAGACCTGGGTCTGTATGACGGCGACATTCTGGTAGTCGACCGTGCAGAGAAGGCCGTGGACGGCGATGTGGTGATTGCGGAAGTGGACGGCGGGTTTACGGTGAAGCGGCTGCGCCTTACCCCCCGCCCTGCCCTGGAGCCGATGAATCCGGCTTATCCGACGCTCTGGCCGGAAGAACTCACGCTGTTCGGGGTGGTGATGCACTTCATTCATCGTACCCGCGCCCGCCTGTAAGGAGTACCGGTATGTTTGCCCTGGCTGACGTCAACAGCTTCTATGCCAGCTGCGAGAAGGTCTTTCGCCCTGATTTGCGCGGAAAACCCGTCATTTGCCTGAGTAACAATGACGGCTGCGTAATCGCGCGCAGCCGCGAAGCCCGCGACATCGGTATCCCGATGGGCGCCCCCTGGTTTAAGGTGAAAGCGCTGGCGGAAAAGCACCACGTGGCGGTCTTCTCCAGCAATTATTCGCTTTATCATTCATTTTCAGAACGCGTCATGCGCTGCCTTGAGGCGCTGGCCCCGCGCGTGGAACAGTACAGTATTGATGAAATGTTCCTCGACGTCGCCGGCATCGACAGCTGCATCGCTTTTGAGGACTTCGGTCGTCAGCTGCGTGAACATGTTCTCCGTCACACCGCCCTGACCATCGGCGTCGGTATGGGGCCAACCAAAACACTGGCGAAATCGGCGCAGTGGGCATCCAAAGAGTGGCCGCAATTTGGTGGCGTGCTCGCGCTCACGCGGGGTAATCCCCGCCAGACAGAGAAACTGCTTTCACTGCAGCCGGTGGAAGAAATATGGGGTGTTGGGCGCCGGATCTCGAAGAAGCTGAACACAATGGGGATCACCACCGCGCTGCAGCTGGCGCGCGCGAATCCGACCTTCATAAGGAAGAATTTCAACGTGGTGCTGGAGAGAACGGTCCGGGAGCTGAACGGAGAAAGCTGTATTTCGCTGGAAGAAGCGCCTCCGCCAAAACAGCAGATAGTCTGCAGCCGGAGTTTTGGTGAACGCATCACGGAATATGACGCAATGCGCCAGGCTGTCTGCCAGTACGCGGAGCGTGCTGCGGAGAAACTGCGCAGTGAGCGGCAGTACTGCAGACACATCGCGGTCTTTGTGAAAACGTCGCCGTTTGCCGTGAAGGAGCCTTACTACGGAAACATGGCCAGCGAGAGTCTGCCGTTCCCGAGCAGAGACTCGCGGGATATCATCGCCGCTGCCGTCAGAGCCCTCGGACACATCTGGGTCCCCGGTCACCGTTATGCCAAAGCCGGCGTGATGCTGAACGATTTCACACCTGCGGGGGGTTCTCAATTGAGTCTGTTTGATGATGTTCAGCCCCGGGCAAACAGCGAAGCGCTGATGAACGTCGTGGACGGGATTAACCATTCAGGGCTTGGAAAAGTGTGGTTTGCAGGACGAGGCATCGCTCCCGAGTGGCAAATGAAACGAGAAATGCTCTCCCCTGCCTACACCACCAGATGGACTGATTTGCCCGTCGCTCATCTGTAATCCACAAAATTTGAGCAATCATCCATCCTCTGTGAGGATGCAAAAGCACATATGCAGTGTGATATGTTGATGCTGACTGTACACAACGGGAGCGAAAAAGGATGGACAGAGGAATGCTGGCAGAGTGGCTACGGGATATTGCCCAACATATAGAAGAGGAAAGCCCACTGATACGTGATGTCAGTGTGGATGATGCCCTTTCAGATGAGGGGCTGGCCAAAAAGATCATCACCATCACGTTCAATGCGCCTGGTCGTGTCATACAGACTGAAGAAGACGTCAGCAGCATCCCCCGGCACTAAAATTGAAGAGGCAGTATTAAGGAGTTAGCCCCGGAAATTTACCGGGGTTGGAACGCGTCTACGACAGAGATCAGTCACGGGATAGCCGGAAAAAAACAGAACGACCAGGCTGGAAGCACATAGTTATTTATCAAAATCATTAAATAATATTTTGATAAAATCATAAAATCATAAAATCATAAAATCATAAAATCAGTTATCACTATTCCGCCGCTCAAGATATTGCTCTAAAGCCTCTCGTATGACAGCACTGGTATTTTTCGGACCAGAGCCGCTGAGTTTGTTCTCTGCTGACACACGAGTAATTGCCTGATCAAGAGACAGCGGAAGAGCAAGACTCCGCTGTACTGTTTTTTCAGTTTTAACTATAGGTGCAGCCCCCCCATATTGCTTATCAGCCAGTTTGTCAGCGAGCGCAGCTACCTGAGCATCGGATGGTTTTTTAGCAGATCGTGGTTTTAAAGCCATTTGGAATACACCTCTTCAATCAGTTGCTCAACCTCCTCTATTGCAGTTCTATTGGTTGCCTCCAAAACAGATTTCCCGAGAGGAACAACATCTCGATAAATTTTTCGTTCACAGTTAATAGCATTAAGAGGAGGTAAGGTTGGGAAATCCTTCAGATATTCGAGAAACTCTGCACGCTCTTTACCACGCAATACGGGATTAGTCGTCGCTCGTGTCTGGTACATATAGAGGTTTAAATCAGGATTTAGATCCTGCCAAGCTTCCAACTGGCCTTCAAGCTCTTCCAAAGTGTCCAGATCGAACTGTGAGCACAAGTGCGGAGCAATTATTATATCAGCCACAGCCCCAGCATTAGCGAGTTCGCGGCTATTGCGACCTGCCACATCTACAATTACGTGATCAAACTTTTCATCGAGCTGGCGCAAAGTCTGGCTGATGTTGCCATATTTCTGGATAAGGGTAATGCGAGGTAGCAGGTCGGCTTCCTCACGAGAAGCATGCCACTTTGCCGCAGATGACTGAAGATCCGCATCCAAAAGGCAAACATCCTTTCCGCGTAATGCTAAAGCAATTGCAATGTTTGTAGCGGTTGTGCTCTTTGAAGCACCGCCTTTATTTGAACCTATTACAGTAATCATAGGGACCTCTAGTGCAAATGGACATTATGAAGCCACTTTATCATAAAAAATTATTTTGATAATATGATTTTTTATCATTTTATCATTTTATCATTTAACAAAAGCATAAATTCAAATCCACTTGTAATCTGGTGCATAACCTGAGTGGGGGGGATGGGTGGAAAGCCAAGTGGTTTTATTTGGGTATGCTCTATGTGTTCCACTTAAAAAGATATCGGGTAATATTATTGTGACCACATAAGTTGTGGCTGGCTGGCAAAGTCAGCACTGAATGCCTCCCTGACCAACCAGTTTATATTGGTATCCGATTTTTCTACTTGCCTATTTTCTTTTGGCCGGAAACATCAGCATCAGGGTGTGAACACCGTTGATATCGATCGTATGGGCGCCTTCCGTGAAAGCCTCAAAAATCCCGACGTCTTTCAGACCGCCCAGTATCGCATCGACGTCAGTTTCTGACAGCTGACGCGCTGTTTTGTATTCCAACATGTAAGTGTTAGGGTTCGATGCGCGCTCAGACTCGACTTTCATTTTAATTTCGGCAATGACTGCAGGAATATTATCGGTGTTGAGCTCCAGTGCTCTAGCCTGAATGCACGCGGCAAACTCCTTGGGGATTACAAACCACACGGGATATCCCCGCGACAGCGGCATACCTTTACTACCCTCATCCAGATTACCATTCCAGCGTATGCCGGTACATTCGCTGAAGGGCTGGTTCAGTTCGTCCCGGTAGTTAATGCGGGCGACGGACACGTCCCATTCGCCCGCATCGTAAAGCACATCCAGCACCTCTACATGGCCTCTGGGGGATAAAACATCTGTGGGTTTTACGTACATACTCTCTCTCCTGTAAGCGTGGATGATACACAAATTAGCTATTAATTATAGTTATATTACATAGCTAGTTTTTTAGCTAGAATTAATCAGCTGAACGTGAAAAAATTGTCCTCAGCTATCCAACTACCATGCTCTGGAGAAGCAGAAGGGGAGCCCGGGAGCAGGTTATCGGGGGAGCCAGTACTGGCTGCGCGACCTAGCAGCTCAGAATGGAGCGAGAACAGTAAATAGGGGTCAGTTTGGATATCGAAAATTATTCAGCCGAGATACGTCTGGTGAGCAGAGTCTCTTAAATGTAAAGCTAAAGCCTTTCAATAATATAAAGGTTCATTCATCAAAAAATTAGAAACAGTGCCGACAGTAATGCCTATACATAAGCCCGTAGAGCGCGTCTGCCAGTCACTCTGGGATATACAATATGGGATGTACAAAACCGACCGTTTTCGTACATTGCTTACAGTACCTGTCCAAAACTTAGTGAAATTAGTTTCGTACATGCGTTATAATTCGTACACCCATTTCGTACAGAAAATTATGCCATGTCACGAGTTTTTGCTTACTGTCGGGTCTCCACGCTTGAACAGACAACGGAAAATCAGCGCAGGGAAATTGAAGCAGCCGGTTTTACCGTTAAACCACAGCGCCTGATTGAGGAACAAATTAGTGGTTCGGTAGCGGCCAGCGAACGGCCCGGTTTTGCCAGGTTACTTGACCGCATGGAAAATGACGATGTGCTGATAGTGACCAAACTTGATCGTCTGGGTCGTGACGCAATGGACGTGCGAAAGACCGTAGAGCAGCTGGCAGCGTCCGGTATTCGTGTACACTGCCTCGCGCTGGGTGGCGTGGACCTCACCAGCGCGGCCGGAAAGATGACCATGCAGGTCATTTCGGCGGTAGCGGAGTTTGAGAAGGACCTGCTGATTGAGCGCACACATTCCGGCCTGGCAAGGGCCAGAGCAGCCGGGAAACGGTTTGGTCGGCCACCGGCGCTGAATAACGAACAGCGACAGACCGCGCTTGAGCAGCTGAAGGCAGGGGCCAGTATCAGCGCCGTTGCCCGCCAGCTTGGAACCTCACGACAAACCATCATGCGCCTGCGTGACGATGCGGTGAGCTCGGAGTGACTAGAATAACAGGGGAGGGGACCGAACCACCCCGGAACGGTCCCCTAGGACCTCAGCTCCGGTATAATACTGCCAGATGACCACACTTAAACCAACGGAGACGCGGAATGTCAGGCAGAAAAGGAAAGGGCGGGAAGTCACCGGTTCCCCATGACGGGCTGTTTAAAACCTTCCTGACCCATACAGATACCGCCCGGGATTTTCTGGCCCTGCATCTGCCGGCAGAGTTACTGCAGCTGTGTGACCTGACCACCCTGCAGCTGGAGTCAGGCTCCTTTATTGAGGAAAACCTGCGAACCTATTTTGCCGACGTGCTGTACTCCCTGAAGACCACCGAGGGTGAGGGATACATTTATACGCTCATTGAGCATCAGAGCAGTCCGGACAGGCATATGGCGTTCAGACTCATGCGGTACTCAATTGCCGCCATGCAGAAACACCTGGACGCCGGCCATGAGCAGCTGCCGCTGGTTATTCCGCTGCTGTTTTCCCACGGCCGTGGCAGCCCCTGGCCCTGGACGCTGAACTGGACGGAGCTGTTTGCCAGCCCGGAAACAGCACGAAAACTGTATACCGGTGATTTTCCCCTCATTGATGTTGGCGCCATCGATGACGATGAAATCATGAAGCACCGCCGGATGGCCCTGCTGGAACTGATGCTGAAGCACGCACAAACCCGCGACCTGGCTGAGCTGACCGAACATCTGGTCACCCTGCTGATTGCGGGTTACACTACCGATGAGCAGCTGGTCACTGTGATGAACTGGATGCTGCAGACGGGAGACACGGCCAGACCCGAGGCATTCCTGCAGGAACTGGCCCGCCGGTCACCGCAACACGAGGAGATTTTAATGACTATTGCACAACGCCTGGAACAGAAGGCCCGTGAAGAAGGTATCCAGCTTGGCGAACAGCGCGGCATCGAGAAAGGACGCTCTGAAGGCGAGCGCGAAGCGACCCTGAGAATTGCCCGCACGATGCTGCAGAGCGGCATCGACCGCAATACAGTGATGGCCATGACCGGTCTGACTGAAGAAGATCTACAGCGCATCACCCACTGACACTACCGGGTTGCCTGCTGGCGACCCGTTCTTTACTGGTCAACCAGCGCTGATGGTCACCAGTTTCCAGTGATCGTCGTTGCTGACGGCCTCCCAGCCACAGCTTTTCAGCAGCGCATTAAGCCCCTCGGCGCGGCCGCCAATTCTTGCCGGCACAGGTAGCACCTGCGTCCCGTCATCATTAAAACCAATATCCAGCGCGCTTTTCAGCAGACAAATACTGTTCACCGATGCCGATGGCAGAATCTTATTTCGACCGCTCCACTCACTGTCGCTGAGGACGTGATACCCCCAGTCGTACTGCTTCGCCAGTTCCAGCGCGTAGGTCAGGCGAAAAAGGTCGTTCTGCTCAGACAGTTCGCCGGTGCAGCTACGCCAGAGATAATCCAGCTTATGGCGCAGCCGCGCGCGAACGCCGAGCGTACGGCCCTGGTTGAGTATCCAGTCAACATCGGTGGCCACGTCACGAGAAAAGCGACGCTGTTTTTTCACCTGCGCAAACCAGCGGGTGATAAACAGGTTTTCCTGCGACTCCGACGCCACCAGGCCATCTTCCCTGGCAGTCAGCAGGGCGATAAGTGCGCACCATGCCAGGTGACCCGTTTTTTCCATATTTCTCATATCATCACCAGCGCGGGGGGCTGTCCTCTTTCTATTTAAGTTGGCTGCACCTCGTTCACTACACCATGATATACAAAATTTTGGCGGCTTGCCGCTTACAACCCCATCACGGAAATTTCGGCGGTTCCGGCGTACAACCCCATACACCGCAGCCATGACAGCGATCCTGGCGTTGTTGCTGCCGTTGCCGAACGTTACCGGCAGCAGGCAGACAACCACTGGCAGAGTATCCTGAAGAATATCGAAAGAGTGAAGCAGGACTACCGTAAAAATCAGAACAACGAGAGAGCTGAAGGTGATTAACGTTCATTATCAATGCTAATGTATGCGTACATTAGCATTGATATCATGCAGGAGGGTCTGCCGCCTCAGCGCATGGCCCAGGCGTAATGTTTTTCCGCATAATCGTACAGTCGGTAAGAGTTCTGCTCGTCGCCACCAATATAAATACCATTATCCATTATCCCCTCCGCCAGCCGCTGCGTGTACCGGTGCGCAGCCTCATCCAGCTCTGCCCGGCTTCCCCATGTCCCCTGTTGCTTACGCCAGTTCAGCCTCACGGCTTTCAGCAGGCGGCACATCTGCTGGCAGATGAAGTAGCAGGCCACCACGTTGCGCGCATCGCCCACAAAGACCACGTCGCTGTCCGGCCGCATCATTTCGTTCCACAGGTAGATATCGTAGCAGCCCAGCATCATGGCCACCCGCTTTGCGACAAAACCGCCGTACCAGTAATACGCGGTGCGGGGAATGTTCAGCCGGCGGCTCTCGGCAATATTACCGGTATGGAATGACAGCAGGCCAGACTCCGTCAGTTCCCGGACCAGCCCCTCCAGCACCCTGTGCCAGGCACCGGTTTCACTGCGCTCAGACAGTGCTGAAAAGTACCGGCTGACAATGCCGGCAATCTGCTGTTCCGGCACGGCGTCACTATTCTCCGTCTGAAGGGACAGTTTACGGCACAGCTCCTCGCGCTCCACCAGGGCATTCAGCATGGCATCAGTGGTCACGTTCTGTGCGGTGGCCAGCGATGCGACACGTTCACGCAGGTCATCAGAGAGAAAGACGCCAGCTCCGGCGGCAACCGCTGACGGTATCCTGACGCGACGTGATACGGGTTTGTAGATTTCTCCGGTCTCAGGTCTGATTTTCAGGCCAGCTTTAAGCCAGCGGCTCAGCTCCTGGGGAAGGATATCCGGGTTGTCCTTCAGAAAGCGCGCCCGGTTTCCGCGCGCCGTTCCGTACACGCTGTCAATGTAGTCGGTCAGCAACATAACGATATCCACAGAAGTGTTTATAAACACTATCGTTTATATCACATGCATACCGGACTGGCGAGCAGTGCGCAGCCGGTCCACTGAATGGCGCGAAGCGTCATGGAGGCGCCAGCTGATAGTGAATATGGCTCAGTGAGAGACTGGCGCCGTAGCCCGGCGCAGCCGGTTACATTGTTGATAGGTTCCACCAATCCATCCCTTCGCCCTGCCAGACCAAAACCCGCTAAAAACGATACAGAAGCTTCTGTGCGCGGTCGGAGTGGTCACGACAAGGCGGTAGCCGCAGTCGGGGCGTATCTCCGCGTTAGCGGGCCGTCAGGGTCGCTTACGAGCGTGTATACCAGAACTCAAAGCCACACCACCCACAGCAACCACAGGATCTAGTTACAACATCCGCCATTTTAAAGCGATGCATTACCCCGGCCGATGGCCGGGGTGGGGCGGCGCTTTTCAGTGGCGGTCATGTGGGCACTGTTTCGATTGAAGCGTCAGCGTTCTCCGGTGGTCAGAGGCGAGGTTTCTGCTGTTTTGTGGTGTCTGATGCGATGCGGAGGACAGCACGGGTGCGGCTCTCAGGGGATTTACCCGGATGATGTAACTAAATGATGAAGTGTTGCTGACAGGCCCGCCGCATGGCGGCGGGAGGTACCTAATTTCTGAGCGGCGCGAACGCCTGCGGTCGCTGCGAGCGAAGGCATTAATGTGATTATTCACGGAAGTGACACAGATAAAGGATCTCCCTGCTGCTTGTTATGCAGGGGATTAATAACTGGGTTAAGACTGTTTTGCAGATTTCTGTTTATCTGTTTCCGGAATCTGTATGTTATCTGTTTGCGGATTTATGTGGATAAGTATTCAGGCACATGCGCGCTGTGGCCATGACGGCAGCAAAATCATAAGAAAAAGTGTGAAATCAGGTCGGAGACGGACTGAATTGACAACAGTGACTGAAAAAATCCAGCACGAAAAGCCCCGGAGGGGCCGTTTTTAACGCAAATTGTGATTTGCCTGACTAATGAGGCGGAGAAGGGTTCAGTGACAACTCCAGCTGGTACAGATGCCGGACGGCCAGCTGCTCAAGTTTATCTGCAGAATAACCATAGAGCTCGTCTGCCGGCAGCGTTTTCTTCAGCCAGCATGTCATTTCGTAGACCTGACGGTCCCGGGGCATTCTGGCCAGGCGGTTTGCACGCTTACGTGCGGCACCTTTTGCACGGCGATACTGTAGGGCTTCACGACTGCGCTGCTCATACCAGCGTTTACGCGCCCTCAGAACAGAAATCTCCTCATTCTCGCCTAGCAGCCCCTCTTTAATGAGCGCCTGACGTTCCTCGCATTCACGTAGTTTTTTCAGCTGCTGCTCCTGCAGCTTCATCAAATCAACACCCAGCATTTTCCAGCCAACGGGCGTGATCCAGACGTATTTAGGCAGTCGCTTCCGTGATTCCCTGTCCCACAGAGTTTCTTCTGATACGCCAAGTACACCAAAGCGGACCTGCTCGGCAATTAATGCCGAAATCCGGCGTACCGTGACTTCCGTACCGGAAATCACTTCCCCCCGGGCATCTTTCGGGCTGAGTTCTCTGGCCAGTCTGGACACACTCATTCCTACCGTGTGTTTACCGGCATCGCAGAAGCTGACCAGTACCGGCCAGAGCGCATCGAGAAGACGTTGTTTTTCCGGGCGAAAAGCATATCTGCGCCCCGCGCGCTGCCGTTCCTGGACGTAGAAAGGATGCAGTGACATGTGCATGCGAAGTCTGCACTGACCCGTGGCCGGGTCTTTTTCCACCAGACGGTTATAGGCGTGCCCCAGCTGGCCACCCAGCGCCTTATAGTGAGACGGCCGGAACCAGGACGGGTTTTCGCATTTGGGTTTAGTGGAGTGTTCACCGCGACGGCGACGGGTACGTTTCTTCTCCGGAGAAACCAGAAAAGACCCGACGTGACCATCATCAATGCCCTGCCAGAAACGGATCTGTTCTTCCGTATCCAGCTGACTCCAGTGCTGCGGATTGTGTTGTTCAGTCACACCTTCCCGCGCTTATGTTGCACGGAAGGAGCAAATGACACAGAAACGGGTATTGCAGTTTTCTGAGCATAAAACTATACTCCCTGCATAGAGCAACAGCTTCTATGCAGTTTTAATGACAACCCACTTAATCTACGAATCCGCCAAGTTTCAGAAGATTAGTGGGTTTTCTCTTTTCTGGTCCCGGGTAGATACCTCATCAGAACCAGTTCCCTGCCACCTTAAGGCGTGGCCAGCCATCAACATTCTTTAAACGATCATCAATCTAGCATTTAGCTGAATGACTATCAACAAAGTTACTTAGTGACCGAATTATGGGTTGAAAATACGGGCTTTTTCACTCTGAATCCAGCGTTCAATCATCTGAGTCTGAGTCAATCCTGTGGTTTCACACAGCTGGACAAGATCATCTTTAAGTTGTTTATCGATAAAGACATTAATTGCTTTATGCGTTTCTTTTTTACGGGAAACAAACATTTTCTGTTTCTCTGCTCCCGATAAAGGTTGCCTTTTTCGATTGACTCGTTTCGTTTTCGATGAGGAAGTTCCAGCATTTTCAATCTGCGACATCTCTGCCTCCTCAGCAATTCAACATGCATTGTTTGCAGAGGATACTACAGAATTTTTAAATCAGCGACTGACTTTATGGACGTAACCCGCGTTGGCGCACGGTTTACGTCCGGGGATCGTTTAAGGCGTTATCAGTACGTCTGTTTCCAGTCCGTTCCCTTCGACCAGCGTGACGACCAGTGCTGCAGATAGCGTTGAGCAACAACAGGGTCATCCCACACGACCAGCACGTTCTCTGAATTGGCACGATCGGCGGCGCGACTGAAGTTGAACGAACCGACCTCCGTATTACGCCCGTCAGCGATAATCACTTTGTCGTGCAGGATCTTGTAGGTATCCACCGTCCGGACCGGTATACCCGCGCTGATCAGCAGATTCATGGCTGCACGGCTGGCCTTGTTACGCTCGCCGGTATTGGCTTTGTGGTCCAGAACGACTTTCACATCCACGCCCCGGCGTTTTGCTCCGACAAGCGCCCTGACCACCTCCGGAGACGTGAACGAATAGCCCATCAGCCGGATTTCCTGTTGTGCGGTCGTAATGGTTTTCAGAACCAGCTGCAGGGCGGTTCCTTCCGGGGAAAATCCGGTCTCGATGTTCGCGGCATAAACGGCCGGTACGGGTGCGCACAGGCTCAGGCTGACCAGTCCGGGCAGACACCATCTGAGGAGAGTACGATTTACTTTCACAGTATTTCCTTCACTGGATGAATTCAGAAACGCCGGGGGCGGGGGAAACTGGTTTTTCCCCGCCTCCGGGGTTGGACAACGACGCCCTGCGGAGGCGTCAGGCTTTTGTGGTATGACGGAACCAGTAGCATTCCGGCCCCTCCTCCCGTGGATGTACTGAACCAAGAAACCAACCCTTACCGGGCGGAGGAACCAGCTCCCATGCTGAAGCGTCAGGCGGGCCATCATCCCATCCGGCACAGAATGCCTCTGTAGACTCGTCACGCATACTCATCACGAAGCACTCCAGCTTCTGGACGCGCAACCACCACATCAGCTGTGGCGTGGTCTGGCAGCAACTCCGGATTAACGCCGGGTGTGTCCAGTAGCCCCGCGCATCGCGGTCAACCTCTACGGGCACAATCATTTTTCGTCCTCCCGGCGTTCAGTATGCGCTGTCGGTAAAGCTGTGCCGGATGCAGATATTTCGTCGGTTTCAGCTTCACGGTATTTCAGAAACTCACTGACTCGCCTGACCAGTTTCTCTGAGTCCCGGTCGCGCAGCAGCGGGATACCCGCCTGCCTCAGTACCTCTTCCAGCAGGATGTCGCGCCGGATACGCTGTTTTTTAAGATGTGAGGCGTCATCAAGTTCAATCGCGCCAACGATAGCAAAGGTGCGGATATCAACGATGACCACGTCGCAGTGCCACTGAGACGCCATGCGGAAGAGTTGCCACCAGGTCCGGGAACGTGGCCGGATGTGGGGAGCGAGTGTGGCAATATCCGCCACCCGGACCTGCGGGCATAACAGCCAGCGCTTACGGCTGGTATGCCTCAGCAGTGCCCGGTAAAAGTGTTGTTCCCGTGGTGTCATCAACGTGTCGTTTCCCACCCAGACCCGCTGGCGACACAATCGCTGCTCGGCCTCTGAGGGGCGAATCCCCAGGGCTTTCAGTGACATCAGGACCGGAGATGTCTTCGTTACGGCCCGTCCTTTCAGAAGCAAAACCAGAAACCCCAGCAGACTCAGCACAACAATGGTACTGCCTGCCATCATTAGTATTTTCGCCATGCTGTTTATTCCTTTGCCTCTGCCGGCAGCCTGTCCAGCAATGCGCGGCGAAAGGCGTTCGGCAATCCTCTCCCGGCCAGAACATCGGCAATCAGAGCCGACATGACGGAAATCAGCAGGACGTAGCGCAGGACAAATCCGGTCTGATGCACAAGGTCTGTGGCGGGCATTTCCCGCAGGGCGCTGAAGACCCGAACAGCATCCTGCGGAAATCCCCAGGCAAGAAAGCACAGACCAGCCAGCATCACCGCCGGCGCGTATATCAGCCCCCGGCTGACGCACCGTTGAACCAGGTCCAGAAGGGCAAGCATCTGACGGCGATACACGTCCGCATCCTGCAGAATTTCCCACTCCAGACGGGCCTTTTCATGGCGCGGCAGCATGGCCACCACCTGAATACCGTCGCGGATACTGACCAGCGGTGAGACCTCTGGCTTTCTCATCCGGTCGATGTGCCGGGTGTACAGGGCCAGACCGGCCCAGAACAGCGCGACAGATAACGCAACCAGATAAAATCCGCTTGCCCGGGATACAGGAGAAAATAAAACCATCTGAACCAGTGCCAGCGCGCAGCCGTATAAATAACAGAATAACTGCTGCTCAGGGCGCAGAATGAAATATCTGAACATATTGATTCCTTTTTAGATAAAAATAAC
>ERZ1026872.308-NODE-308-length-15262-cov-4.475505_pt1 | contig 15262 bp, 20 predicted proteins | sample MGYA00380166_ERZ1026872 | MGnify/ENA primary metagenome ERZ1026872 (study PRJEB33269, sample SAMEA4719802) | human gut metagenome | biome: human-associated habitat; feature: organic feature; material: feces | place: Cameroon | collected 2013-10 ... | reverse complement strand
GCATTGACCTACAGCTGCTGCGGCTGCATTTCCAGCCTCCGCAGCAGAAGCGGCGGCACTGGTAGCTGATTCGCTGGCAGAAATAGCAAGATCGTTGACTACTGACTCGGCAGAAACCGCAACCTGTGCGCTGGCAGCGGCGGCAAGTGCTGAGTTGGCGGCCTGCTGAGCGTAATCAGGGGCGCTCTCAAGTTTATCTGCATAAAGTTTTGCCTGGGCAGCAGCAACTTCAGCCACAGACGCATAGCGCTGAGCTTTCGACGTATCTGAAATGGACATGTGGAATCCTAATATTTGATGCACATTAACTGAGAGAGGTTTTTGACCCGGTTTTCTGATGTGGACCCAATTTGCTGGAATGCGGGCTGTACGCTGCCATCGTCCTGGCTAATACCTGTGGTGTATAAGGCGTTTCTGTTGTTCTCAGTTGAGAGCACTGTTCTTGAACCAGTCCCAGAGCCCTGGCGGCCATAGAATCTCAGGTCGATTGTTTTTACGGAGTCTTCCTGATAGCTACCGAATACTCGACCGATATCAAGCCCACGGCCTGCATCAAACCCTCGCAGGAATACGCCCCTTCCATCAGGCAGATTGAATGTAGTAGTGCCGTTACCAGACCCGTAAATGGTGCCAATCCTGGAAAATAGTCGTGCGTACGTTGTTCTGCTTACTGCGCTACCATCTGCCGCGAGCCATCCGGTAGGGGCGCTATTTGCTGCAAACGCAGCTAACATCCCAACCATGTCGTTATTCGGGTTGTATGTTTCATCACTGATATTTACGCCATCGCAAAACAGACGTGATACAAGGCCAGGAATGACCACAACTCCTGTTCCTGAGGCGGTTCTGCATGTGATCGTGAAATTACCAGTGCAGTTGTTATGAACAACCCACGATTTAATCCACGCAGGGAAGATAAGGTTAACGTTTGCCGTCAGGGTGCCGCTGATAATTATTCTGTCTTTTGCGGCCTGCAGTGATGACATAACAACACTGCCGGTAGTCATCGTAATTTGTGTAACGCCATAGTTGTTGATTGGAACCCAGCCTGTATTGGCACCGGTAGGGGATTCAGGTGATGTTCCATTGGCTTCATTCAGGTTAAGCCACTGCCCGGTATAAACAGAGCTAGGGACGATAGCGCCTTTAGGGTACCCACTCACCGCATCAGAGAAGTCCTGACTAAATGGGTATGTCATCCCGGCGTTCTGCCACTGTTGCTGCAGCGTGGTTGAATACAGCACGCCATTCACGTCCTTTCCTGATGGCGGGATGCCTCCAGCGCTCAAAGGTTGCATGGTGACTGGAGGAAACCCCTTATCGAATGTTGCTACGCCGCTGTTGTCAGTTGTCGTGCTTGAGTCAACGGGGATCGTGTTTTTAAGCCCATTTACACCAAATGCTTTTATGATTCGTGAAGGGGTATCAGAAGAGTTCATGTCATACCTGCTGAACGATATTAACTGTTACCCCAATAGGGGCAGGAAGCGCACCTGAGCTTTGAACTATTGCCAATTCAACTGTTGAAAGCTGGAATTCAAATACGTAGCTCATTACCATTTCGCCATCATTCCTTGCATAGCAACGACCGCTATCACCAAACATAAAGGTCAGTAATTTGTTCAGGTTTGGAATGGTGCAATCGGAAATGTTCGCTGCTGCCTTCATCATGATCAGCTTGCGATATGCGTCATTTGTGAGCGTTACGGTTGAAGTTAAAAGCTCGCCAGAATAGAAAGGTGCCTGGTTGAATGGCTGAGGGTCATCAACAAGAATTGGGTCTGATGACGCCTCATTGAAGCCTAAGTAAATCTTGTTCTCTGTCACCGTCAGCTGCCTGCTGACAACCACGATTTTTCCCCATACGTCCAGCCCGTAGGTATCTGCCGTCTGGATGTTCCATATCACGTCATAGAAGTCATCGAGAAAGCCTTCTACACCTACGGCATCATTAAACGAGTAAATCAGGGATTTTAGTTTCGGGCTGTCGGCATATTGCGTCAGGATGGTATCCGCGACGTTTATCATGCCAGTGTCACCGATATGTTAGATGAGTCCAGTGTAGGAACTTCATCAATGCCAAAGGATGCGGATGTTTGATACGTCGTACCGTCACGGCTAATGGTGATGCTGAAGATATCTACGTTGTCGGTATCTATGGACTGAACACCTGCGTAGTAACGGCCAGCATAAATAGTTGAGCCAATACGTGCTCTTGTTCCGCCATCCTCGCCATTGAATGCGCTGATGATCGCGTTCTGTACCTGCGTTGCGATATTGCCAGGCAGTGCGTTATTGTCAGCTAGTTCTACCTTGAAATAGACGCTTACCGCTGATGGTGTTTGCCACTTGATTTCATATTCCGGGTATGGCTGAACATAGTTAACATCGTCAACTACTGTGTACGTGGTGTTTCCTACCATCGACGGTCCAGGTGGAAGTTTCTGCCAGATAGCCTTAGCGATATCTGCAGATGCGCCGCCGTACACGCACACGTAAAGTGAGTGCGGTTCCAGCGAGAAGTTAGTGAACCCCTTCGTAACCGTCAGTCCGGTATTGTTTTGTGTCACATATGCATCAGTAACGCCGCTTACCGCCAGTACGTTAGCGTATACCGCCCCTAGTTGATTATTGGAGTTACCTGCAACCGACTGTTTGCGTCGGTATTCAAAGTTAGCCCTGCTTTCAACTTCATTACCCAGCACCCCGGCAGTGGCATTGGTGATACCAGACCATCCCTGAATCGCGCGATAAATCGTATTTAGTGCGCCAATTGGGCAGGCGATTGGGCCTGATGCCTGATTCTGGAACACGACATCGACAGAGCCAGACGATGGGATAACAGCATCAGCCAGTGAGAAGTACAGGTAACCGCTGGTATCCTGCGCAATGCTGTTTGCCGGGATAACCGTTCCGACAAGGCCGGTACACGTAGCCGTTACCGTTGTTCCAATCGCCGCGATACGGTCGATGAAGTAAATCTGTCCAATCGCATCCTGCATACGTCCTTCGGCGAAGTCAGGGTTAACCTGGTTAACCAGCCATGCCAGATTGTCGTTTTTGTCTCCGATGATTGCCGTATCGCTCATGGCAATCTGTCCCTGCGGAGTCGTCAGACTCTTACTCATCCCTCCGCCCATGGCGGTATCAAGGTCAGTTAATCGCCCGTTGAGAATGTCTATCTCATCAGGTACGGCAATGCCGGTAGCGGAAAACGTGACAGAGGGGACGGCTGTGCTAACTGTTACTTCAGCCATTTGTTACCTCAGAATTGGATTGTGGTCTGAACGTTGTTCGTGTCGGTTATGGTCATGACGCCGGAAGCAAGGCGATCTGCCTTGCCAACCGTTGTGGTGCAGAATGCTGACTGAACGTATGGGAGTTTTTTAGCCTCGGTTGCCATCTTGGTATTGATGAGCTGAGTGCCTGGCCAATGACCGAGAATCCGCTCGTAGTAAGGAATCCCCAGCGTGGTGTCGTACCATGGCTCACCGAGGAAGGTTGAGCACGCGCACGCGGCGTCCTGCGCTACTGAGTATGGGTTGGCTGTGATTGCCATGCTTCCGGTGTCGTCTAGGGTGATATCCCACTGGTCTGTCAAAAGCAGTGATTTGGTGAGCATGTAAACTCCGGGCAATAAAAAACCCGCCGAAGCGGGTTAGTTTGTTGGTGTGCTTGTCTGGCCTCCGCCAGTTTCCACGCCACCATGTTTATGCGTACTGAGATGGATTCCGTTTCCTGTGACTTCGCCGGTCGCGGTAATCGTGCCTCCGAATGTCGCATCACCACCGAAGCTACCAGAGCCCTGAGTAAGCTGGCCGTTTGCCTCAATAATGGGGGCATTCAGGGATATTTTGTCGTCAGCATTGACTACAACAGTGTTCCCATTTACCTGCACAACCAGAGGAGAAACGATATCAATGCCATCATTGGCAAACTTCACGTACTGGCTTGGCTCTGCATTCAGCACCCCGCCGAGATAGATGCCATCTGATTTATTATGTACTCGTAGAGAAGCAGGAAGGGATTCTTTCCTCTCATTCCTGACGTTGGTGATGTCTCTATCGCAGCAGAGCATGAGGCCTATATCGCCTTCCACAGGGTCCATAATCACTGCACTGGCACCGCGCTGAAGTCGCCACACTGGCACATTGAATACCGGCGTATTGCCATTCCTTGAACCATCAGCGGCAAATCCACTTACCAGTGGAGTGACATCGAGTAACGGACCATCCTTTACCTTATTTACGATCACGAGCTGGATGAAGGCATTTCGTGACATTAACGTATTGAAAATAAATTCGTTAATGTTTGCCTCGCAGTTCACATCCTGCGGCTTAAAGGAAAACTCACCTTTCTTTGTCATTTACAGCTCCGTCTCTTGGTTCGCTACGACAAATGAAAACCACGGACCGCCTTCCACCCAGGCCGAGATGATGTGCCTTACAGTATTTATGGTGTACATCCCGGAAGCGCCAGGGAGATCTGTTTCGAGCTTCATCTTTCTTGGTGCTATGAGGTTTGAAGAGAACATTGTCGTGAGATAGAGGCCATCTCTTGTCCATGTCGGATAGCCAATCAGACCATGCTCTTTGGAAACAAAAGGAACAATGTCATCCCACGACCCGTTAATTGACCAGATGCGGATAATTCCAGTGCTACAGTCAATATTCAGATTTGCGGACTTCGCCAACTGAATAATCTGGCTTACTGGGTCGCCTACTACATGTGGGTTGCTGAGTGGAAATTTGATGTCCTCAAGCACGGAAACCATAATCCCCAGAGGGTCGGAGATTGACCTTATCGCATCGATAACATCGACACTGCCCTCTACCGAAAATGGCTGTGACGGGAGAGACCTTTCCGCACCAAGCGCATGAGCCTCAATAACCAGAGGGGCATCTGGAGCCTCATTAAAATCGGTTGTGGCAAATGTTATCGTCCCCACAAAGATAAGCTCATCCTGAGCCCAGACCTTCATGTAGTTATTCTTTGTTGGGCCTCTCAGGTTTCCCGCATAGCTTAACTTCGCCATATTACTCAGGCTCAGGCCATAAACCCGGCATGACAATGTGGTAAGCGCGGAACCACCATATCCGTTGTATTCAACGATAGCTTTGGCGTTTTCTATGGTGAGAACGTTATCCTGTGATGGCCCCTGAGAACCATCAAATACCTGGTCTGTAAGAGTGAACTGGATTTTAATGTTGCGCTTTTTATAGGACATTGCTCATCTCTTCTTCCGTGGCGTAGAAAAGTTTGAAGCGTGAACCTAGCTCATCATAAACAGGATCTAAATCGCCTTTTGTGTCTGCAAAGAACAACTCACCCTTAAACTTCAGGTACGGGTATCTGATGATTTTATTGCAGTTCAGGCAAAGAACCCCTTGAGCTATCCAGACCCCACTTAACGCCACATCGATAAACATGCCGGTGCTTCTCTGATTAATCCTTAGAGTCACACGCTGACCGCCGAGTGAAACCTGTAATGTCTGCCCCTTAACTGGCTGAAGAGATATCGTCTGCATCAGGATAACCCCTTCACCAGTTCGTCAACTGTCGTTGAAAGATTATTAATAGCGGAAGTGGCTGCACCATTTATGGCACCCGTAGCCCCCGAAGTTACGCTGGTTACAGCATTACTCACTGAGGTAGCAACTGACACTGCAGCGCTGCTTAATGACTGCTTAAGCCCGGTTAAGGCACCCTTCACATCATCAAGAGTGCTTTCTGATGCGTTGGCGTTAACCTGTTTTGCATCAACTGCCCCTCCTTTTGATATGGCATTTTGAGATGGCTGGTTGTTTGCTGTTGTGTTAGACAGCCCTACTTCAGCCTCCTGGAGAACAGCCTGAAATATGGCCTCTACAGTCAGTAGTGTTACGTCACGTTCTGATGTCCGGTAATTGTATCGAACAAGGTCGTAATCCTCGTAGGTGGTGTCTGGTGTCTCTATATCGTAAAGCTGAGTGTCATCAACCATCGCATCCAGTGCAGCCAGCATGTCCGAGCGGCTTGTCAGCGTGAAATTGGTGAGGTTTGGTATGCTTCCGCTAAACCCTGTCCATCCTTCAAGGTTAAACAAAACCCTGATGATGGCCGGTCGCTTAACCTTGTTAAAGCTGGTATATGACCCCTCTTCAATTGGCGCGGAAACTACTGAGGCATCTGCCCCATACTCAATCCCCATAAACGAAGACGGAGACAATGCCCTTAAGCCTGACTTCAGGTAAATCCCGTAACCAGGCGAAAGGGTACTGTTGATTATGGAGAAGATATTGCCGCTGTTGATCGCACTGAGGAGCGTTGTTTCGTTTAAACTAAACATTAGCTGTTTTGCCCCGTGAGAAAGGTTTGAGTAAGGCTGCTCTGAGCCATGCCTTTATTCGCGGCCTCTTTCGCCAGGCTCTCCAGGGTTCTCGACTCTGTTTTTATTGTGGTGTTCTGGAATGTGATATTTGTCCCGCCACCACCTGAAGCCGAGCCAGCTTGATATGAGTAGCGCTGTGATGCCTGCATTCTTGAGATTATCTGAGGCGCATAGTTCCTTGCCTCTTCAGGGGCATTTGCCATCCCCTTCTTCTCAAGGTTGCCCATTCCCCAGTTATAAGCAGTCAGCGCTTTCTTCAGATCGCCACCATACCTCTGGAGAAGCGAGCCCATATATTTGGCACCAGCTTCCAGAGACTTCATTGGGTCGAATTCTTTCCCATGAATACCGAAGTCTTTAGCGGTTCCTGGCATGAACTGCATTAACCCCTTCGCGCCAGCACCTGAGACAGCGTTTGGATTCCACCCTGACTCTTGGGTTACCTGCGCATCAAGAAGCCCTTCAGGAAGTCCATATTGCTTTTCAAGTCGTGACGTTTCGCCGGAGAAAAGGTCTCTCAACCCTTCGGCTTTTTCTCCCAACCATTTCCCAACACTGCGGGTATCAAAGCCGGTTTTATCCTTAATCCAGTCGGCTGCAGAGTTTGCGGTACCCGTTACACCAGGAAGAGCATCCTCACCACTGCCCATCTTGAAGAGGGATTTAACTTTGTCGCCAAATGTCGAGAAGTCCAGATTAAACAGGCTTTTGAACGCGTCGATAATCAGTTCAACGGTCTGTCGACCCTCATCGAGATTTTGATTGAGGTTTTTAATGTCGCCAGATAACGTCCAGTCTTTCGTGTCTATACTGAGCAGATCACCTACGGCCTTAGAAGCGTCCGTTACATCCTTCCAGAGGATAGAGAATGTTTTCCCTAACTCATCAAATGAGGCGTTAATCTCAGGGCTATGCCTTTCTACCCACGCGCTCATTGAGTTGAGTGCGTCCAGAATCTTCCATACTGCAGGCAGAAGATTTTCATACAGGGTTAGTGAGGTGGATTCCCACGACTGTCTGACTCTGACGAACTGCTCATTTAAGCGTCTGGCTTTTTCTGTCAGAGCGTCTGTTTGTTTGGACGTTCCTTCAAATGACTTCTGCAAGTCCAAGAGCCGTCCGCTAGATAGACCCTGTACTGTTGCATTATCGAAACCAAGCCTCTGCCCGTACATGCGCTGCTGGTTTTTGTTTAACTTGTTCCAGTTTTCAGCCAGATACTGCATGATTTGGCTTGCATTCTGGGTGGTATCGAACTTGGTTCCGGTCTGGGCGCTGAAGGCAAAGAGGGTATTGAGCGTATCGTCAGCACCAAATCCAGAGTTAAACTGAGATATTGAGCTCTGGAATTTCTGAAGGTTAGAGCTCATTGATGCTGCGGAAGACCCAACTGCATCTGCTGATTTAACCCAACCATCAAGTGCCTTGGCTGATGTGTCAATCGCAGAGGATTGAACGCCTAAATCAACCAGCGATTTGGTTGTGTCGTTAATGAAGTTTTTAACGCCATTAGCACTCAGCGCTATACCGGCAAGCGCCAGCATGCTCTTTCCAATGCTGGTAAAGAATGAAGAGGCTTTCTTTCCGTAAGCCTCCATGTCCTTTGCGGTTGACTCCGCTTGCTTCTTAGTTTGATCTAAGCCTTCTGAGACTTCTTTCTTTCCCTTTTGGAATCCTGAGGAATCAAGGCCCAGAGTGACAACCAGGGCATCTATAACTGTTTCCATTACCAGGCCTCACTTGCTCTGTCGATTACCATTTGGTTGTAATTATCAATGGTGATAATTTCCAGCCACCACCATAAGTCCTGCACACCAAGCGTTGTGCTTAGCTCTGTCAGCGAGCATTTACCCGATGACATGACAGTCGCTATTGTTTTAGGCACGTTGGTGTACTCGGCAAGGCCAGCGATTTGCTGGCCCATCACCGGAGGGATGTCTAACTGGCGGTGGCTGTGAAAAAATCGACGTGCAGCTTAAAGACTTCACCGCGAAGTTTCAGGCGAGTCATAACTTCTTCAGTGTCATCATCAATCAGGTTGCGCTTAACGCTCTGATTAGCTGGGTCTGGGACGGCCTGAACGCACTTCATCAGCTCATCCAGGAGAGGCCGTGCATCCTCTGGAGGGATTTTAGCCACCATTTCGAGGCCGACTTTCGCCATGCCTGCCATACCCATATCTGAAAAGTTATCCGGAAGATTAACGCCGTTTTTAGCCATTGCCAGTCCGGCACGAATTGCCCACCACTCAGCCTGAGTAGCTGACATTTCGCGAATGTAGAAAACCCTCCCATGGTCTCGACCTTTATCTTCGACGGTGTAGAAAATCTCTTTGCGTGCCATGTTAGTCCTTATGCGTTGTACGCTTCGCCCACGACTGATTCCCAGTTAATCTGGAAGGTCATTGCCTGCAGTACGCGCTGAGCATCAGGGATGGCTTTTACTCGTTGCAGAATGCCGTTGGTCAGTGTGAACTTGCGACTAATCGCCGGGAGAATGATTGTTGCGTTGCAGCGGAATACTGCTTTCGAGGTCAGTGACGTCAGTTGCCAGGTCTCGAACAGTTCACGAGATGGGCTGTCTGGCATGATTGTGATCGTCTGCAGATATTCACCGAAAACGAAACCGCCAGAGAGCTTGCCGTCAGCGCCACGGACGGAAACCGCCATTTCTGTATCACCCAGAGCAAACATCGCGTCCGCTGCGTATCCCTCAAGCGTTTGAGCGCTGGGGAACAGGTTAGTAACAGTGAGGGCAAAGATTGAATCAGCGCTTGTAATAGTGTTGGACATTTATTGCACCTCAATGCTTGCGAGAGTGATTTTCTGTACGCAACCACCGTCGCAGTACCACAGGGTCATGCTAGGGCTTGTGCGCTCCTGGCGCTGCGTAGGTGTGGCGTCAGCGATATACAGGTAGTAACCCTTAGCAATCAGCGATGGAGAGATGTCAGCGCCTACTGCGTTCTGAATCTCGGAAATCTGAGAGCTGGACAGCGTTACGCCAGTACGGATTGCACCAAACACAATTGCCTGGTTCAGGGTGTCAGCAAATGACGCCTCGATGATCGCCTTACCGCGTGCGTTATAAGGAATGCTGCGGTTCGACTGGAACAACTCGATCGCATCCTGTGAGAGATTGGCGTTAAGCCAAATCTGGTTACAGAAAGAGTCAAACCATTTGAAATCGCCAGTAATCGCGCCATCAGCCCAGTAACGGGTATCGTAGTTATTCGCCGTGTACGCGCCGTAGAAGTTGTAGCCATTGGCAATCAGCGCATCGTAATTTGCTGATGTGGTAACTTCCGGAAGCAGTCCGCCAAGCGAGCGGAACTTGAATGGTACGCGGCCTTCCTGACGATCGAAGTCAAGAGATGCGGCATAGCCAATAACGCTAGCTGCGTGAGTCTGGTCACCGAAGACCGGCAAGACGTTTGAGTAGTCGTAAGTGCTGATGATTTTGTACGCCAGCGTGTCGGTTGAGCCATATACCAGCGCAGATTCTTCCAGCGTGAATGGCACGTAGCCGAACCGGTAATTCTGACCGTTAACCCAGGCTGAGAAGTCCAGAGCCTCTTGTTCGGTCGGCGTGAAGGATGTAGTGAAGATTGCCCAGTTCTGAGAGCTATCAAGCACTGACTGCATCGCCGTGGTCACTACTGCTGCATCTGCGCCCTGTGACAACTGAGCGCCGGTAGCGGCTGTCAGTTTCAGGCCAGCAGACAGCGTTCCTGTTGCGTAGGTGATGGTGCTCGCTGCACCATCAGTTGCGCTGGTGATGATAAAGCGCTTCTGAGTGGTGTCGTACTCCACTGTTACGCTTGAACCGATGCCCGTTTCAATCAGGTCAGCAGCCATGGCAAAGCTTGTTGCTGTGCTCAGGTCAATACTGGCTGATGTCACCGCAGTGCCGTCAACGGTCATGGTCAGTACACCGCTCAGCAGTTTGAGCTGGTCTAACGTTACTGCCGCCATTGAACCTGAGCGCAACCACGCTGCCGCCGCTTCCGGGTTAAACCGTGCAAACAGCAATGCGCCTGGGGTCTTGGTGGAATTGTCGTAGCCCTGAAAATACACTTCAGCCATGCTGAATTCAGCAGATGCACTTCCGAAATAGGCTGCTACGTCTTCTTTGTTCGTGAATGTGATAACACTCCCCACCGGAGCATAAGCGCTGTCGGTAAGGATAAGGCCATTCAGATCAAGCGCTGAACCGCCCGCTGGCAGCACTCCAGGATTGATTTGAATATCTTTGCGTAATGGGATTGCCATTTATGCACTCTCCGGTGGGTATTTTAAATCTGCGGCAATAACGCCGACTGTAATGCTGTCCATGAAGTCCTGGCGTGTGGTAACAGACGGGTTGAATTGCCCGATGAATTCCATCGTCCAGCGGCCTTCGTATTGTTGCTCGCCGTTTATCATCGTTGTCTGATGAGGGTCCGAGCAGTAAAGAGGGGTGATGACATTGCCGTTCTGCCTGAACCATTCACAGGCAAAGTCTGAGCGGATTAGCGTGCCGATGATTGCAGCGTTATCCGCTGCGTTCTCACCGTAACAGTCAATCTGACAAGGCCACTGCGTGCTGCGCTGATTTAGCTGCTTACCTTCGCCATACACGCCGTTGTCGTCGTACTTAACGCGGTTTGTAGACAGTCCTATCTGCTTCAATGGCGTCATGATGATGAAGTCATGAAGTGGCATTGGCGTGAGGTTCTGTTGACCCACCAACACGTTGTCGATGGTGAGGCCGGTGATATCCATCAGAAACGCCTGCAGAGCAATGCGCAGGTCTAACTCGGTGATGTCTACTGTGGCTGTCATGGTGACCTCTGCAGGTTAACAATCACTCGGCACCAGTCAGGCCATAACTCAGGAACCTTCACCACTAACCACTGCTGACCGTTCACAACGAGAATGTCGCCACCCTTTTGATCTGGTCGGTTCACGCCGTTGAAGTTCCCATTCAGATACGCACTTTTGAGGATGCCCTGAATGTTTATGGCATCTACCTGTCGTAGGTCTGTTGACGATAGCTCTTGCATTTGCACTTCAACATCAACGTTGCTGTACGTCTGCTCACGCTTTCCACCAGGTAACGTAGTGAATCCGGTATTGATCCGGAACACTCCATTTACGTTGGGGTTTATTGCTCTCGTGGCGCTATTGGCTATGCCTCTCAGGTTCATACGCCATCCTTAATGTCGTAATCGACGCTTTTTAGCATGTGGGATGTTTCAATGAGTGGCTTAGAGAAGCCCTTTTTGGCGATCGTAACTGGAGATAGAGCAGGCTCCATCAAATCTCTGATTGAGCCCTGCAACTGACCTTTAATATGCTCACCCATCATTCCCAGCATCGTTTCTGCGTCATAACCGGTAGCCTCGGCTATTTTCGCAATATCCTGCGGCCATTCTGGTGACTTTTCGGCGATCATGTTCCGGAAGAATGGGCGTGGAGGCCTGTTCATTGCCGGGTCGCCATATTCGTTGGCTGCAGCAACCATTGGGACGGATTTCCCGTCAGGGTATGTTGCCCCTTCAAGGAATCCCACCCTCAGCGTTTTCCCGTCTCCAAGCTTCTCAGCAAGTTCAGCTAGTTTCGCCTCTAAAGCTGCGCCACCACTAAACGTGGTCATGCTCACCTCCGGGTAACTGGCCTGCGGTAATAATGACCGGGATAGAATGATGGTGATGCGCCAGGAACGTATTTAAACGTCCTGTATGGAGCGGTAGCCTGCCAGTAAGCAGCGCCGTAAGGTGTCTGCAGATACCACCATGAAGATGGGCTTACAGGCACCTCACCGGTAGACACTGATACCGAGCCTTCAGATGCGCTTGCAACCCTGCCGACAAGTCCGGATGGCTTCTGACCACCCACACCTGAATTCAGGGCTGCAATGTGCGCCACGAGCATATTCAGATACACTGCACGCACATTTACATCGGTAACAGGACTGCAATCAGTGTTATCAAGGTAGACCGTTGCCTCAACGAAATACGCATTCAGCAGCGTGTCACTTACCGTGTCAAACTCGGGGTAACGCTCACGGAATGCGTTAATGTCGAAAACAACGATCGCCATGATTACTTACCGTCCGATTTTTCGATGCCAGGCATCGGCTTGTCCTGAGGAAGCCCCTCAAGTCCAGATTTGACCTTGGCGTTCTCGGACGCCTTTGCCTGTGCGCTGTTGGCTTTTGCCTGAGCAAAAACGAGCTCATTCACGACGTAAGGTTGCTCTTTATGAACTGAAAGCCACTTCTCGAACGCATCCTTGTCTACACCGTCGGTCAGACCATAACCGCCAATGACATTGGCAGAATTGGAGCCATTCAGCGTTACCGTGTAGCCATCCTGCTCAACAATCAGGCCATTAGGAAGTTTGCAACCTACTACGATAGTCTCTGCCATGAATTAAACCCCGATCATGCTGGCAATGCCCAGCGGTTGACGAATGATTGCACCCCATGTGCCGCCTGACTTCTTCTGCTTCCAGCTGGATTCTTCAACCACAACTGCGTGCGCACGCATCTTCTCGGTGAAGGCTGCATAAGCGGTATCCTGCTCGCCAAGACGATCTGCAATCAGCTGTACGAGCTCACCCGCATCAGTTGAATACTCAACTGCAGTTTCAACACGCAGATTAGGGAAGTTTTTCTTCAGCAGGTCAGAGACGTTGACGTTGTACATGTTGGTCTTGGTCAGGTTCACTTCCGCAGAAGGAGACATGGCAAGAGTCATTGGATCGGTACGCTCAATCAGACCTTTGGTTTGAGAAACCAGCTGACCGTACAGCTTAACGATGTCGTCATATACCGCTTGACCATCTTTGGATGACCAGGTTACAGCTCCGCCAGCGCCTGTTGCATTTGGCGTGATTGATGCTGTTAAAGAAGGGTCGTTAAGCAAGCCATAGTTCATCAGGCCGTCGATACCGAAGAAGTAGGACTTGTTCTGGAACTTATTCAGCACCAGAGCAGATGCTACGTTCAGCTCTGCTGCATAACCGATTCGTGCCGCACCATACATATCCAGCTCACGCTCGCCCCAGCGGGTATGAGTCTGGTAATGGTAAGACTGGCGAGGAACCCAGTTAACGTTAGCTGCAGTCATGCCGTTGTTGTTGAAGTCGCCATATGAGCTGGTCTCACCGGTGCTTTCAACGATTGGGAACTGCGCGGTCAGGGTAGTCCAGTCGCCTTTCTTCACTTCACCAATGATTTCTGCTGCTTTCATTGGTGTGACCAGAACGCGAATCAGCTCAGGGTCAACGTAGTTGGTGAAGTAGGCAGGGATACCTGCGTTATTCGCGGTGACCATGGTTGGCTGAGCATCCATAGCCAACTGGTAGTTTTCTGCAAAGTCAGGCTTCAGGTAGTCTTTCGCGCCCGGCAGAATGATGCCGTATTTGCCGCTAGCAGCGGAATAGTGTTTCTGAAATTCGTTCATTACTTGCTCCAGGTGCTGATTTTGACCAGTTCGCCTGCATCACAAGCGCTACCAGCATAGAAAGGCGTTTCGACTGCGCCGGAAATGGTTGCTCCTGCAGCACCGGTCTTAATGGTGCCGTCAGCAAGCACAGCAAAGATTTTCTGTCCGCGTGTTGCTGCAGTGGCGGTACGTGCCCAGAAGTCTCCAGCGGTCATCAGGGTCACTTCACGGCCTGGCTGAATGAGCATTGAAGCCTCACCAAGCCATACAGTGATTGATGCCTGACCATCGCGATGGACGAATCCAGAAGGAGCGCCGGTGCCGGTATTTGATGCAACACCATCGACAGCCCACGCAAAGCGACCTACGGTCAGACCGCTAGTGCCAGCTACCAATGCTGCTTCGCCAGCCAGGAAAGTGGCGTGAGGGTTGGTGCTCGCAAAGCCACCTTCAACACCCGGTGCTGGGTATTGGTTAATTACACTCTGAAAACCTGCCATGTTAGAAACCTCGTTTCAGTTTGCCAGCGGTCGGGAAAGCTTTCTCAAATTCACTGACGGTTGCGGAATCCTGCGCAATGACAGGGCGTTTGTTGTTCTGCTGCTCGATAGCCATTTTGACCATCTTAGGGAAGGCCGAAGGATGAACGCCTTCGATATCAACGCCAGCCTGCTCAAGTGCAGTGCGGTAGACATCATCAGCGGAGTCCATTGCAACGACATCGCCAATCAGTGGGCGCACAGCCTGCTCAGCTTCACGTACTTTGCGGAAGTTCTCCGTCGCACGTTTGGTTGCGCTGTCGGCTGCTAAACGGATCGCACTGTCCATTGCCGTTTTGGAGACTTTGTCGTCTTTTTTATCGTCTTCATCGTCTTCATCTTCGGCTGGCTTTTTCTTTTTGTCATCGCTGTCTTCATCATCTTCATCGTCAGCGGTTTTCTTCTTGTCGTCGTCCTTGTCGTCATCCTCGTCTTCAGCCGGTTTCTTTTCTTTCTCATCTTCTTTTTCGGCTTCATCCAGCGCCAGAAGCGCCTTCCGTACTTCAGCCTCCAAATCAGCATCAGCTGCCAGTAACGGCTTCAGCGTTGCGCGAATAATCGCGGCTTTACGTTTGCTCATGAGCATTAACTCCGGGGGTAATGAATCTGCGACCAATACGTCGCTTCCTGCGCGGCCTCTTTCAACCAGCGCTACGTGGTTCCCGATGATGTCCCGCATGATGCCGTCATACGGCTCTCCATTCGGTGTAACTCCGGGGGTCATGTCAGCGACGTATTGGTACGACGAAGACAATTCTTCCTGCTCTTCCGTCTCAATACCGGCGATTGCGGAGTCGTCCCAAACTGATAAACCGTTTGTCAGATACGTTCCGTCAAAGTCTGCATTTGAATGCGTTACGCCAACGCGATATTCGCGTGGTGGGTCGCCGGGGAAGTCAGGTGTATGGATTGATAAAAGGG
>ERZ1026872.307-NODE-307-length-15312-cov-7.671823_pt1 | contig 15312 bp, 11 predicted proteins | sample MGYA00380166_ERZ1026872 | MGnify/ENA primary metagenome ERZ1026872 (study PRJEB33269, sample SAMEA4719802) | human gut metagenome | biome: human-associated habitat; feature: organic feature; material: feces | place: Cameroon | collected 2013-10 ... | reverse complement strand
AACTAATATGGCGGCTCTTACTGCTACTTCTATTTCCGATCCTGGTCAGAAACTTGGCACTGGTGATCGTCGTGCATTGTTCTTGAAGGTGTTCGCGGGTGAAGTCCTTACGGCTTTCACTCGTACGTCCACCATGATGAATAAGCATATTGTTCGTACTATTTCGAGTGGTAACTAAATCTTTTGCTTCTCGTTAAAAACTTTCTTAATTGCTGGAAAGCTGTAGAATGCCAATCAGCAACTAAGCCTGATCGAAAGACAGGAAAGCTCAACGACTAGATGTAATCTAGCAACGACTAGATGTAAATCGTAGGCTACAAGCGTAGTCGAAATGGAAAGAATTATTATATGAGTGAATCTACTGAAGAGGGATTTAAGGTTTGTAGAGTTTGCAAGAAGAGTAAACCTTTAAGTGAATTCTACTTTCGTAAAGACAATAATAGCTATCGTACTGAGTGTAAACAATGTACGAGAGAGCTAATCAGACTCCGAACTACTGGATGGTCTCCTGAAGAATATGAAAGACAATGGTGTATTCAAGAAGGTAAGTGTGCTATTTGTGGTTGCACATTGAATTCTTCAAGATACACTAAGGCTTCTGGGGATCATGATCATAAAACAGGTAAACTCAGAGGGATTCTCTGTGGTAACTGTAATACAGCTATTGGTCTTATGAAAGAAAATCCTTATAGACTTGAGTGTGCAATTCGGTATCTCGAAGAACACAATAATAATTAAGATATAGTCTGAACACATAGGAAACTATGTGCTCTATAGTGTGGGAAACTATAGGGAGCTAGAGAGTAGCGTCTCTAGTGAAACGTGATGCTTGAAAAGTGCATCGTTCCCTGTGATGGGTCGAGCTATTGCTAAGTACCTTGAACCCGGTAACTCTCTTGATGATCAGCGTAAGGCTATTCAGCACAATGAACGCATTATTGCTATTGATGGCCTCTTGACTTCGGATGTCCTTATTACGGATATTGAAGATGCAATGAACCATTATGATGTTCGTGCTGAATACTCCAAGCAGTTGGGTGAAGCTCTTGCTCAGGGTGCTGACTGTGCTATTATCAATGAACTTGCTAATGAAGCGGCTATTGATGCTCCGAGTAAGGATGGTAACATTCCTGATGCGGAAGATGGTGCCAAGGGTACTGGTAAGGCATTTGAGTTTGTAACTGGTGCGGATATTTCTCAGACTGCGGCTTATGGTAACAAGATTCTTGAAGGTCTTGTTGCGGCTCGTGCGCAGTTCACTAAGAACTATGTGCCTCAGGGTGATCGTTATTGCTTGCTCACCCCTGATGGTTACTCTGCGTTGATCCGTGCATTGTTCCCTGACTCTGCTAACTATCAGGCTTTCTGGGGTGGTGACGGCTCTAAGATTCAGAACATTTGTGGTTTTCAGATCATTGAAACCCCGAACCTTATCAATACGGGCATTGATGGTAAGCATACGTTGAACGCTAAGATTACCACTGCGGGTCTTCAGGGTATTGTCTTCCATCGTTCTGCTGTGGGTACGGTTAAGTTGAAGGACTTGGCTCTTGAACGTGCCCGTCGAGCTGAATATCAGGCCGATCAGATCATTGCTAAGTTTGCTATGGGTCATGGTGGTCTCCGTCCTGAAGCTGTGGGTCTCTTTGTTAAGACGGCTCAGGCTTAATTGATCCAAAAGGAAGCATCTATGAGTATTGTTACCATTTATGCTTCCTCTGTTTTGGAATCTATGAAGAAGTCTCAGAAGGATACTAAAGAAACTCCTCCTGAGACTCCTAAAGTAGATAAACCTAAGAGAGGAAGAAAGAAGAATGACGTACATACTGACACCTCAAAGTGAACTTGAGGCAGTTAATGAAATTTTATCCTCTATTGGGTCTAGCCCTGTAGATACCCTTGATGAAAGTCTTGATGTAGATGTTATCAATGCTAAGAGACTCCTTGAAGCTACTAGCAGAGAGATTCAATCTAGGGGTTGGTATTTTAATACCGAAGATTCTGTAACTTTACAGCCTGACACCGATTCCAATATGGTGCCTTGTCCTGAGAACTATTTAGTGTTCTATAGTGATGGGTATCAATTGGTTCGGCAGTCAGGCTATTTTTTCGATATTGCAAGTAGAACCTCTGAGTTTCCTAATGGTCTTACTGTGACTCTTATTAGATACTTGCAGTTTGATGAATTACCTGAAGTATTTCGTAAGTATATCACTGTGAGAACTGCAAGGCTCTTTCAGATGAGATTCTTGGGTGCTCAGGAAATTGATGCTTCTTTACAGTTTGCTGAAAGTGAAGCCTATAGTGCCATTGTAGATTTTGAACTTAAGACAGGTAATTATAATATCTACAATGATGATACTTTCAATAGTGGCAATATTGGTAGAAGCTAAGGAGGTACTATGAGTTTAATTTCTCAAGACATTCTGTCCTTTAAGGGTGGTGTGTCTCAGCAACCTCCTATTATTCGTTATCCCGATCAGCTTGAAGAACAGATTAATGGATTCTCTAGTGAAGTCTATGGGCTTCAGAAGAGACCCCCTAGTGTTCGTGTAGGGAAACTTAAAACTACCCTTGGAGATAAACCTACTAAGTGGCATGTGATTAACCGTGATGTCAATGAAAGATACTTTGTGAGACTCGTTAATGGAGACCTTGAAGTATTTGACTTTAACGGTAATAAGCTCACAGTTAATTTCCCTAATGGTAAAGCCTACCTGTCTAATATTAGTAACCCTGAGACTGACTTTAAGTTAGTCACTGTGGCTGATTATACCTTCATTGTGAACACTAAAGTGAAGGTTGAAATGGAAGACACCCTGTCTAATGGGGGTTGGGAAAACTGTACTCTCTATTGGGTCAAGACCTCTAACTATGGGAGAGTCTTCAGTATTCGTGTAGACAACAAAGAGGTTGCCAACATGATTACAGCTGATGGTGGTGAAGCTAAACAGGCTCTTTGGGCTACTACTGATATTGTAGCAAGAGCCTTGTGGAAATCCATGAATGGTGATGGGGATTCCCCTTCAGGTGGTTATGCAAGAGATAATTACAGTTATGATACTTGGGTTGCTCAGTCTGGTACTGCTAACTGGGGGTATACTCATTGGACTGGTGGGTCTCCCTTACCTAGTGGGTCTTGGAATCGGGGTTTACTTGGGTCTTCTGTGGTCTATATTCAGAAGAAAGACAGAACCACCTTTCAGTCAGACGTAAGAGATGGTTATGGTGGGCAGTCTATGTTGCTCATCCGTAATGAAGTAGATAATGTAAATAAGCTCCCTGTGCTTGCCCCTGAAGGGTACATTATTAAAATCAAGGGGAGAGCCTCTAGTTCTACTGATGATGACTATTATGTCAAGTGGGTCTCTTCTAAGTCTGTATGGCAGGAATGTGTAGGCCCTAATCTTAAGTATAAACTTAAGAACTCTACGATGCCCTGGGGTCTCGTTAGAGAATCTAATGGTACGTTTACCTTTAAGCAACTTGAATGGGATGAACGAGAAGCAGGGGATGATGACTCTAATCCTGAGCCTTCCTTTGTGGGACACACTATCAATGATATTTTCTTCTTCAGAAATAGACTTGGGTTTATCTCTGGGGAAAACATTATCTTAAGTGAATCTTCTAGTTTCTTTAACTTCTGGTTTAAATCTAGTGCTGTAATTGCTGATACAGATACCATTGACGTAGCTGTGAGTGATAATAAAGTAGTAAATCTTACTCATGCTATTCCCTTTAGTAGAGAACTTATTTTGTTCTCAAGAGAAGGACAGTTTGTTTTGTCTTCTGATGGCACTATGACTCCTAAGAGTGTCAAGTGTGATAAGATTACAGGGTTTGTCTATAAGCCTACTGTAGCTCCTATTAACATTGGGGCTAGTATTTATTTCTTTAATACAAGAATTGACTATGGGTCTCTTATGAGATTCTATACAGTACAAGACGTAGCAGACCTTAAGGATGCTGAAGATTGCTCAGGGCATATTCCTAGTTATATCCCTAATGATATTAAAAGATTGTCTGGGAATACTACCTTTGATATTGTAACTCTAGTAAATAACTCTAACCTTGTCTATCTCTATAAGTATATCATTCAGAATGGACAGGAGTTACAGCAATCGTGGTCTAAATGGGACTTTGGAGAAAGAACAGAGGTTCACCTTGCTGAAGTCATTGATGATACTATTTGGTTGATCTTTAGAAATAAGTTTGGGGGTAACTTCTATATTGAGAAGTTGTCTTTGAGGAATAACCTTAAGGACTTCTCTGAGGAACCCTATAGAGTCTTCTTGGATCATAAGGTTTCTGTTAAGTTGCCTGAAGGGAGTAAATACTATAATGATTACTCTAATACTACTACATACAGCCTTTCAGATATTTATTCTGATTCTACTGGGGATAGTGAGTTTTCTGAAGGTTACTTATTGGTAGACCTTAAAGGATTTACTCAGGACTTTGATGGAACTAAGATTACTCTCTCAGATGATTGGAGAGGTAGAGAAGTTATTGTAGGTAAGAAGGTACCTGTAGATTATCAGTTGAGTACCATTAAGATTAAACAAGGTAGCAATGGAGCAGTAACTAGTGAAAATGAGGGAAGACTTCAGCTTAGATATTTCTGGGTTAATTTTGCTGATAGTGGTTTGTTCACTATAAAGGTTAAAGACACTGGGAGAAACCAAGAGTATAGCTATAAGTCTACCTCTAAGTATTTCTCTAAGAGTGATAATATCTTTGGTAAGATTGTGTTGCACTCAGGTAAGTTTAAAATCCCTGTGCAAAGAAACACTGATGATGTAGCTATCAGTATTGTTGATGATAGTCCTTTGCCTCTTACGATTGTCTCAGGTGGATGGGAGGGTCTTTATGTCAGACGAAACCAAAAGGTTTGATGTAATCAAAAAGTTTGATAGTGTATTAAGTCCTGCCACTAAGGAAACTGAGAAAATCTGTGGGGAAATCTTTAGCTATTTCAAAGAGAATAACATTGATTATGATTTCCAATATGAAGATTTTATTCATGATGGTGTTTATGTAAGATCAATGTTTATTCCTGCGGGTATGGTAGTGCTTGGAACTCTATTGAAGAAACCCACTACTCTCATTATTATGGGAGACTGTTGGGTTTCCAATGGAGATAAAGCAGTTAGGTCTCAAGGGTTTGCTACTCTTAAAGGTTCTCCTAAAAGACGTAGTATCTTTAAGGCTGTCTCTGATACATATCTTACGATGATTGCCAAAGTAGATGCAAAGACAACCAAAGAAGCAGAAGAGGAACTTACAGATGAACTTGATATTTTAGCTAGTAGGAGAAAGCACTAATGACAATGTGGTGTATTGGTGGTATGTGTATTGGTGCCGCCTTAGGGACTAACTCTGGTATTAAGGGTGTCCGAAAGTATAATGCTAAGATTGATAAGCAGTTCCATAAGAACCTCTCTATCTTAAGTCGTAATTACTCTTATGCTCAGAATGAATTAGATAAGCAGGCTGTGTATGAAAGGGACAATGCACAGGCTTCAATGTATCAGATTTCCCTCAATGCTTTCCGTAATAATGCCCTCGTAGAATCAGCTTTAGGTGAGTCTGGTCTTGAAGGACGTTCACAGAAGGCAGTTGCTAGAGATGTTAGAGGTCAGTCTGAGAGACAGAAGGATAACATTCAGGCTTCTTATGAGAATGCTATCTACTCCATTAAGTCTAAGAAAGATTCTCTCTATGTTGAATATGCTCAAAATGTAGAAGACCTTAGACAATCCGTTAAGGGTCAATATAAGTCAGGTATTTCGGCTCTTATGGAAGTGGGTCAGAGTGCGGCTATTGGGGCTGTTGCAGGCTACTTTGGTGGTGGCATGGCAGGTTCCTTTATTGGTGGTGCCGCAGGGGGATCAGCTAGTGCGGCGGCTGTAGGTAGTTCCACTGGGGCGGCGGCAGGTGGCTCTTCTGTGGCGGCTTCTACAGGTGCCGCTAGTGGGTCTGCGGCTAGTCAGTGGGTAGGCGCTGAGACGCTTGCTCAGTTTGGCTCCTCTGCAAGTACTTCTGCGGGTACTTCTTCTGCCCTTAGTACTGTTGGTGGTAGTAGTTGGTCTTGGGGTGCAGGTCTTAAGTCTATGTCTTCTTGGTACAACAATTTTAGTGTCAATACTTGGCCTCAGATTAAGAAGTACTATAACTACTATAATGAAGGCGTGAAGATGTATAATCAACTGTATGGTAGCAGAAACACTTATGGTTATCAGCGTGGTAGAGGGAGTTATTACTAATGCCTTTTAAGTCAAATTATGGAAATTCCTCAGCTAAAAGTGCATGGGGTCAGTGGGCTTCATTCAGTTTAGGCTTAGGGAAACTTGGGGGTTACAAAGGTGGAACCCCTAGTCTTTCCCTTAAGAGTTTTGAGATTCCTAAAGAACAAGCTGATTGGGCTAATGTAGCTCTTATTGGTGCTAGTGTCTTTAATGCTTATGCGGATCAAAAGAAAGAAGACTCTGCTAAAGATGTAGATAAGTTCCTTAATAGTCACTCAGTGACAGAGCTGAATGACCTCATGAAAACCCGACAGATTCCCTTTCAGGATGATCCTTGGGCTATGTCTCATTTTAAGTTTAAGATGGGACAGATGCACTCAGGTATTGCCGAACAGGGATTCCAACAGGAAATCACTCAGGGGAAATACAAGGGGTTATCTGCGGCTGAAGTAGACTCTGCCCATTATGCTTACATGGAAAATTACATGAAGCAGTTGGGTATTGACACTGGGGGAGAGCATGGAGCAGAGGATGACAAGAAGTTCCGAGAGGGCTTCTTTAGCTTGGCTCCTAAGCAGAGACTCACAGCTATTGCTTCTCAGCAGGGTCTTGAACAACAGAGACTCACTGAAGAGAATGCTATCATCAGTGATGCAAGAGTAGCCTCTAAGTTTACTGGGAGAACTCTTAGTGCTGATAATGTCCTTCAGGCTTTTGATGAAGAATGGAAGACAGGGGGCTATCAAGGCACTCCCTCTCAGTGGACTAAGACAATCAAGAATGGTTTGTCTTCTGTAGTTGATCTTTCTCAGAATCCCATAGAGGCCATTAAGTCCCTTAGAGATAAACCTGTTCCTGGGGGTGATGGAAAGACTACCTTCGATCAGCGCTTTGGTGCTGATTATATGGATGCCTTGGTCATTAAGGCAGGACAGGCAGAGTTTAGGCGCAATAAGCAATTGCAGTATGCCTTTGAAGACGCCTGTAATAATCTGAGAGAAGAAGGTGATGTGGAGAGCCTTAAGGAACTCCGAGAGGAGGCTCTTAAGGAATCTGGTGGAGTAGAGACTGAAAGAATAGCTATTATTAATAAGGCTATCTCAGGGTATGATTCAGACATGAAAGCCCTTAAGAAAAAGGCTACAGCTGAATTATTAAAGGAGCAGGTTCAGGCAGAAAAGGAAGAAAAAGCCAAGGATTATTGGGGGTTGGCTAGAGTAGATAAAGTACCCCCTATGCAGTCTATGCCTTTTACTGCTAAGACTGGGGGGCTTGTCCTTTCAAAGATGCTTGAAGAGGGTGAGTTGTCTCCTAGAGATTTACTTACGATTGCCTATAATGATTCTGTGTCTCCAAGTAATGCTAAACAGAATCCTGCAAGACAGGCTATTTATACTGTAGCTTCTACTGCTTTTGGTGAGATTAACTCTTTGATTCACAGTAAGGATGATCCCTTTAAGAATATGAATCCTGAGGATATTAGAGTCCCTGATAGTGTTCAGACTGCTTTAGCTCTTTACGATATGGATCATAATGCCTTTGCTGTTACTTCAGGTAAAACCTCCATTGATGATCTAGATAAACTCAATGTTATCTCTATGGCTATGGAATATGGTAACATGTCTTGGCCTGATATTATCAATGGGATGAGACGAGAAGCACAGCTTAAGGAATCAGGTAAGGGAACTCTTTCTAAGCAAACTCTTAATCAGATTCTTGATGATGATTCCTTCTGGGAAGGTGTGCCTAGAGATGCTTACACTAAGAGATACATTACTTGGTTAGGGCTTTCTCAGATTGATACTTTAGGTGGTGATGTCAGACCTGCCTTGGAGAAAGCTAAAGCACAACTCGTAGATTCTCATGTCCTCATTAAGGATGCGGCTATTCCTAATGGATTCTTTGGGGTTACTGATATTGATCCTGAAGTAGTCTCTGGGATTATCCTTGATGATATTGACAAGACAGTTGGAGATAATCCTAATATCACTGTGAGTTATAATCCTCAATTAAATAACATTGGGGTTTATGATAAAACAAGTGCTAATCCTTGGATTCCCAAGAAGGTTTACTCTCAGGAAGATTGTCGGAATCTTACTTCTGTCTTGCTCAATGATAAGAGAGATAGTCTTATTGAGGAAGAAGAAAGCAGACAGGAAACTAGAGTAGCTGTGAGGGCTATGAGGGCTCCCTCTACTGCGGGTGACTTTACTGATGAGGATCAGGCTATCTTGAGTGATCTCCCCAAGGATACTCGGGAATACACTGAAGATGGTACTCCTATCATCAGAATGACTAAGGAGGAACATGGCGTAAAGATTCCCACTATCAAGATGTTTAAGGAGGCTCCCAAGCCTGTAGCGTATTCTCCTACTAATCCTCAGTTTATTCCTGAAGGTAAAGCCCCTGTTAGTGGTGCTATTATCGAAGGATACTCTAAGGATGAATATGGTGGAGAGAACTATCAGCTTTCAGTGCCTACAGGTTCCCCTGTGATGACTCAGTATGGTGGTCGTGTGGTTAAGAATGCGACTACTGAAAAGGGTGTCCCGTATATCCAAGTGATTACTCCTCAGGGTGTCCTTGAGACTTTCATTGGTGTAGCATCTAAATTAGAGAAGGGTGATTTGATTAACAGTAATTATGTGTTAGGGTTGTCTACTGCGGATGAAAACTCTAGCGTATACTACAGTACATTCCTTGTAGCTAAGGATGCTTATAGTTGGTATTAAGGAGGATGATAGGTGATTCCTAATCAATCTAAATCAGGATTTAGAATTTATAATCCTGAAGCCCCTAAGAGTACTATCCCTGAAACTGAAGTGGGATTTAATGGGGGTTTTAAACATGGGGCTATTGGTACTAAGATGGCTTTCCTTGATGACGATACTGTCACTATGGATAACATCGGTACCTATAAGCCTACCAAAGAGGAAATTGATAAGGTCTATAAGGCATTCAATTATCGGGTAGCTCCCTCTAGGTTGGTTTTGGATAACCTGTCTAAACCTGAGGATATTGATAGAAACATTGCTATCGTAAAGGGTAATCAGGATTATGCCTTAGCAGTATCTCAAGCAGGCGGATGGGATTCATTTAAGTCTTCTGTTGGGGAAACCTTCAGTGATCCTATTAGCCTTGCTTCTATGCTTGTCTCCCCGGGTACTACAATACCAAAGGCTGTAGCTGTTGGGGCTATCTCTTCGGGTCTCTCTGCGGCATATTCTGAAGAAGCTACTGGGGTAGAACAAGATGTAATGACTCAGGGTGCTGTAGGTGGTGCCCTTGCAGGGGCTATCTCAGGGATTACTCATGGGCTTGCTAAGATTAAGGCTAAAGCCTCTGGGAATCCTAAAGCAGGGGCTACTGATGAAGCTCTTGCTACTGAGTTAGAGAATGTTGCTAGGGAAATTGATTACCGTAGTAACAGACTCTATCAGTTGCCCTATGAGAGACCTTATGTAGACATTAGACCTCCTGAAGAGATTCCTCTTAATTATCGTAGACTTGGCTATGATGATGTTATTGAGGGAGAAGCGAGAGAACAAAGTAGATATACTCCCGCAGAAAGAAAATCCTTTGATGTAGGTGAAAAAGCTCCTGAGGGTAAACTTAGTGAACCCCTTAAAGAAGAACCTAAAGAAACCTTCACTGAAGAAGCACCTAGAGAAGAACCTAAAGAAGCTCCAAGAGCTGAATCTAGGGGTGGTGGTACTGTACCTCCCCCTGAGCCTCCCTATGAGCCTTTCAATACAGAACCTAAGAAGGGAATATTTGCTAAGGCTTTAGGGGCTCTCTATGATAAAATGCCTGCTATTAACATTGGGGATTTTGTCACAAGAAAGGTTAAAGGTAAAGCCCTTAAAGATTTCCTAGGGAATGAATTTAAGTGGCAGGAAGGTAAAAATGCTTTTAGTGCTGATTTAGGTAGGGATGTCTTTCAGCAAGTAGACCCTCATAACCTTACAGCTGAAGAGTTTATCGGTCTTGATGCTACTAAGCATAGATATTGGAGAGACAAGTATTCTGAAGCAGTTGCCTATGTGAAATCTCATGGGGGAACTGTAGAAGACTTAGAGGATGCTATTGCTAAGAATGCTGAGGGTGAATTTTGGCCTGAGCCGGGTAGCTTTATGGCAGACCCTAAGATCAAAGAATTAGCTGATGGTATCTTGAAGTACTACGAAAGCATTCATTATCTGCAAGTGACTAATGGACTCAATGTGGGTAAGTATACTAACTATATTCCCCGTATGCTTGACTTCAATAAGGTCACTAGATGGGCTGATAGTTTGTTCCCTGATAAAACAGCTGATGAATCCTTGAGGCTCCTTAGAGAGAAAGGGGAGAATCTTTTGTTATCTGGGTTGAATAAGCCTAAGGTCTATCAGAGAATGTTTGAGTTCTATAAGGATACCGTATGGCAACCTAAGGCTGATGCTCTTGCTAAGAAAGGTCAGACACTAGCAGAACCTACTAATGAAGAATTCATGGAGTGGGCTAGAAAACAAGCTAAGGAGGACATGTTTGGTTATGTAGATCAGAACAGAAGTAATGTGGCTGATGGGTATAGCTCTGGTAAGATGAGCAACTACAGACAACGTAGAACTCCTTGGGATTTCACTATAGAAGACTCTGATGGATTCTCTTTGAACAAACTTCAGTCTGACTCTATGCAGACTATGGGTAGATATGGCAGAAGAGCTTATGGGGATATTGTCTCTGTAGCTAAGTTGGGTATTGATCCTCATGAAGAGAACATCTATGGCGCTCTTAGAAAGAAACTCAATGGTATGTGTATTGATGAGGCTAAGGCATATCATACTGCATCAGAGTTTGATAATGCTAAAGATGAGCTAATCAGAGGTACTACTACTTGGCAGAATGCTATCTATAGAACTACTGAAAGAGAGTTTGATCTTAATAACACTTGGAAAGATGCAATTGTAGATGCTCTTATGGATTTAACCTTTGCTTCTAAGAATATGTGGATGGGGGCTATGAACCTTACTGAAACAGCTGAAGCGATTAAAGCCTATGGTGCATCCTTTATGCTTAAGTCTTTACCGGGTGTTCGTAAGATATTTGCTGATTGGTCTCAGGGTAAACTCAATGAGGCTACTCGTAGGGAATTCACTAATTTAGCTTTTGGTTATAGCACTCGTGGTCTTAGATGTTGGGATGATATTGCATCTACTATGTCAGACAAATATGGTGCTGAGACTTGGAAAGCTAGGTTGACTACAGGTTCTAAATGGGTTGCTGAACACTCTCCCTTTACGAGATTCTTAAATGCTACTCAGGAGTCTATTGCCAATACTGCTAGAGATTTATTCTTAGGGGAACTCTTGGATTCCCTTGAGAAACATCCTATGGGATTTCTTAAGGATGCTAAATTAGGTAAGGGATTCCTTAATGCAACTACCTTAGCAAGAGCCGGGGTAACTAAGGAAGACTATACTTATATGTGCAAAGTCCTTCAGAATACATTTAAGAATAGACAGTTGATTAACCCTAACAATCCTGCTATCCTTGGAGATGCTAAAGCCCTGATGACACTTAGACGACTGGGTAATTATGTGTCTTCTGAGTGTATTCAGGAAAACTCTATGGAAAACATTATGCTTTGGCAGGGGGCTAATAAATCAGCTGTAATGTCTTTGTTGTTCCAATTTAAATCCTTTGCTGTATCCTCTTATCAGAATAGATTCCTGAAGTCTATCAATAGAGTACAAGAAGGTGATAAAGTTGGACAGGCTTTGACTGCGGTTATTGGTACTGCTTTAGCAGGTCTTGGAGTAATTGCTCAGGATACTCTTACTACTTCAGGTATGAATGATGAACAACGTAAGAAGTACCTTAAGGCTAGATATGGTGTAGAGAAAATGAGTGATGCAGACTTTGGGTCTTATATGAGATTCCTTATGAATTCTACACTTCGCTCAGGGCTCTTTGCTGCTCCTGCTTTGGCTTTGTCTTTTGCAGGTATTGGCACAGGTTATAAATCAACAGCTCAAACCACTAGTGATAATACCTTAGGTACCTTTGAGATTGGCAAGTTGAATCCTGAAGAGTTAGCTCAGGCGAATATCCCTGCATGGTCTACTGCAAGAACTGTGGGTAATCTCTTTTCTAATGGTTTCAATTCAGCGTTGTATGGAATCTTTGGAAATCAGAATGATCCTGCGATTGCTAAGAAAACCCTACAGTATCGTAAGGGTTTCAATAGAAACTTTATGGACTTGTGGTCTACCAACGTGAATCCCTTCAAGACTATCTTGAAGAATAAACTCGATGAAGAAGCTGAGGCTTCTGCTTATTCATATAAATATAGAATAAAATAAATGGCAAACACAATTATTATTTATCAGGGTGATGGAAGTACGACTGATTTTGTAGTTCCCTTCGATTATCTTAGAAAGAGTTTTGTGAGAGTCTTTCTGGATCGAAGTCAGGAACTTGTAGGGGGTGCTACTAATGATGTAAACTCTGATTATTATTTTGTAGACCCTACTACCATTAGATTACGAAAGATTGTACCTACTGTAAATCAAGAAATCACTATTAGGCGTTTCACTTCTGCTACTGATAGAGTGGCTTCATTTAGAGACGGAAGTGTGCTTTATGCTAAAGACTTAGATACGTCTCAGGTTCAGGCTTATCATATTGCAGAAGAGGGTCGAGATGTAGCTAATGAAGCCCTTAATAGGGATAAATTTGACAATTGGGATGCTCTGAATAAAAGAATCACTAATGTTGGTGATCCTATAGACCCTAAAGATGCTACTAATAAAGCCTATGTAGACAAGATTGAGAATGATGCAGGTATTCATGCTGATTCTGCTAGGGCTTCTGCGGGTACAGCTATAAGTGCCGCTAAAGTAGCTTCTGAAAAAGCCTTTGAGGTTAAGGAGTGGCATCAAAAAGTTAAAACCCTTAAAGATAATGTTGTAGAAAATACTGCACTAGTAACTTCACAGGCTACGATTGCTACTCAGAAAGCATCAGAGGCGTCTCAGAGTGCGCAGAGAGCAGAGACGGCAAAGACTTTGGCAGATACAGCCAAAGAAAATGCCTTAGCATCAGCTACTACAGCCTCTGAAAAAGCCAATATTGCTACCGAAAAGGCAATGATTGCTACTGAAAAAGCACAAGCCCTTGAGCAGGCTGTGAATGCACTTAAGTATGCTGAGGGTGTCTCAGCTCTTAAGAAGCAAATGGAAAATTTGCAGGCTCAGGCTGAGGGTAAACTTTTTGTTTATGAAACTGATGCTACTGAGGCTTACTCAAAAGATGTTACTGAGGGGGCTTACCCCTACGCCGCTGTGAAGTCTTTCGGCGGAAAGACGATCGTGTGGAATCAGCAAATTCCAAACGAACGCATATCGTTCTCTCAAACAAACGCAGCTGCAATTCAGGAGGGCGCTTTAGCTTATTGGCAATTTAGCGTTTCAACGCAACCGGTAAAAGGGCATCAGTACTATATTTATTTTAATGCCGTTGGAACAACTGATAATTTTAAATCAGCAAGGGTTTTTTATGGTTCTACTAATAGTGTGCAATCTGGTACTGGTAAAGTTATAACCGCAGAGAATTCGTTAAATTTGTTTAGATGTATTTGCACCGGAAATGTAGGCGATGCTGTTGGATGCTCTGTATCTAATTTAAATATTGTTGATCTAACAAAAATGTTCGGCGCGGGTAATGAGCCCACTGCTGAAGAATTTCTTCAGATGTTCCCTGAAGATTATTACGAATATAACGCAGGAGAATTAAAGAGCGCTCCGATTAACAATTTAAATATTATTGGCACAAACTTTATTGATATTTCTAAACGATACAATACAAGTACTTGTGACTTTTCTGATGGCGTTCTGTCAAATAAAACAGTAGATACGGGCACAAGGACTTTTGTCCAAATACAAGGACTGACGGGCTCCGGAACCATTGATATTTTGTATTCAACCCCTGTGATTGAGGCTTTGAAGCATTATTCTTGTTCTTTTGTGTTAAAACACGGTCAAGCATTGCGGGTTAAATTTAATGGCGCTACACAAGATATAGTTTTTCTTGATAGCATAATTTTGCCAAATCAGTATAGAAGTTTTGTGTTTTCTTTCGATGTGATTTCTACAAACCCTTCTGTTGTGGGCGGGGCAAAAATAAAAAATATTATGCTCACAAAAGGGGCTTCAGAGAAAGCATATTCCCCCTACAAAGAAGAAAATCTCTTGATCCCTCAAGCAGTCCGTGATCTTGAAGGGTACGGATGGTCTGCGGGTACTGCCAAGAATTGGATTGACTGGGAAAATAAAAAATATCACAGAGAAGTTGCATCGATTGATTTGGGCTCTTTAGAAGAGTGGTATCCTGTCCCTGCAACCACAGAAAACAAGGTGCGTTTTATAGCCCAAATCAATACAATAAAACCTCCCTCTAATCCCGCTGTTTTGCCTAATATCCTCTGTTCTCAATATCGGAGTACCACGTGGGAAAAAATTGTTAAACTAGACAACTTAGATAAAATTATTGGTTCTACATTATCTGAAGGTACCCCTTTTATTGGAGTTGTTGATTCGGCATATTCTGATGAGGGTGCATTCAAAGAATCTGTCAAAGGTGTCATTCTTTATTACGCACTCGCCAAACCTGAAATCATTGACATTTCAGATATTTTTCCTTATGATAACTTAATTGAAGTTGAGGATGGAGGAACGATTACCTTTGAGAATACAAATGGTGGTAATTTTGAAATCCCTGTACCGTCTGAGATTGTCTATCAAAAAAAGGTGACAACAAATGAATGATTTGGAAAAGAAACTTGCTGAAAAGAATGGCTTGAAAGAAGAACTTTATCATCAGCGCACAGTGAAACTTATTCGAGAGAAATACACGGTGAATGAGGAGCTTTCGATTCTACGGCAAAGAGACACAAAGCCTGAAGAGTTCTCGGAATATTCTGCTTATGTCGAAAACTGTAAGGTGAAAGCGAAGAAGGAAGTTTATAATATACAAGGAGGTGATTCCAATGATGTTGTGAAAGAACTCTTTAAATAATATACAC
>ERZ1026872.305-NODE-305-length-15349-cov-107.225709_pt1 | contig 15349 bp, 25 predicted proteins | sample MGYA00380166_ERZ1026872 | MGnify/ENA primary metagenome ERZ1026872 (study PRJEB33269, sample SAMEA4719802) | human gut metagenome | biome: human-associated habitat; feature: organic feature; material: feces | place: Cameroon | collected 2013-10 ... | reverse complement strand
TGCATGAGTTTATTAACTTTTTAGATAACTTAATTAAAAATTACGAAAATGGAAGTCATTAAAATTTCCGTAGAGGTTAGCGTAAACCTGTCAGAAAATACACAAAGTTTCATCAAGTCATTGTTTGGTGGAACAATGACAGCTGTTACAACTCAGAAGTCCACTCCTGCTGCACCAGCTAAACCAGCTTTTCAGCCAGCATCCGCTCCAGTGACAATGCATGAGTTTATTAACTTTTTAGATAACTTAATTAAAAATTACGAAAATGGAAGCTATTAAAATTTCCGTAGAGGTTAGCGTAAACCTGTCAGAAAATACGCAAAGCTTTATCAAGTCATTGTTTGGTGGAACAATGATAGCTGTTACAACTCAGAAGTCCACTCCTGCTGCACTAGCTAAACCAGCTTCTCAGCCAGCATCCGCTCCAGCCCCAAAGCCTCAAGCTCCAGCTGCAGCGCCCGCCCCGATAAAGCCCGCTGTCACTCCTGCTCCAGGAGCACCTGCTCCTGGAGCACCTGCTGCTCGGGCTGCTTCTTCTGCCTCTAAGAGCATAGAAGACGTGCGCAAGATGCTTGCTCAGAAAGTAAATGAGCACCGTGACGATATTAAACAAAAACTTAATGAGTTTGGTGCCCCAAGCGTAACAAAGCTTGACCCTTCTAAGTATGACGAAATGTATAACTTTTTAGAAGCATTGTAATGGCAAATAAAAAGAAACTGCAAAAAGCAGCAACTAAGTTCCGCAAAGAGAATCTGGCAGAGTATTCTTTGTGTTCAAGGTTAATTTTTAAAATGGCCCAATTTATTGAAAGGTCTGGAGCGGCTGAAGTAACTGTAGGCCTAAAATATGGAGAGTATTATGAGTATGCAAACAACTAACACTAAATTACAAAAACATAGCGAAAGAGCACATGCCCTACTTTCTGCGTCAGGCGCTTCGCGTTGGCTTAATTGCACGCCGTCTGCCCGGTTAGAAGAAGAGTACGGGGAATGTAAAAGTTCGGCCTATGCAAAAGAAGGTACTTTGGCGCACGAACTTTCGGAGCTTTACCTTAGAATGGACGCCCTGCACAGCATATCTGACCCTCAGTTTGAAGCAGATTTAGAAAAGCTAATGTCAAATGAATTGTTTAGCGAGGAGATGCTTGAGGTAATCCCGGTGTATACAGACTACTGTGTGGAGCAGCTTATAGAAGCGCAAACTGAAAACCCATTAGCGGTAATGGAAATTGAGCAGAAGCTTGACTTAACGGATTTTATACCTGAAAGCTACGGTACGGCAGACTGTGTTATTATCAATGATGACTTATTGGAGGTTATTGATTTGAAGTATGGAAAAGGTGTACCAGTATATGCCGAATGGAATAAGCAATTAATGCTTTATGGCTTAGGCGCACTACAGAAATATGATACCATGTATGATATTTCAGAGATACGGTTAACTATTGTACAACCCCGTATTAATAATATATCAACTTGGCAAATATCTGTAGAAGAGCTCCGCAAATGGGCTGAAGAAGAATTAAGGCCAAAAGCTAGTCTTGCTTTTAAAGGTGAAGGTGAATTGTGTGCTGGTGACTGGTGCAGATTTTGCGCAGTAAAGAACAGGTGCAGAAAATTGTATGAGCAACAGCTTGAAATTGCTCAATACGAATTTGCAAATCCAGAGTTATTAACTGACGATGAGATTGTCGATATAGTTAAGCGTACACCTAAGCTTATTGAATGGGCTAACTCAATAGCAGAATACGCGCAAACTAAGGCAATTAATGAGAATAAGCAATGGCCTGGCCTTAAGTTGGTAGAAGGAATCAGTCGTCGTAAATGGGTTGATGAAGACCAAGCTTCAAATACTATATTTGCAAGGTGCCCTGAATTAACGGAAGATGACGTTTTTAATATGAAGCTAAAACCAATTACTGCTATTGAAAAGGTAATTGGTAAAAAACGTTTTACTGAGGTATTATCAGATATAGTTATAAAACCTCAAGGTAAACCGACTCTTGTCTCAGTAGAAGATAAGAGGCCTGCAATAGGTTATGAGACTGCGCAAACAGATTTTAAAGATAACGAATAATAAACATTTAAAAAAGTAAGTAAAATGGAAAATAATTTAAATTCAACTAAAGTAGTAACAGGTAAAGTAAGATTTTGCTATGCAAATGTGTTTGAGCCAACCGCAATGAATGACGGCGATACACCAAAGTATAATGTCTGTATTCTTATTCCAAAAAGCGACACAAAGACAATTGACAAGATTAAGAAAGCGATTGAGGCTGCAAAGCAGGCCGGAAAAGCTAAGCTCGCAGACAAGAGCGGCAAAATTCCATCAATTATTAAGTTGCCTTTACGGGATGGTGACGAAGAACGTAGTGATGATGAGGCATTTGAGGGTATGTATTTTATTAATGCTAATAGTACTCGCAGGCCAAGTCTTGTAGACAAAGAACTTAACCCAATTATGGATAAAGAAGAGTTCTATAGCGGCTGCTATGGCCGTGCCTCTATTAACTTCTACGCCTTTAATGTTCAGTCAAAAGGCATTGCGGCGGGCCTTAATAATCTGCAAAAGCTTGAGGACGGGGAAAGATTGGCAGGTGGCTCTTCTGCTGAAGAAGACTTTGGCGGGGATAACGCCTGGGATGACGACTTAATGTAATTTGCCTCTCACATTAGTCTCAAGTACAGTAGTTTAATTGGTTAAAACCGCCATGCGTCATTGAATTGCCGTAGGCTATGCAAGTTCGAATCTTGCCTGTACTTCTATATTTTTTTTAATAGTTAAAACAGCATGGAAACATACAAGGCTTTAGTTAGAAGAGTGCTAGAAAAAGGTAAACTACGCAAAAATAGAACAGGCATAGATACTATAAGCACTTTCGGCGAATCTTTTAGGCATGATATGCGTAAAGGTATGCCCTTTCTTACAACAAAGAAAATACACATAAAAAGCTGCATTCATGAGCTATTATGGTTTTTAAAGGGCGATACTAATATAAAGTATTTAAATGATAATGGCGTACATATTTGGGACCCTTGGGCTGATAGTGAGGGCAATTTAGGACCAATCTATGGCTATCAGTGGACTAATAGTGGCCCAAACCATGTAAATCAAATACTTAATGCCGTAGATGCTATAAAGTATGACTCCTACTCGCGCCGTATTATTATTGACGCCTGGAACCCGTCTGATTTGCAGGACATGGCTTTACCGCCTTGTCATATTCTGTATCAATTTTATCCTGACCCAGAAACAAAAGAGCTCAGTCTTAGCGTATATATGCGCTCAGCTGACCTATTTTTAGGCGTTCCTTTTGATATAGCCGAAGGTGGATTATTACTAAGCATGGTAGCTAAAGTAACAGGCTATATACCGTATGAGCTTATATACATATTTGGGGACACCCATATATATGTTAACCATTTGGAGCAAATCAGCGAGCAATTAAAGCGCGAATGCTTTGAGTTACCAAAATTAGTATTAAATAAGCTAGATAGCATATTTGATTATACGTATAATGACTTTAATATATTCGGGTATAAGTGCCATCCAGCATTAAAAGGAAAAGTCGCAGTATGAGAAATATATATATAGACATAGAAACGTTTTCGTCAATAAGTATTATGGACTCTGGCGCGTATAAATATATAGAGGCGCCAGATTTTGAGATACTTATAATCGGGTATGCCATAGATGATGGGCCAGTTATAATTGTAGATTTGGCACAAGGCGAAGAAATACCTGAAGAGCTTGAAGAGGCGCTACTTAGTGAAGAATACCTAAAAATAGCACACAATGCGGTATTTGAACGCAGAAGCTTCAAGCGTATTGGCTTTGATATTCCTATTGAGCAGTGGTATTGTACCGCGGTTAAAGCCGCATACTGCGGGCTGCCCTTATCTTTGGACCAAGTATCTAAGGCCCTAAACTTACAAGATAAAAAACTTGATACTGGTAAAGCCCTTATTAAGTATTTTTCATGTCCCTGTAAAGCTACAAAGATAAATGGTAATCGTACTCGTAATTATCCAGAGCATGCCCCTGAGAAATGGGAAATGTATAAAGAGTATAATAAATACGATGTATTGGCCGAGCGTGAAATATATAAAAGGCTTGAACAGTATGAAATTCCAGCCGTAGAACGTAAACTTTATGTTATAGACCAGCTAATTAATGATGCAGGTATTGAAATAGACATAAAGCTAGCTAAAGCGGCTATTTCTGTAAATGAAGAATACACGGAGGACCTTACGAAGTTAGCTAAAAAACTAACAGGCTTAGAAAACCCAAATTCAGTAACACAAATAAAAAAATGGGTTGCTGATAAAACGGGAGTAGCTATTGAGTCTTTAAATAAAGCGGAAATGCCTAATGTCTATAAAGCCCTTGAAAATTACCCTGAAGTAATACAAATTTTAAATATACGTAATAGCCTATCAAAAACATCAATTAAGAAATATCAAGCCATGCTTAATTGCGCTATGAAAGATAATAGAGCTCGTGGCATGTTCCAATTTTATGGAGCAAATCGCACGGGGCGTTGGGCAGGTCGATTAATACAACTACAAAACTTATCAAAGAATCACGTAGAAAATATTGAGTTGCCACGCTCGTTAATTAAGCAAAGAGACGCTGACAGTATTTCTATGTTATATGGTGATATTTCAGATATATTATCACAGTTAGTTCGCACAGCTTTTGTTGCGCCAAAAGGTATGCTATTAGCTGTAGCGGACTTTTCAGCGATTGAAGCCCGCGTTATATCGTGGCTTGCTAATGAAGAATGGCGTATGAACGTATTCTACGGCGACGGTAAGATTTATGAGGCTACTGGCGCAAAGATGTTTGGCGTGCCAATCTCAGCAATTACAAAAGGCTCTGAGCTACGCCAAAAATCAAAAATATCTGAGTTAGCTCTTGGCTATGAAGGCGCGTTAGGAGCCTTAAAACGAATGGGCGGGGAACAAATGGGCCTATCTGACCCGGAAATGATGACGCTTGTGCATAAATGGCGTGATGCCAATCCTGCAATCGTACATTTATGGCACATTTTAGATAATGCCTCAAAAGAGTCGGTTAGGTATCATAGACCTGTAACATGTACAGATAGGAACTTAGTATTTGAAACGGATGATAATTCTATGACTATCTTATTGCCGTCAGGCCGAAAGCTATTTTATAATAGTCCATGCATTAAAGAAAAGGCCTTAAATAAAAAAAGTACTAATATTATAAAGTCTATATTTTATAAAGGCCTTAACCAGGAAACAAAACAGTGGACTTTAATAGATACTTATGGCGGCAAGCTAACAGAAAACTGTGTGCAGGCGATTGCCCGTGATTTATTGGGTAATGCTATGATAAATGTTATTGATGCAGGATATACTATAGTAGCGCATATCCATGATGAGATTTTGGTAGAAGTACCAGAGGATAATGCAAGAGAGCACTATGATAAAATTGTAGAGCTAATGAGCAGAGCTCCGGCCTGGGCTAAGGATTTGCCTCTTAAGGCTGACGGTTATATAACACCATTCTATTTAAAAGACTAAAGAAAAATGGAAATATTAGAAGAATTAGTAATATATCTTATATACTGTTATTATGCAAGTCGATAAATTAAAATATGACGGAAGCCTGAGTATAGCCATTGGACTAAGCGTTGCAAGTAAAACCTGGAAAAATACTAAGATTACTTGGCATGATTTAGTCCAGAGGTTAGCAAACCCTGTTATAACGGCCGAAAGTCATAAACAATTTATGTCGGCTTCAAAAGAAGAGCAGGGTAAAATAAAAGATGTTGGCGGTTTTGTTGGTGGTTTTCTTATTAATAGTAAACGCGATAAAAGTAGCGTGTTATATAGGCAAGTAATCACTTTAGATATTGATTTTTCGCATGAAAATCTTTGGTGGGATTTTACTATGTTATTTGGCTGCGCGGCCGTTATACATTCAACTCATAAATCGTGTATTGAAAAGCCAAGACATAGGCTGATAATACCTATAGACCGTGAAGTATCACAAGAAGAGTATCAAGCCATCGCAAGAAAAGTTGCGGGAGACCTAAACATAGATTTATTTGACCAGTCTACCTTTGACGTTAATAGACTTATGTTTTGGCCTTCTGTGTCTTCAGATATAGATTACTACTTTGAATATCAGGACGGCCCATTTCTTGAGGCTGATTATGTTTTAGGATTATATAATAATTGGCATGATACGAGTGAATGGCCAACAGCTACAGGCAGTGATGATATTATAGTAAACGCTATTAAAAAGCAAGAGGACCCAACTACAAAGAAAGGTATAATTGGTGTATTCTGCCGTACATATAGTATAAGTGCAGTAATAGAAACATTTTTACAGGACATATATGAAAAGGCTGGAGAGGGAAGATATACGTATACAAAAGGTTCAACGGCTGCTGGACTTATTGTATACGAAGATAATTTTGCTTATTCGCATCATGGAACAGACCCTGTAAGTGGTAGGCTTTGTAATGCGTTTGACCTTGTTCGTATACACAAATTTGGTCACCTAGATACAGGCCGAGAAAAGGAAGATAAAGCCAAAAAGAGTTTTAAGGCGATGGAAGAATTTGCTTCTAAAGACCCGGCTACTAAGAGACATATCGCCGAAGAAAAATTATCTGAGGCAAAATTTGAGTTTACGGATGGGCTAGAAGATGAAGTAGCTGAAGATTATGACAATTCTTGGACTGAAGAACTGGAGGCCAATACAAAAGGCGAGTATGATAATTCGGCCAATAATTTAAATATAATAATTCAAAAGGACCAATTTTTAAAAGATACATTTAAGTTGAATACCTTTGATAATAAGAGGTACGTAGTAAAATCGTTACCTTGGCGTAAAGTATCAGGTATAGAGCCCTTTAAAGATGTAGACTACTCGGGCGTACGTAATTATATTGAGTGCGTATATGGTATTGTGTCAAGCCAAAAGGTTGATGACGCGCTCGCTCTTGAATTTGAAAAAAAGAAATTTCATCCCATTATAAACTATCTAAAGCAGCTTATATGGGACGGAAAAAAGCGGGTAGATACTTTGCTTATTGATTATTTTGGTGCGGAGGATAATGCTTATACACGCGCGGCTATTAGAAAAATGTTATGCGCCGCTATAGCCCGAGTTATAGAGCCTGGTGTCAAATTTGATATGGCCCTTATAATAGTTGGCCCGCAAGAAACATATAAAAGTACATTTATCAAGAAGTTAGGCAAGGATTGGTTTTCTGATACTTTTACTACAGTACAGGGCAAAGAGTCATTTGAGCAGTTGCAAGGTGCCTGGATAATAGAAATGGCAGAGCTCTCTGGTTTAAAAAAGGCCGAGGTTGAAACAATTAAGCACTTTATATCTAAGCGCGAAGACCAATTTAGGCCAGCCTACGGGCGAGTAGTAGAGACATATAAGCGTCAATGCGTATTTTTTGGCACTACTAATAAAGATGACTTTTTACGGGACCCAACCGGTAATAGACGTTTTTTGCCAATCGATGTTAGGACCGAGTTTGCAACTAAGTCAGTGCCAAACGACCTTACAGAAGAAGAGGTCAACCAAATATGGGCAGAAGCTTATGAAATGTATAAGCAAGGTGAGCCTTTATATATGGCAGGTGAAGAAGATAAAATCGCTAAGATTGAGCAACATAAGCATTCAGAAACTGATGAGCGCATAGGCATTATAGAAGAGTACCTTAATCGTAAATATCCAGATAATTGGAATGAATTAGATTTATACGATAGAAGGAGATGGCTTGAAGACCCATTAGCTCATAATGGTATAACGCAGAAAGATTTTGTATGTGTTGCCGAAATCTGGTGCGAGTGCTTTAATAAAGATAAAACAGACATGTCAAGATACAGCACACGCGAAATAAACGATATTCTTAAAGCATTGAGCGACTGGGAATATATAAATTCAACAAAGAATTTTCCTATATACGGAAAGCAAAAGTATTATAAACGAAAAGATAGTTTATTATGATAGTAAATTTTTATAAATTCAATGGAGTGTATGGAAGCATGCGTGAAGATGCGGCTCTATTGTACTCAAAAAATATAGATTGCATATCCGCTGTAGGAACTTTTATTAAGTATTCTGGACAATACTTTAAAATAGTTAAAGTTGTTTTAGACATAGATAGCATTGAGTGTAATGTTTATATGAAAAGGGTATGAAGAACGTGACAATAGATAGTGAAAAGGCGATTGAAAGGAAATTAGTAGAACAGGTTAAAGCGAATGGTGGTATGTGTATAAAGCTATTATGCGACCAACTTACTGGTTTGCCCGATAGGCTTTGCTTATTTCCAAATCATAGAATAGCTTTTGTAGAATTAAAAACTACGGGGCGAAAGCCTAGGCGTATACAGCTCTATATACACAATAAGCTTAGAGCTTTGGGTTTCAGAGTAGAAATACTTGATTCGATTAATGAAGTAATAGAATTTATAAATGATTATGCTGACAGAAAGTAATTTACATAACTATCAAAAAGCATGTATTGAGCATATAATCACCCATCCATTCTGTGGGGTATTCCTCGATATGGGTTTAGGCAAAACAGTATCTACGCTTACTGCTATTAACTATCTGATGTTTGACTACTTAGAAATAAACTCAGTATTAGTAATAGCCCCAAAGAGAGTAACCGAATCAGTATGGCAGGAAGAAGCTGAAAAATGGAGTCATTTAAAGCATTTACGCTTTTCAAAAGTAATTGGCACAGCTAAGCAGCGTGAGGCCGCAATACGAGAAACAAAGGCTGATATTTATATAATCTCAAGGGATAATGTAGCTTGGCTTTGTGCATTATACGGCGGCGGCAAATTGCCATTTGATATGGTTATAATAGACGAGCTCAGTAGCTTTAAATCATATAAATCAGAGCGCTTTAAGGCACTCCGTGGTGCACGGCCATATCTTAAGCGCCTAGTAGGCCTAACTGGTACTCCCGCGCCTAATAGCCTTATTGACTTGTGGCCTCAAATATACCTTATGGATAGAGGTGAGCGCCTTGAAAAAACAATAACTCGGTATAGAGAAAAGTATTTCCGGCCAGGTCAAACAAATGGGCATGTTGTCTATTCTTATAACTTATTAAGTGACTCAAGTTCTCTTATCCATAAAAAAATAGAAGATATTTGTATAAGCATGAAGGCTCAAGATTATTTAGAAATGCCTATGCGCACAGATAACTATATAAAACTAAGAATGCCAGAGGCTTTAAAGAAACAATACAAGGATTTTGAAAAGAATAGAGTGCTTGAATTATTTAAGCCGGAGTTGCATGAGCCTCAGGGTACTGACAAAGAGGTAGATAAGCCTATAGAAATAAGTACAGTAAATGCTGCGGCTCTTTCAAATAAGTTATTACAGTTCGCAAATGGCGCTATATATGATGAAGAAAGAAATATATTTCCTATTCATGATATTAAACTTGAGGCCCTTAAAGAAATAGTTGAAGACGCAAATGGGCAATCCATACTTGTGGCTTGGGCCTACCAATTTGACCGGGATAGGATTATGAGCTACCTTAAAAAGTATATGCCTAGAGAACTCAAGACTAATAAAGATATAGAAGACTGGAATGCTGGTAAAATACAAGTTATGCTTGCGCATCCCGCTTCAGCTGGTCATGGCCTCAATCTTCAATCCGGGGGCAATATAATAGTTTGGTATGGTCAAACATGGAGTTTAGAGTTATATCAACAATTCAATGCGCGTTTATATAGGCAAGGTCAGACTAGGGGCGTAGTTATAAATCATTTAATATTAGAGGGCTCGCACGATGAAGACGTAATTAACGCGCTTGAATCAAAAGATAAAAATCAGAATTTGCTAATGGAAAGCATAAAAGCAAAAATTAATAAATATAAAAAATTTATGTAATATGAAAGGTAATCTTAATAATGTGCAATTTGCTATTAGCCTTATCAGGGATATGGCGAATAGCGGGCGAATAACTCGCAAAGAAATTAAACATAGATATATGAAGGCTATGGAACAAGAGGAAAGTCACAGTGTAAATGCTACAGTTGATAAGGCTATTAAAGCATTAACACTAGAGGGCTTTATAGAGAGAATTAATCGTGGTGTATATATTAAAATTAATTAAGGTATGGGACGTAATGGGAATAAAGCATCTGTGTTTAATAGGATGGTGCAATTTATCAACGATAATTCTGATAGAGTTGTAGAATCAAATGAACTTCTACTCGGGTATGGCATAGGCAGAAATGCCGTAACGTCATACTTGTATAAATTTATAAAGCTTGGATACTTAAGACCTTTAGAAGGCTATCTTACTAAGGACCCGGATGCAAAGTTTCAGGTACTTAAAAAGTTTCCTGACAACTATCGGTCAATTGATATGGAAAAAGAAAGGCGGTTAGCCCAAGGGTTAATACCATAAAAATCTTAAAGGCATGAAAGCAACAGAAACTCAGGTAGGCGGCTCTCACTATAGAGCCTTAGAAATACAACCAATAGAATTGATTGTGGCATTAAGATGCTCATTTATACAAGGCTGTATTATAAAATACATAAGTAGGTATAAAGCTAAAAATGGCGTAGAGGATATAGATAAATGTATACATTATGCGCAATTGGCTATTGAACTTGGTGACAAAAGAAGATGTAAAGATGATACTTTATCTTATAGCCTTAATAGGTACATACTTAAAAATAAGATGACTATGCTTCAAAGGCGTATAATAACGCAGGCCATATATAATAATTATGAGCAGGTTATACAGCACTGTAAAGAGCTTAAGCGATTAGAGTACCCGAGGGCCTTAATATAGTAGAGTTAAAAAGCGTTAAATATTTACTTTTTAAGGGAAAAAATTTTTTATTCTCAAAGAAAATATTTATATTCGCATATATAAATAATGGATATTTAAAGTACGAATAGTATGAATATATTAGAAAGGGCGAATGCCATAGTGAATAGCCGCTCGGAAGAAAAGGAGCGGCAGTATGGACCGTTTGAAGCGTCCATGACACGAGCCGCAGCATTATATAATTTAATGTCGCCGTCAAATGAGCAAATATCTACGGTCGGTATGTACAGGGCTTTAATAGCGCTTAAACTATCACGTGAGACTTTTGCGCATAAAGAAGACAACTTATTAGACGCTGTTGCCTATATTGGCGCGCTGAATAATTACTTAGAAAGTGTAAAAGATAATTTTAAAAATGAAACTTATGAAAAAAATAATTGTATTCAACCCACGCCGTAAAAATCTCCAAAAGCAATTCAATGAAGCTATTGAAGATATGAATGCAGAGCTTGCAAAAGGCAATGAATGCGATATTGTTCTGGAGTCTATAACCGGAAAGCAAGTCAAAATTGTAGAGGGTTATTTCGACATAAGCGCAGATTGCTCAGGCATGCAAGTTGGACCTCATAAATGGTTTAATAAGAAAATTCTTGACGACTTAAAAGTAAAATATTAAAAATATGAAATTCTGTAAAGTAAGAGACGTAAAGTCTCCAGTTAGAGGAACAGGAAAAGCAGCAGGAATTGATTTCTTTGTTCCAAATAAATTTGACGCAGTAATACGTCCACACAATGACCTGCTAATTCCTTCTGGCATTAAGGCAGAAATTCCTGAAGGCTATATGCTAATGGCGGCTGATAAATCAGGAGTAGTAACAACAGACTTTGCATGCTATAAAATTGGTAGAGCACCAAAAAAAGACGCATTCGTAAGTCCTGTGGCAATAGGAGCTAAAATTGTAGATGAAGATTATCAAGGCGAAATACATATACACCTTATCAACCTTGGTAATGACGCAGTATACATTAAACCAGGTATGAAGATAGCACAGTTTATTCTTGTGCCGGTGTCTTATGAGAACTTAGAGGAGGTACCTGAAGAAGAACTTTTTAGTCGCTCTTCTGAAAGAGGTGATGGAACTCTGGGTTCGACTGGAAGTTATTAAATGGATTGATTTACACATTATTCTCGCGCGTAATATCGCATGCAAAGTATGAAACAAAAGAAATATATTCAGAAAAATGCATGGGCTCTAGAGCGCGCGAGAATATATAAACTTTTTAATTATCATGACAGAAGAAAAATTGAATAAAGGCAGAGAGTTAATAAAGCGTATAAAGTATCTTATAGAGCAAAAAGAAAAATGGGAAGAAGCAAATGCTATTCATAAAATAGAGCTTAGTACTACAATAACATATTGCAGGCAATCTAAGTACATGGATGTGGATGATAGCTTTGTGAACTTTGAAGATATAAAACTTTTAGCTTTGGCAAGAATACAAAAACGTATTGACCAACTGCAAAAAGAGTTTGACGCTCTATGAAAAAGAAAACAGCAATACAAATTCCGCAAGTTATTTATACGCGTCAATTTCTTAAATTTGTGGCCTTTTACGCTAATAAATTTAAGGCTTCAAAGGGCTATGGCAGATGGCTTGTAGAATATGAGCGCATGGATAAATTAGGATGGTTTAAGCCCGAAAAGATAAGGACTAAATATGTGTGTATACTGAATGGCTCAAGCGAGTTATCTTACATATATAAAGACGCTATACATAATATTGGTAGTCACGCCCTTACTGCTACTAGGGCCTTATTTAATAATAGCTTGTTTGATATTCGGTTAAACTCAGGTGAAATTGCATTAAGCGATAATGGTGAAGAACTTATGGGTTTAGCTATAGAAGAGGCTTTAAGCACTTGTATTGAGTTAAATAAAGAAGAAGGCTATAAGCTATTTAATGTATATAATAGTAATACTAATAAAATTATAGAGCATTATGAAGACTTATAAATATGGCGTGTATGATAGTACGGGCAATATACTGGCTAGGTTTTATACATATATCCAAGCTGAAACTTTTAAAATATCAAGAAATAGAATGGACTGGCAAATAAAAGCGTTATGAAAAAGAAAATAGTACATATTATATGGTTTTTAATAGGCCTATTATATTCTCCTATTTATGTAGGTTTTTGGGCCTTACATAAAATAGCAAGACTAATACTTGCTATTTCATATTTTGGTTTGCTTAACTGGCAATCTTGTAGTGATATACTTAAGAATCTATTTAGTTATGGACGAAAGTATTAAGCAATATGGCAATTTAACAGAGACCGAGCTTCTTGAGTTTCTTAATACAATAGAAAACGAAGATGAGGATTTGCAAAGGGCTCAAGAAGAAGCCTCTGAAAGTATTGCTATGGAAGAAGCTCAGAGCGACTTATCAGAAAGTATTGCTATGGAAGAAGCTCAAAGCGATTTATCAGAAAAAGAAAATAGAGAACTTGAGGCTCAGTATGGCGAAGACGCTTGGCGTAAATTTTTTGCTAATACCGACCCTGTATTATATGGCCAAAATATACAACGCAAAGCTAATTTTAAAAGCGCTGAGGCTGATAGACAAAGGAGCAAAAACCTAAAAGCGCAAAGACTAGAAATACAGAGATTCGCTTTTAATCAAGAGTTTATAGCTCTTAGCCATCAAATTGAAGCCGAAAATATTAAGCTGCTAATTTCTTTACTTGTTAGAGAACATACGCGAATGATAGAAAAATATGAAGCCTATATAAATAAGAGGCTTACCAATCTACTTAGTCCTTTTATACCCATAGCTCTGCGACGCTGCAAAAAGCTTTATCCTGATTCAATACGTATTTGCCCAGGCTTTTTATATAAGGCTAGCGATGACTATGGACAGGGCTATACATTTTGGGCGGAGCCTGATATTCCATATTACTTTACCCAAAATACCGAACAAAAAGTATTAATCGAAAATAAATTATCCTTTTTAATAAACATAGATATCGCAATTAAGCTATATCATGAACATACTAAAAAACGCGCAGATAAAGAGCTCAAATACGCATCTATGCTATACAGAAAAAAAGTGCATACCTATTTCGATTTGTTAAGGCTTAACCCTTTTTGGTTTGAGCTACTATATAATGATTTACTTTCTAAAGCTTCAGACATTTTATGAAACATGCAAATAATAATTCTGAGGTAATACTGCCTAGAGTTCTTATATACCAAAAGGATGATAGCAGTATTATGGCAAGCTATTTAGCCACTCATGGCTTTCAAGTAATACGCACTACAGAAGATAATGTCCTTAGTAAAATAAAAGAATGGAACTTCGACTTATGTATACTTGATTCGTATAATGATAGCGAGCCCCTATACCTATTAAAATATATGCGTAAAGTTGATAGCATTAAACCTATAATAATAGTGTCCGATAGAGTAGACCCCCCTTTTATAATACAGGCCTTTGATGCTTGTGCGGATGATTATGTTGCCAGGCCCTACAATATAGAGGTGCTAATTAGACGAATGAAATGCTTATTACGTAGGCTTAATACCAAATTGCGCAGTATAGAATTAGCGTATGAACTGGGAGATTATACTTTTGATGTAGAAGAGGGCATTTTATTCTTCAAGGGTACGCAAATAGAACTAAATACCAAACTAGTAAAAATACTTACGCTATTATGCGCTTATAAGAACGAGTTTATCCTTAAGAAGACTATTATGCAACAAGTATGGCCATCCGATAACTACCTTTCACGTAGAAGTTTAGATGTGTATATGTGCACTTTAAGAGGACTATTAAAACAAGATAGCCGAATAAAAATAGAAACAAGGCATGGTGTAGGTTACAGGCTTTTAGTTGAAAGCGATTATGAAAACTTAATGTAAAAAAGGGGTACGGTTTTAAGTACCTCTTTTTTTAAATCGCTTTAAAAAATATAGACTCATTTTCCCAGTTATAAAGCCACTGGTTTGGTCTCCCGTGTGAAAACACTTGTTTCCTTGTAGTGAATACACCTCAAAGTCACCTTTTAATTCTCTTATGTTTGTTTTATTATTAAACCACCAAGCTCTAATAACATTTGAGCCAAGCCATTTTATTTGCATTTGTATATCAGGTGTAAGGTTTTCATACTCATCAAAATCGGCCTTATCTTCTATATACGGGATAATTGTACATTTTACTAACCCTGTATCCTTAAGCATTTCCCAATTATCTTCTATAATAAAGCCATTAGAAAATTGCGCTAATATAACTTGCGCTTCTTTTAAATTATTCTCATCAAGCGGCTCCTCTTCTTCTAGCAAGTAGAAAAACGCATCATTAGATAATTTATAATTTTGCTTTTGGTTATATGCCAATACGAATTGCGTCATAACTAATTTTTTAGATTTGATTTCTTCTGCCCGGGGAACTCCCGCCAGGCTTCTTCTGCCCGGGGAACTCCTGTCAGGCTTCTTCTGCCCGGGGAACTCCTGTCAGGCTTCTTCTGCCCGGGGAACTCC
>ERZ1026872.304-NODE-304-length-15362-cov-3.470830_pt1 | contig 15362 bp, 16 predicted proteins | sample MGYA00380166_ERZ1026872 | MGnify/ENA primary metagenome ERZ1026872 (study PRJEB33269, sample SAMEA4719802) | human gut metagenome | biome: human-associated habitat; feature: organic feature; material: feces | place: Cameroon | collected 2013-10 ... | reverse complement strand
GCGAGATAAGAACCTCCCTCAGGGTGAGGACAGCGGAAAGGACGTTTTCGGTTGTCTTGTCTGTCGTCACTTCCAGCGCGCGGATCAGCATGTTGCTGTACAGCCGTTTGCCGGTCACCACATCGAAAGGAATACGGCTAGCCTGCAGGTCGAGTATCTCCTGATACGTCTGCTGGGGACTCAGCCCGAGCAGGCTGGTAGCCGTCAGGTTACTAGCAAAATCCAGCAACGCTCCGCCACCAGCGAAACCGACCTCCATCACCACTTCAGACGGCTTTTTGTAGGCATGGTCTGCGATGGCCGCACCGACCTCGACCGGGTGCTCTGTTATCTCCAGCGTGTCGCTGTGCTTTTCAGAAACAACGACGTCGGGGACAATCATTCCTATTTTCCGGCTCTGCTGCTGAAAGAGCGTAGAGAGAATATCCATTAGCCCACCTTCGTTTGATTGCCGCGCATAACCTGGGCGTTCGCCGACTGCTGCCGGCGCTCGACCTCAGTACCAACAGAACGCGGATCACCTCCACCGTAGATGTGATAAGTGTTCTTCTGGCTAACCTGAGCACCGCCAATTCCTGCGACGGCAGCCTTCCCGATTAATTCCCTCGAATAGATGTTTCGCCCATTTTCATGATGAATAATGCTGCTCATTAATGCAGACATGGTTTGTGGATCTTTCATATTCAGGGCAACGCGAGGATCTACCCCCAGCCGCTGAGAAACAGCCTGAATATAGGCAGCGGTATTGTTGTTATCTGATGCGGGAGCCCATGTAGAGATAATTTTCTCCACACTGTTAATCCCTCTCCCGGCATACAGCATCAGCTGGCGCGAAAGCGCGCGCAAACCATCAAAGGCGGTTTCGAATCGGGCAAACCTGCCACCGGGGCGCTCAAGTTCAGCCCCCGCCTGACCTGCAAAATTCAGGTTCCCGGGGTTATTATTGCGCTCGCCCCGCTTTGCAGCCTGTCCTATCTGATCTGGTTCATCATCTCCAAACCAGCCGCGCACCGTTCGGCCCACGCTGCGAGGATCGAATCCCCAGTGCTCTTTAATCCAGTCGGCGGTACCGTTGGCGCTGTCTGTTACCATCGGCATCGCTGACGGATTTTCGCTGCCCTGATTAAGCATCTGTTTGCCGATGCTGGCGGCATCAGCCCAGCGGCCATCTTTAATGGCGTTGAGCAGGTCGGCGATCATATTCAGCATTTTGCTGAACTCGCCCATCTGGTCGATGAAGTTACTGAAATCCCACTTCATGGACCATGATTTGGGGTCAATATTGAGCAGTTTCGCCAGCGCTTTCGCCAGGTCGTTAACGGTCGTTTTAAGGTCACGAACCATCTTCAGCGCGGCGTCGACTTCCGGCTTCCACTTACCCCAGTCAATCAGGCTGTCCCCGCCTTCCTTCCAGGTCTGATAGTCCTCCCACAGAAGGGCAATCCCCGCCGCCAGCGCGGTAATGAGGCCAATCGGCGACATCCAGAACGTACTGTTCAGTATGCGCAGCGCAATCGTAAGCGCGCCAAACAGCGAGATCAGCTCCCGGGTTTGCTTGTCCAGCGATTGCCACCAGGTGATAAGGCTGGATGTTCCCTCAATAAGCCTGAAGAACAGCCGCCCGATGATGTCCCCGAGCGCCAGAATGCCTTTTATGGCTTTCGTCAGGGTCTGCTCGATACGCGGGAAGTTATCCAGAATGTGGCGGCGCAGCGTGTCCAGCGAACCCGCCAAACCACCAGCAAGATTAGAGCCGATTTTGTCACGGGCCATGCCTGCCATCGCGCCGAACTCGCGCAGGGAGGTCATGAATTTGTTGGAGCTTCTGGCCGCCTCGTCAGCATTGAAGCCGATAGCTTTCGCCATTGCGCTGTACTGCCCGGAGAAACCGCCCACACCCCGGCGCATCGCCATGAGGGTATTTTCGTCAATGCCCAGCATCTGCGCATACTGGTTAGCCCGGTAATACGGCATGCTGCTTAGCTTCTGGCCGACTCCCGTAAAGATAGCGGCCATGTCGCGCATGTTGCCGCTGGCGTCACGGGTCTGTATGCCCAGGCGATTCAGAAAGCCTTCCGCGCCGGGATTGTTACGAACAAACCGGGAGAGGCTTTCCAGTGAACCGCGTGCTGCGTCCACGCTGCCGCCCATCTGAGAAACAGCGTAACCAATCGACTGAATACCCTGGACGGTCGCACCAGTACGTTGTGACGCCCAGTAGAGGTTATCCAGACCGGAGGCAATTTTCGCCGTGTAGGCCACCACAGAAAGCGCGGCCCCCTCGACGGCCAGTCCCATTTTGATGGCGTTTGCGGTCGTACCAGCAAGGACTGAATCAAATTTAGCCGCGCCTGCCTCGTCGATATCGAAGCCGAGCGAGACGAGGAAATCTTTAATAGTCTCAGCGTTCATTATCCTCTCTCCATTTCTCTATACGGCGCTGGTTGTCAGCCTTAACGGCCAAATGGTCATTCATCAGCGCGATATCGCACAGATCGACTGATCCATCCTTCAGCGCGTAATAAGGGATTAACCCGGCATCAACCGGGTCAAGGAGATAAGACAGCCCGTCAGGCAGGCTGTTGAGGGTTAGCCCTGAGGCTGGTCCGGCGTCGCGCTGGTAGGGTTCACGGGCAAAAAATTTCCCAGCGAATCGGCGACCACCCGCGCCACCAGCTGGAGCATGGTCAACAGGTCGATATCGTCGAACATCAACTGCCCGCTGTTAAATACTGGCGTCCATCCGTCCATATGCTTACGTGAAACCACAGACAGACACGGATGAATAATCGCGTTGGTATCTTCTTCGCTCAGGGAAGACAGTACATCAGCGATGCGCGGTAGCAGGGTTTCAAACACCGGCTTAAGCGCATCAAACTTAGCGCTGTCGATTTTGCCATCAGCAGGCAGAAGGGCGCGAATGCTCCCGAAATCTGCCATCATGCCCGCCAGTACCGGTAGCAGCTTGCGGGTCACTTTCAACTGGTCAAAAACGCTGAGTTTTGCCACGCGGTAATCGTGGCCTTTGATTGAAAATTCCATCTGTTAAAACTCTCCGAGTACCTGGTCGATTTTGCCGCAGTCAAACACCCAGGGCATCGTATTACCGGCTTTAGCGTTGGCGTTATCCGGCTGTTTCTGGAATGCCACGCTGCGCGCCGTGATGATGTCTCCGCTCACCTTATTTCGGATCACAATGACGTTGTTTCCCCAGGTACCTGAGGACTGACTCTGTGCGTTATACGCCAGCGACAGCTTTTTGTTTGTCGGCGAGGTCTTCAGCAGGTTGACGGTTACAGTGCCGCTTTTATCCGCGTGCAGGCTGTGCATCACTTCGCCGTCAGCACCAATTGTCATAGTGTTTTTAGGACCGCCCATTGCAACGGTGATCCCCTCCTCTGAACTGGCGGAACCGTAGCCCAGATCAATCTCGCCGGTCGGGCCGGAGAGGGACGCCGTGACGTCCATAAAAGAATAAGTAGCCATTCATGTTCTCCTTAGCGAACGACGTTGATCTGAACATCAGCGAAATGAACCGCGCCAGCCAGCTTACAGGCAACCTGAATAACCGGTGCCTTACGTGCTTCACGGTCTGCCTGCGCCTGCTCGGAAATCGGCTGCGCGTAGACGTAATAGCCTTTTGTCAGCGTATCGCCAGAATCCAGTTGCCCGATCGGGCCGCCGTTCCATACGCCAGCAGCCACCAGCCCGTTCGTGACAGACTGATCCATCGACTGTTCAACATTGGAAAGCAGACGCGTAACGCCAGCATCGGTCTGTGGGACTTTGGTTGTGCTGGTGTAGAGCAGGTTGTACAGGTTGGTCTGAACGTAGTTCTGCAGCCAGTCGAGCCCGTGGCGTTCGTCGAAGAAATCACCGCTGGACATTACGCCCTGCTGCAGGATGGCCGTATCGTTCTGGTAGTACACAAATACGTTGCAGTTTTTGGCATCCAGCGCCGCCGCCTGATTGGTGGTCAGGGTTTCATAGGTGATCCCCGGCTCCTGCTTGAATTTCAGGGTAATGGTGGTGTTGCTGCCGTTGAAATTCACCGTGAACGCGCGACCAAATGCAGACAGTGCGGCGTACTTGCTGCTTGTGGAATACTGCACAAACGTGCGAGCGTATTTTGCCGCCTTCAGCTTATAAGCCAGGTCGGTAGTGGAGGTCGCGTTTACCGTCTCAGGCTCTGCAGTGGTAATCGCCAGAATTCGGCTGAGACTGGAGGCCTCGATCGCAGCGGCTACGCTCAGCCAGTCGGCATCGTCGATATCTTCATCGTCAGCCACGGCCAGACCGTACCAGTTCGTGTAATTCAGAACGGCGTTCACCGCCTGCAGCAGCGTTTCCGTCGAACCGCTTTCAGCCGATACCAGCGTTTTAGCCCAGCGACCGACATACACCTGCTGAGGTTTCGGTGACTGTGAGAAATACACGGTCGCGGCTTCATATTCCGGGCTATCCACGCCGAAATCAGAGCCGATATCTTCAGGGGATGAGTAGAGGCGAATACGCTCAGAAACCGGGATAACCGTCGAGCTCCCGAGAATGAGCAGTGAACCAAAGTTTCGACCAGTAGCCGCACGCGGCCCAATGATCACGTCGACATTCACGACGTTAGATACAGGTAATCCCTGCGGCATAATTTAGTCTCCGAAAAATGAGACGGGCGCATCTTGTAGCGTCCGGACGTTGTAGGTACGAATGTTTTTGCGGGACAACGTGATGGTGAGGTCGTAGCGCCTTACCCACTGGTTATTAATGAGCTCTGGCAAGTTGTAGATAGTCCCGGCCTCCGCCAGCGAAAGCCCCGAACGGTTCAGCTCGGCGTTGTTCTGCTCGACGAATATCCCCGCGCGGAAAGTTGATGCAGTGCTGGCTCCCTGAGGCCCATAGAAGCAGCAAATCACTGTGACCTGCTCCCATATCCATTGCTCGGACTGTTCTTCCGATACCTGAACATCGGACTGGCTTAACGGCTGCGGAACGGTAGTGATACCGAAACCACACCACGTCACCCCGTTGTTGGGGATCTGCTGCTGCGGGTCTGTCCATCGGGGGAAAACCAGAGAGGCCGGCAGGCCAGAAACACCACGAATCCACCGGCTAATTTCTCGCTCCAGCGCCTCGTCATACTGTGGGCTATCCCCGACAGGCGTCAGATACCCGCGCACGGTGCTGTCGTTACTCAACTGGCGTCCCTCCGTTAAAATCCACCAGCTCACAATGTGCCTGGACGAATCCGGCGCCGTAACTGGTGTACGGGTCGACGAACGTCACGCGATAGTCGCGCCCGTTATAGGTCACGATATCGGCATCAAGTCGCGGGGTGCTGTATGTACCGGGCTGGCCCTGAGTTAATCTGAACTGCGTCACGATGAGGATCGCACCGCTGATGTTCTGGCCTGCCTCCATTCGCCTGGCTTCCAGAGAACGGTCAACCGTCACCACGCCAGAGAATGGGATATCCTGAGCGGTGTTTTTCGTGAAATTGTCCTCATCCGCCGTCTGAACTTGCCGGTGACACACCAGGCTGGTGTCCATGAAGTCGGGATCGAGAAGAACATCGCTCACATCGAGAAGAGGCATTATTTTTTCCTCACGACGTAGTTAATTGAGCGCAGCAGGTAACCGTGGGCATACAGCGGCTTGTCGCCGGGAATGCCCTCAGCACGTCTACGTTCGAGGGTTTTCTCAGAAAGAGGGTGCAGTCGGTCGCCAGCACCGATAACAGCTTTTGCAGCATCACGGGCAATCTGCCCGGCGCTCTCCAGCTCACGCATTGCGGCTTCAGTCTGTCCCTCCATCGCGGCGGTTGCCGCTGCTTTGAGGTGCGCAGTTGTTCGGGATTTTGAGTCCTCGATCCCCATTTCCAGAAAAGGACGCGGGGGAAGCGTGACTGTCGTACCGTCGATTTCCACCGTTGCGCCCGTCGAGTGGAGGTAGCCCAGTTCCGCGTTATTAATCGGGGAGCCATCTTCACGCCCTGCCTTGTCCTCAGGTATTCCCACCAGCACATCCATTCCGGATAGCTGCCGGAGTGATTCCAGAACAGCCACGGCGTTATCAGCGCGAACCGTTAACCCGCTTTTCATAGCAGTTGCCTGCCACCAGCGCCGAACGCAGACCACCACCAGTAGAACTCGCGCCCGTAGGCGGTGCTATTCCAGAAACCGGCATCCGGATTGATTACCCCGGACACGTCATAGCTCACTGAAACCTTATCTACTGATTTAGAGGACACGACACCTGCCGCGCCGTTGCTGTTCACTCCACCTGCGGCAGCGGCGGCCAGCGTACGGCCGCGCAGCTCCGTATAGTGAGCGGTGAATAGTTCGGCCAGGTAAACGAACTGATCGCCCTGTACGTCCTGATTCAGGAGTGAATCAGCCTGCCCCAGATAGAAATTCACTGAGGGGTCAGGGTAGCGGGTTGTATCGGCGAACTCGGGAAAGTCTGTGCGGAACTGATCGTTAGTCGGAAGCCTGCTGTTTTTTGGCATTTTTCGCGTCCCCGCCGGTGTTATCGGTTTTGTCCGTGCTGTCGGCAGGTTTACCGCCTGCTGGTGCCTGAGCGGCTGCCAGTTGCCCTTTCAGGTCTGTGTTTTCATTCCCCAGCGCGGTGATGGTTTTTTCATGCTCAGCCAGTTGCGCTTTCAGGGTGTTATTTTCTTCTGCCAGGAGAACAAGGCTCGCGGAAAGGTCTTCATTGCTCTGCTCGTTCGCCAGGTCGGCTTCGTCAATCGGGCGCGCATAGGCTTTAAAGGCCCAGTGGTCCTTAACTTCTTTCGGGAAAGAGGAACTGTCGTGGATGCCCTGAGACAACTCGAATTTAGAACCGTCGGCAAAGCTGAGAGTCGCGCCACCGGAAACAACGTATTTCATGTTTTTGCTCCATAAAAAAAGGCGGGTTTCCCCGCCTGTTTCAGGTTAAGACGCCGGAACGTCCAGGTAAGAGATCGTATTGGAATACGGGGTTTCCACCTGGCCCAGCTTGCCGTAGTAAGTGGTCAACTGCTGCAGGCCGCGATACTCCAGCGGAGTGTTCAGCAGAGGAACCATTGGGAAGCGAACGTATTTTTCGTCCTGGGTGTAAGCAACGATACGATGCGCGCCACCAGCGCCACGCTTGGAGGCCCACTTCATGGAGACGATCTCCAGTGGTGTACCGTTTTCCTGAAACGCAATGGTGTTAATCTTCACGTATTCCAGCACAGAGATATTCCCTGCTGAGGAAACCTTTTTGCTCGCCAGCAGGCCGAACAGCTCCGGCGCCAGACCGATTTTCGCCGGGCAGACCGCATAACCAGAACGAACCCAGCCATCAGACAGTACCAGGTTGATATCCTGAACAATCACATCCGGATCGGTGGTTGCGGTCCACGCTGCAGCTGCAGCAACAGGAGTAACATCCGGCAGGTTCAGCAGGCCAGCAACGCCGAGCTCGTTATCACCGATATAAACCTGTTCGTCGGTGTCCATGTTCCACTTCAGTTTCATGCCTTCGTATTTCTGGACATCAACCGGACGGCCCAGTTTCTGGGCAGAAGCCAGTTCCGGCACCGTCCAGCTGATTTCCTGCCCCCACAAGGTGAGGTTGTTACGGGTAGGCTGAATATCGAGTTCGATACCAGGAATGGCAGTAGCTTTTTTGCCGATCCAGTTTTTACCGTTAGGGTTTGGACCACCAACGCCCACGAAATCGGTATTAGTGAAGGATGACACTTCATCAGCGATAGAAATGTCGCTGCGCAGCGGCATGTCGCGTGACCATTTGTAGGACACTAAAGGCATGTTCAGCGTCTGATCCATGCGCTCCAGTTCGCCGACGAGAAACGCGCCGGTGGAGTCGATGGTCGCTCTGTCAATTGTAAACATTACTTATTCCCTCAGATGTTATAAGCGATTTCAATACGGCCGTCGGCTTCACCCGGCCCCATGACCTCTGCATTTGGCAGCTGAGGTGTATTTGATGCGGTAGAGTCCGGAGACAGCACAAAGGAGCCAACCGGGCTTTGAGTGGTGCCACCAGCCACGCGAACGTAAACCGGATCGCCTTTTTTCGCGGTCGCCGCGTTGCCTGCTGTAGCAGTTACGCAGATGTAACCACGTTTCAGGTTGTCACCAACCTGATTAGCCGTCACACCGATGTAAGCAAGGTCCAGAGCAGAGGTGATCGGGAACGGTCGAACCAGAATCCCTTTCACTTTGCTGATGGTGTCGCCAGATTCCAGCGGAACGAATTTATCGTTCACGTATTTACCAACCAGCCCGTAGGACGCGAACTGCTTCGTGTGATCCAGGCTAACCGGCTCGATGGTGAGATCACGAGGACGGGTAACGCCCCCGGCAATGCCCAGGGGCATGCGCGTTAAATATGCAGTACCTGCCATGATGATTTACCTTATTTGTTTTTTGCCCAGAATTCGGCGTTGACCTTGTTCAGTTCTGCCGGGGAAAGGTGCTTAGTGCTGATTCCGCTGTCCGTGGTGCGGGTAATATTGTTCAGCGGGGTCAGCTGATTTTTCGCCTTATGCAGCGCCACAGCGGCAGTAAACACCGCGTCGACCGTGGCCTTTGGCGCTTTGTAGAAATCATCCACGCCGAACGATTTCAGGCTGTCGCCGGTGCGCATTGCGTGATTCAGCACCTGACGTTTAAGGCTCTTATCGCTGGCAGGCTGGAAGCCAGGACAGATAATTTCCGCATCGGCGATCAGGTTGCGCTTAAAGGCTGCATCACCCGTCACTTTGCGGTTTTCTTCTTCGTCTTCGTCGGTGGTCATGTTGCCCAGGTCCGGATCGCCATCGGTGGTTTTACCCTCCAGCTTTTCCAGACGAACCAGCAACGCTTTCGCCCAGTCAGGAATTTCTTCATCACCAGTTTTCTCTTTATTCGGATCACCTTCGTCCGTAGTGGAGCGATTCGCCTCAGGGAGCGCGGTAGACTGCGCTGGAGCATTCATGTTGATAGTTACACCGGGGATTGAAGCCATGCCATCAGACGGCATATCCGGCGCTTCATCGATGAGTTTTGCCAGTGCATCCTCATCTTTCGTCTTAATGGCCTGAGCCAGTTTTTTAAGCCATGACATTACAGGCTTCTCCTTTGTTGTTGATGGGATGGAATCCCCGATTGCACAGCGGCCACCAGCACGCCCCCGGTCAATACCGACAGCGAGGTGGTTACCTGTGATTTGGTATTGCTTGCCCTTGCCGGGTGCCAGTTGCTTGTACTGCGCGTCATAGCCGCAACTGACATCGGTCAGGCCAGAATTCACCGCGTCGATTGCCTCCTGCCGTTTAATCAGCACGTCAGCAATGAGCAGATCCGATTTATCGCCGGTGCCGCGTCGGACGTTCTGAATGTGTCCGTGCGCCAGCTCAGCAAAGTTAGATGGGTTAACGAATACGATGTTGCCCAGACTATCCTCTGGATGCCCCAGCGTGACGGCCACGCCCTCAAAGCTCGCCATCGTTTCCGGGGAAAACACCTCATCTTCCGTTCGCCAGACCGTCACTGTGCCGCTGGCGTCAGGCTCGAGGTCGATTTCTTCGGGTAAGTAGACCTGCGTTCCTGTACGCGCGATCGGTACGTCTTTACACAGCAGTGAGCCGTCCGCCTGCAGATAACGCGTTTCTCCCAGGCGTGTAGTGAAGAAATATTTCATGGGTTACCTGCTCGATTACGGGCAACAAAAAGGCCGCTCAGTGGCGACCTTGTGAGATGGGAAAAATGTTCAAAATAACGGGCTATTTAACATAAGAGTTCTTACCCGCACCGACGAAAATGAACTCGATTAAAATGTCCCCTTAAAGCCGTAAAAGTAGCGATTAACTGGGCTGAAAATCGGTCTTTTCGAAAACAACATTTTCATAACATTTCGCGGGTATTGCAGTTCGCATGAAATGATTGCTCAAAGCCGTATTTTTCATTTTCTCGGTGCAGGAATCTGTACTTCAGGCCAGCATTTGCAGTTCGGCAAACATCCGGCGTGTCCGGTCATACCGTCCAGCGTCGGCGGGTTATCCCAGCGCACAAATTTATCTTTCATCTTGCGGTGAGAATCGCGCGTGCCGGCCCCCTCGATACGCCACCAGTAGCCCTCTGAGCCAACCGAAAGGGCTCTGGCCTGCGTTAGCGCGCCAGTAGCTCGTCCAATCTCTGTACGGGCAATCAGCTGCGCCCTGCTGGCGGCCACGTCACCGGAAGCCATGATCATCTCGTAGAGCTCGTCCGTACGTTCACCCGTGATAACCGCCTGCATTGCGCGCTGTTGTATGTCCATCACGCGATCAGCTGCTTCCAGCGGCAGGGACTTCATCAGCTGAATCTGGCGGTAAACTATATCCTGCGCCACCTGCCCGACGGGGGTATTACCCACCACATCGCGCAGGCCAGCGCCGATTTCCTCTGATACCGATTTCCACTGATTCCATTCCTCCTGCTCGACCTGGGCAAACATCCTTCGCCCGACCTGCTCTGCCCAGTCGCTGATTACCTCGGAATAGTCCACCAGCGTTTTCGAAATGCTGTCAGCGCTGGCCTGTGAACCATCGTAGGTACCATCGACGATCTGCCCTATCTGGTTTGCTATCGCCAACAGGCTTTTTCGATACTGGATCTCCGAACGGCGGCGGAGGGATGGTTTCAGGTTCATCCTCCTCCCACTGGGCCTTCGCATCTTCTATGTCCTCGTCAGTGATAGAACCACCGATGCCAATCACATCAGAAATGTTCCTGAGATCGTTAAGCGCTGCTGCAGGTGGCATTCCGAGGTCACGAACGGCGGTACCAAGTGCAGTAACCACATTGTTCGCCATCGTTGCGCGGTCCACGTCTGACATCTCCCAGAGCTTGTTAAACTCGAAAGTAAAATCGTCAGGCAGTGGTTCACCAAACAGAGATCGCCAGGAGATATCGAGCAGCCAGCGGATATGTCGGCGTAAGCGTCTCTCCTGCAGTGAGTTAACCCGGCTGTAATAGTTTTCCAGATCGCCGTCGCCAGTGTTGAAACCTGCAGGAGACTGCCCGAACAGACGAACGAGAGGAATTCCCGTCGCGCCGGAAACCTGCTCAGCAAAGCGCAGAAGGACATCTGCGATACCCGCAAACGTATAGCTGTGGGTTTCGAACTTATCCTTACCATCCATGATGGTCATGCCTTCGATGGTCTGGAACTGACGTATCATGTCCAGGTGCTTCATCAGCGCCTTTTCAAGGTCGCCTCCGGTAGCAAGAATCTTGCGCAGGTCTTCAATGCTGTAAGTCCGCAGATGCGCTTTGTGGATCAGTTGGGTAGTGCCGACCGTCGCAGTATCAAACGCCTCGATACGCTCGAAAATACGTTCCACAACAGACATCCCCCAGCCGTTTTCCGTCTGGGCCTGCTGGAAAGGAAGCGTATCACCCTCCATGCGAATAACGCGGCTATGGTGGATCTTCCAGGGGGGAATCCCCTGCTGGTTCGTGATTACTTTGTAATATTTCGGTTTCCCAAAATCGGGACCGTAATCGGTAACGAGATCGTAATAACTCGGGTTAACCATCCAGCGGTCAAGGCTCATCACGCCCTTAAACTGCCCCTCTTTGATGCGATCCAGTTTCAGCGGGGAGGACATATCCTGCCCTTCAAGCAGGACCACCAGCACTGCGCCACCGTACAATCGTGACCATTTGAGGTTATCGTTAAGCCCATCCCATATAGCGAGCTCATCCCAGAAGGTTTCGAGCTTGCCCTTTTGTCCGGGTTTCAGCTTTGAGCTGATGTTAATACCCTTGCGGGTCATATCATCGGCCATCGCATCCACACCAGCACCCACGAGGAACGATGAACGATACGCAAACTCCAGCATCACCCTGTTACGGCTGATGTAGCCGGGCATGTACATTCCGCCCGTCTGGATGTTTCTGGTGTCGCTGCCAAGTTTGGCCGTGAAATTGTTGTACCCATCAGCAGTCGCAACGGGCTTTTGTGCGCCGTTCTGGCGTTTCTTACGGGACATGTCACGCTCCGGCCAGTTTGGCCCAGTTATCAAGAGAGGAATCCATCGGCGCGTAGTTAATCATTACGGCGTCTGCAAGGTTGGGCGATTTAGTGCCTTCCGGCTGTTTATCCACGAGGATTTTACCGACGGCGTTTTTCGACCACGTAGGCTGTGAAAGCTCCATCAGCAGGCGGTCAATATTTTCTATCTCGCTGCTTATAGAAATGATTTCGTCGGGGTTGTAGTCCATCCCGTTCAGCGCGCGGAAGGTGTTCCGAAACAGCTTGCGAAGATGCCACCAGCTCTGTGCTTTCGCGTTCGCGAAGAAGTCTTTATTCAGGCGCGCCGCTTTACCGTTATCACCAGGAACGGCTTCATCTTCTGGATCGAATACGCTACCGCTACCACGGAAAGGCGTAGCTGTGATTGTTCCCCGGCCTTCAGCCTGCCTGAGCTCGTTTATCACGCGAGCATCGCCACGCGCACCAGCACCCAGACCGTCCTCATCGAAACGGAACTCATCCAGACCGTAATCGTCACAGTACCCAAACGATTTAACGACAGAAGCGTAGATGTCGCTACCAATGCCAGACCATTCGTGAACGTTCTGCAGAAGGAAGCCATATCGGCAAGAAAAGCCGTTTTTGTCTTTCCCTTCGTCTGCAATATCCATTGCGCCGAGGCGCTGGCCGCTGGGCTCAATACCCAGTTTGATATGCGCGTCAACGGCTGCCTGCACCCATTCAGAAGGAATGAGAATCCCTTCAGTGGATGCGCTGTAGTTCAGGTCCAGTTCCTGAGCAACGATAATCGGATCATCAATTTTCAGACATTCGTTGCGGTACCACTCATCATCTTTGCGCGGGTCGCTGCGCCAGTGGAACGTAAACACCGGGATATTTCCGCTGTGGCGCTTACGGGCAAACGGGTTATTCATGCCGTTGACGGATGAGAGGTCAATACGGCAGCGGGTTGTCTGAGAAAGCGCAGCATCGATAATTAATGGTCGTTTCAGGAATGCCGACTCATCCACGAAATAAAGCGTGGTACGGTCACCACGGCCAATGTTATCGCCAGCCTCACCCTTAATGACCGCGCCCGTTTCCGGAAACTCCACGCGCATGTAAGGAGCGTGTTTTTTGTCATTCCATGAACCGCGAAACTCTACCGGCAGCAGCTCGACAAACTTACGCGCTTTCCAGAAAAGTGCTTTCGGGTCGCCGGTACTGTCGACATATTCCTCTTTACGGGAACCGAACCCGATCACCATTTCTTTATTGAACAGGCAAAGCGAACAGGCCAGACCGATAGAGGTCCAGCTCAGCCCCATTTCGCGGCTTTTTTCTGTCAGTCCATGCTCAAGACTGGCGCGCCTGTCCATGATCCAGTGAATCCATTCCTCCTGGCGGGGGAACAGCAAAAACGGGATGGTGGCAGGCAGGCCATAATCGAGGTTACGCGGGTCCGTCGTCATACCCCAGTCGATGATGAACTGGGCCGGGTTAGTGCGGTAAAACTCACGGAGTGCCGGAAGCATTTCAGGCGCTTTCCTGATCCGCTCCAGCCTCTCCATTCTCCACTCAAACACGGCGGTATAGTCCGGTTTGCGGAAGTCAAAGGGGAACGGGATCGGCACAGAAAAATTCCTCAAAAACGCCCCGATTTAACATAATGGTCGTTACCCGCACTGGCGCAACAGCACCCATCACGCAAACGGCGTGAAGCCTCTGTTTTGAACAGAAAAGTGGTCAAATCGGGATGAATAAAACGTGCATAAAACGGGTCAAAAAGTGCATAGCGTTTTTTTAGTTCGAAACGCCTGTTTTTGCATTTTTCAGCCCATGTATTTTTTGTAGATATCTGCCGCTTCCTGCGGGGTCAGGTTCGCCGCTTCGGCTTTGGCTGCCTCGTCCATATTGGTGAACGATTCGAAAATTTTCGGTGCTCCCAGCTCCATAAGCAGAGTAGGCGGAACCTTAATCCCCTCAGCCTCAAGTAGCTGCGCCGCCTCCAGCGCGGAGTATTTCCCGGCCACCTTGTGTTTCATCACCTCGCGAAGCACATCACGTTGACGTTCTTCCTCGCTATAGACGCTGGTGCCAAGACCGAGCACCTTTGAGAAAACAGCAATATCGTTGTGCGTGGGCAGCACATCTTCAATTGTGGTTCTCACACCATCCGGCGATGTGGGGACAACCTTCCGTTTACGAACGTCCAGGCTCTTACCGGCGACGCGGTTTATTTTCTCTCTGAGAGCTTCGCGAGCCTCAGTGAAAGCGCGCTCAAACTCGATATTCTCTTTACGCCAGCGACGGATCGTCGTCTCGTCCACACCTAAGCGCTGAGCAACCATCCGATTGCTGATTTTGCTACGGGCTAATGCCATGTCCATAACGATACCGACGTAGGCTTTTCTGAAGCTTTTTTTAGGAGCCATACTTCCGCCTAAGTCAATGTGATTATTTTTTGTTCAAAATCCAATTTTGCCGATCCGGGTGCGGCGTATCACGCGGCAAATTCTGGCTTGCAGGCCGCGCCTTCTCTGGTGCCAAGTGCGGCATATCAGAGGGGGTAAAAATGCGGCATATCCTTTTTTTCGGGAAAACTGCGATTTGATGCCCGGAGGCCGCGCAGAATGGGGAGATAGTGGATCGCCCTAATATTTCCACTATGTGGATAACTCAGTCTAAATCCATCTCCACTACTTCCCCGAACAGGTGTCCGTAAACGTCCATCGTAGTTTTGATGTTCGAATGTCCAATAAGTCGGGAAACCTTCAGAATATCGACGCCTTTATTTGCCAGGCGAGATACAGCAAAGTGGCGAAGATGATGGAATCGCTTTATGCCATAGTCGTTCAGGGTTCTGACGAGAACACCCTGAGTGCCATAGCTGGTAGCGAGGCATGCGCCGGTAAACTGATTGCAGATAAGAGGCTCGGAGGAACCAAGCTTACTTTTATCCAGCAACGCGAAAAGCTCACGCGGCATCCGTACCCGGCGCTCCACACCTCTTTTCTGCCCCTCATGTATAACGCCGTCAACTACATGCCCCCGGATGTCGATCCAGTCGGCTGACACGTCGTTATAAGTAACCGCCAGAGCCTCACCGATGCGCAGGCCACAAATCCCGAGCCAGCAAGCGATACGCTCTCGAACTGGTGCGTTATTCAGTAGCTCTCTGACCGATGATGATGGCGGTATGGTGATGGGTCGACGCTTCCGGCGCGCGGGACGGTCAACAGGGTTAAAAGTGATGAGCCGCTTTTCCACCAGCAGGAAGAAAGCCGAACGAATCCAGCGATGGCAGCCGGTGCGAACCGAATCAACGATATCCCGATGGCTGATATGGAGAATATTTTTTTCCAGTATCGGCC
>ERZ1026872.295-NODE-295-length-15639-cov-30.033560_pt1 | contig 15639 bp, 13 predicted proteins | sample MGYA00380166_ERZ1026872 | MGnify/ENA primary metagenome ERZ1026872 (study PRJEB33269, sample SAMEA4719802) | human gut metagenome | biome: human-associated habitat; feature: organic feature; material: feces | place: Cameroon | collected 2013-10 ... | reverse complement strand
AAGAGTAATTTCCACTTTGCTCCCCATGGAGTGGAAGTTACTTTTTCACTTCAGAGTGGGAAAAGAGAAGGCTGGTTGATCTTTGGTGTCGCCAATAATAAGGATATAGTTGGTACTTCATACCGAAATGACGGTGGATTGCAGAATCTTAAGAAAGAGATTGTCGGAGGAACCAACGAACGGCTTACATTCATGGAAATATACGAGTTGAAGATGGATGACAAGCGTATTGTTGCATTTCAGATTCCACCGGCATTTCGTGGAATTCCTACAACTTGGCAGGGGGCTGCATATGCTAGAGAAGATGAAAATCTTTGTCCACTTCCAATGGACAAGGTGGATTTGATCCGTAGTCAAATTGGCTTCGATTGGTCTAAAGAAATTGTGCCAGGTGCCAGTTTGCAGGATCTTGACGACGAAGCAATTGCATATGCTCGAAGGCTATTCATCAAAAAGCAGAATGCTGAGAAAAGAACAAGTGAACTGCTTGAACGAATGGGTGATGCGGAAATACTGAATAAAGCGGGTATCCTAATTAACGGGCAGGTTACCAATACTGCGTTGATTCTCCTTGGTAAGCAAGAGTCTATGCATTATTTTGATGGTTTTATTCCCCGAATAACTTGGACTTTATATAGCGGAGATGGAAAGCCGAAAGCGTATGAACATTTTGATATGCCGCTACTGTTAGCTGTGGATAAGGTATATGCAAAAATTAGAAATGAAAAGTATCGTTATCTTCCCGGACAGCAGTCATTATTTCCGGATGAAGTATATCAATATGAACCGGATGTATTAAAAGAAGTTTTGAATAACTGTATCGCACATTCGAATTATCAACTGAGAGGGAAGATTAATGTTGAAGAATTCGAAGATCGTCTGGTATTCATTAACGAGGGTAATTTTATTCCTGAAACCATTGAGAGAACATTGGAAGAAGGTTATAAACCGCCATATTATCGAAATACATTCTTATGTCATGCTATGGTGAATCTGTATATGATTGATACGAATTCTATGGGAATTCCGATGATGTATCAGATTCAGCGTGATAAGTGTTTCCCGTTGCCGTCATATGATTTGACCGATATAAATCGTGTCAAGGTAACTTTGTACGGCAAAATACTTGATCGGAATTACACTGAGTTATTGCATGCAAATGGTAATCTCGATCTGCGCAAAGTATTTTTGCTGGATTTGATCCAGAAGAAAGAAACAATTTCGAAAGCCGACTACTTAACGCTTAAAAAAGAAAAGCTGGTTGAAGGGCGATATCCGCATATATATGTTTCTTATAATGTTGCAAATCTTGTAGGGCATAAAGAAGATTATGTGCTGAATCGAGGCTTAAAGAATGATGTATACAGGCAGATGATCCTGAATGCATTAGAAACTATGGGCGAAGCTACAGTTCTTGAACTAAGAACTGTATTAGTCGGAACGTTTCCTAGTCATATGGATGAAAAGCAGCAGTCGCGTAAAGTATCGAATATCCTTCAGGTAATGAAAAAAGAAGGTATAGTTGAGGTCTACGGTACAGCGCATGGTGCACGTTGGAAAAAGACGAATTAACTAATCTTGGGCTAGAAACTTGAACTAAATGGACTTAATAGTTGACATTCTAGTTCAAGCTAAACGAACAGAATAAAGTGTCCTGTATCTACCCAATTCAGGATGGCATAAACAAATAGACAGGTTCAGATACACTGAGTAACCATCAGTGCGTCCGGACCTGTCTTTTTTGCGCTCATTTTTTCTTACTGCCGCCTTTGCCGCGCCGGCTTCCGGGAACTGCCATGAACTTGGACTTGCGAAGTATACCCATCAGGGTGACCAGTTCATCAGTCGTGAGGACCTCATATTTGATCCCCAGCTGGCCAAGGAAGAATGCAACCTTCTTCTCCTCGGGAGAACCTTCGAACTTGTCGGCCTGCTCCAGTGCAGACCTGATCATGTCGGTACCGGTGGTATCCGCAGTCGTTGTGTCAGTGAGATGTGCTTCCCGGATCGATGCCAGAATCTCCATCAGATCTTTGATGATTGCGGTGCCGAAGAAGTCATCTTCAGACAGCTGAGCGGCCTTCATGGTCTGCATATAGATGTCATCGGGATCTGCGCCTTTATCCATCACCTGGAGACTGGAGGACGAGATTACGGCGAAGTATCTGAAGCAGACCAGCAAGCTGATTGTCAGCTGACCATGGTATTTTTAAGGAGATATCGTAGATGAAGACGATTCGAGTGGTGGCTGCGGTTGTCGCAAAATTTGCGACAACTGCAGCAGATGGGAAAACATATCAGGTGGAGCATTACAATCTGGATATGATCATATCAGTTGGATATCGAGTTAAATCTCGCAGAGGTGTAGAATTTCGAAAATGGGCCAATAAAGTTTTACGGCAGTATATCAAAGTGTGTTTGGACAGGACGCATATCCGTCAGTTGAGGAAAAAGCAGCAAATTTATTGTATTTTATGATTAAGGATCATCCGTACGCCGATGGCTGTAAAAGAATTGCGGCATCACTTTTTCTGGAATTTTTAGATAAAAACAATGCCTTATTTCAGAATGGGATTAAGCGCATAAGCGATGGAACTTTGGTAGCCATCACATTGATGATTGCGGAATCGAGCCCGGACGAGAAAGATGTAATGGTGAAGCTGGTAATGAATTTGCTGAATCTATAAAGAAAACATGGAGGGGAAAACACATGGACTTAACTCGTTTTGCGGAAGCTGCGGAAAGGCTTCATGTTCTTGGAATCAAGGTCACAAAGGATGATGAGCTCATCGGGGAATGGTACTATGAGCCGGAATGCCGTCGGAATGTATATTCTGCGACAAAGAGCTTTACCTCGTGCGCGGTTGGCTTTGCGGTTCAGGAAGGGCTGCTGTCTCTGGATGAGAAGCTGACAGATGCTTTCCGGGAGGATCTGCCGGATGTAGTGAATGAGAATCTGCAGCAGGCAACGGTGCGGGATCTGCTTACGATGTGCCTTGGACAGGAGGAGGCTCACCTGATGGGGGAGCAGCGGCCGCTTTATCAGGAGGATGACTGGGTGAAAATGTCGCTTGCGATCCCGTTTAAATTCAAGCCCGGCACACATTTTGTCTATAACAATGTCGGCCCGTATCTGGCGGGAATTCTGGTGCAGAGACGATCCGGCTGCGATCTGGTATCCTATCTGACACCGCGGCTTTTTGATCATCTGGAAATCAAGCGGCCGATGTGGGAGACCGATCCTCTTGGCAGGAGCTTTGGTGCGGGCGGCCTGTTTCTGACGCTTTCCGAGCTCCATAAATTCGGCTTGTTTTACCTGGACAAGGGAAAGTGGAACGGCAGACAGCTTCTGTCCGAACGGTGGATTGAGGAGAGTACAAAGGCGGCGGACAGCCCGGAATACGGATATCTTTTCTGGCGCGGTGAATATAATTCGTACCGTGCGGATGGAAAATACTGCCAGATTTCGATGGTTCTTCCGGATAAAAATGCAGTGGTTTCCGTTGTCTCGGAGTGCCGCGATGGAGAGGGGTTCAAGCGGGCTGTTTACGACCTTGTGTGCGCGCAGCTATAGTGCTTGATATGGAATGTGTCGTGCTTCGGAGCTTCCCGGATCTTTCCGGGGAGCTCTTTTTGCAAGCTGGCAAAACAAAATTAAGTTAATTAAATACTGGTACTAATAAATATTAATTATTGCAAAAATAATTGCGAAATATTGTCGACAGACTATGTGGTTCGCGTTAGGATGAAGAGAGAAGTGATCCGAAGCGGGGGCTTCGGATGAGAGGTGTTTAATACGATAGGTTTAAGGTTTGGAGGGACAAGATGAAACAGCAGATTCTATCATCCGGATGGATGCTGACCATTCCGGAAGACAATGTCTATCACATCGGACCGGATCCGATTCCGGCAACCATCCCGGGCAGTGTGTACTCCTGCCTGTTGGAGAACAGTCTGATGCCGGATCCGTACTGGCGGGACAATGAGCTGGATGCATTGAAGCTCATGGAAAATGATTTCCTGTTCACAGAGCATTTCGTTCCGGAGAAGGAGGTCCTTTCTTCCGACCGGGTGATTCTGAAATTTGACGGTATTGATACGATCGCCGACATTACTCTGAATGGGACCTTCCTCGGACATACCGAGAATATGCACAGAAGCTTTGAGTTTGATGTGAAGGAGCTCCTGAAGGAAGGGGAGAATGAGCTGGTTGTAAAATTCTTCTCACCGCTGAAATTCTGTGCCGCCTCCCACGAGAAGATTAAGAATATGGAGAGCACGGATGCGGTGCCCGGCTATCCGCAGCTTCGGAAGGCACACTGCATGTTCGGCTGGGACTGGGGCCCGCGCCTTCCCGATGCAGGCTTCTATCGCCCGATCCGACTGCTTGGAGTGAAGAAGGCAAGACTTTCGGACGATATTCGTGTGATGCAGGAGCATGAGATTGAAGAGACCGGAGTTCACGGAAATGTCGTGAAGAAGGTGAAGCTTGCTGTAACGGCAGTCACGGATCCGGTTTATGCAGAAGGCGTTCATGCAGAGATTACGCTGACGGATCCGGATGGAAGAACGACCTGCTTTGCAGCGGATGAGAAGGAAGAGAAGTGCCTTGACGGAAAGCTCACCGTAGAGAATCCGAAGCTCTGGTGGCCGAACGGATACGGCGGACAGGATCTGTACACCGTGACCGTACGTCTTATCGATGATGCAACCGGAGAAGAGCTGGATCAGACACAGAAGAGAATCGGACTTCGCACGGTAACCGTGGACACCTCTCCGTTCCCGGAAGAGGAGAGAGATCCTCACATCGGCCCGCAGGTGAGAGAGGACCGGAAGGAAGGCAGACATTTTGATTTTGTTGTGAACGGCCTTCGTATTTTCGCCATGGGCGGCGACTATATTCCGGAGGACAACATTCTTCAGAGAGTAACCCGCGACCGTACGGAAATTCTGATCCGGGATGCGACAGAGGCACATTATAACTGCATCCGTATTTGGGGCGGCGGCTACTATCTGGATGACTTTTTCTACGATCTGTGTGATGAGTACGGACTTCTCCTGTGGCAGGACTTCATGTTTGCGTGTGCAAGCTATGAGCTGACCGAGGATTTTGAAGAGAATCTGAAGGCAGAGTTCACAGAGGTTGTCCGCAGACTTCGTCATCACGCATCCATGAGTGTCTGGTGCGGCAATAATGAGATGGAGGCACAGGTTCTGGAGGATCACTGGAACGGTGAATTCAACGAGCTGATCCCCGGGATGGGCGGAATTCGTCCGGTTCATCATGCTTCCAACAAGCAGTACTATGATTACATTAAGCTGTATGAATACATTCTGCCGAAGATCATGAAGGCAGAGGCACCGGAAGCCTTTTACTGGCCGTCTTCTCCTTCCTCAGGCGGCAATTACGAGGATATCTACGAGGAAAATATCGGAGATGCGCATTACTGGGGCGTATGGCATGGCGGAGATCAGTTCTCGGATTACAGGAAGCATCACTTCCGTTTCCTTTCGGAGTTCGGCTTCCAGTCCTTCCCCTGTATGGAGACGGTCCGTTCGTTTACGGAGCCGGAGGACCGGAATGTTTTCTCCGAGGTGATGGAGATGCACCAGAGAAATACGGCGGCCAACGGAAAGATTATGAATTATCTGTCGGCAACCTACCGGTATCCGAAGAATTTTGATGAGCTCCTTTACTGCTCGCAGATGCTGCAGCTGGATGCAATCCGCTACGGTGTGGAATATTTCCGCAGAATTCGCGGAACCTGCATGGGAACGGTTGTCTGGCAGCTGAATGACATCTGGCCGGTTGCTTCCTGGGCATCGATCGATTATTACGGAAGATGGAAGGCACTCCACTACGGTGAGAAGCGCTTCTTTGCACCGGTTTCCATCACCTGTGAGGAACACGGAAGGCTGGATCAGAAGCCGTTTGTGAACTCGCTCCCGATTCCGGTAGAATATTCGGCGGCTCTTCATGTGGCAAACGAGACCGGAGAGACCGTAAAGGGAACCGTGCGCTGGCAGCTGCGCCGCCCGGATTCCTCCGTGATCCGGGAGAATGAAAAGGACATCGAGATTGCGCCCTACAGCGGCACCTGGCTGGACAAGGAAATCTACAATGGACTTGCAGACGAGAGAGAGATGCATCTGTATTATGAATTTGTGCAGGATGGAAAGATTGTTTCTTCCGGCTCGGCAATGTTCGTTGCACCGAAGCACTACCGTTTTGCAGATCCGAAGCTTTCTGTAAGAGTGGAGGGCGAGACGGTTATTGTGACCTCGGAAGGCTATGCAAAGGGGGTCTGCATCGAATCGGAGGATGGAAATCTTCGCCTTTCGGACAACTTCTTCGACATGGAGAAGGGCGAGAGAGTTCTTGCAATCGTTGGAAAGAAGCCGGAAGGAGAGCTTCGCGTGCGCAGCGTGTATGATATTGCACCGGTGGAAGCATAGGCTGACGGTCGAAGCGGTTACATATTTTGAAACGTTTTTGGATGGGATTTTTCAAAATCCCATCCTTCTTTGATACTTTTTTGACAGGAAAGAGGGAAAGAAAAACATCCAAACAGGTGAATATTATGAAACGCTGGCTTTATTTAACTAAAATTAAGCCTTATTTACGCGTAAACGATTTAGAAAATAGGAACGAAACAATAAAAAATGCACAAATACGAACACTGATAATTGAACTAAACTCCTAAAAAAGCAATCTACGTCAATAAAAACGCAAAAAGAGATTGATTCTTTATGCAAATGGACATAACATATGACTAAAAGATACTTAAACGAGACGAAAGGTCTCGACCATGTAGTGCAAATGCACAGGAGGGTAAAGATGAAGAAAAAGGTATTAAGCGTATTACTTGCTTCGACCATGATGGCAGGCATTCTCGCAGGATGCGGCTCTTCTGGTTCGACGGATGCTCCTGCAGCGGACGCTTCCACAGAAGCAGCAGCTGCTGAGGAGACTGCAGCAGAAGAGGAAACTGCAGCAGAGACCGAAGAGGCTGAAGCGGCTGACGGCGAGGCTCTTGCATATGCGGGCGAGATCAACCTGATGCATTACAGCACCTCCGAGGAGTCTGAAGGAAACGGCGGTTCGGATGGATTCCGTACCATGATTGCAAACTGGGAAGAGGCTCATCCGGACATCACTCTGAACCAGAACGTTCTGGCTAACGCTGAGTACAAGACGCAGATCGCTACGATGGCAGCTGCAGACGATCTTCCGGACGTATTCCTTCTTCAGGGCATGAATACCAAGTCCTGGGCTGCACAGGGACTGGTTCTGGATATGACCGATATCATCAAGGATTCTCCTTATTATGATGATTACAATCAGGACTATTTCACCCCCTTCAAGGATGGCGACAAGGTTTACGGACTTCCGGTTCTGACCGGCGGCACCTGCACCGTTGTTGTTTATGACAAGGCTGCATGGAAGGATGCCGGCTTTGATTCCTTCCCGGATAACTGGGACGATGTCAAGAAGGCAGATGAGTACTTTAAGGCAAACGGCTTTGACGGAACCATCGCATTTGGCAACGGCGGCCAGTGGCAGGCTAACTCCGATTTCCTGAGCACGCTTGGCGATCGCTACACCGGCAAGGAGTGGTTCCAGCACATCATCGATGGCGACGGAGAGGCTGCTTTCACGGATGACACTTTTGTAGCTGCACTGCAGTTCACACAGGACATCTTCCAGAGCGGAATCTTCAACAGCGACTTCAACAGCGTAACCAACGAGGATGCTCGTGAGTACTTCATCGCTGGCGATTATCCGGCATTCATCGGCGGCAACTGGGATGAGTCTTACATCGCAGCTACTCTGCAGGCAGATGATGAGGATGCTTACAACAATCTTGGATTCGCAGTTCTTCCTCAGCCGGCAGATGCTACCGAGGATCCGAACTCCCAGAACATCGGACTTGGCTATGCAATGGCAATCAACTCCAAGGTTGCAGATGATCCGGACAAGCTTGCAGCATGCATCGACTTCTGCGAGTACGTAACCGGACCGGAATTTGCTTCTTATGTAGCTGAGAACTATGCACTCGGCGGACTGACCAAGGTTGATGATGTTGATCTTTCCGGCTTCGATCAGGTTGTTCAGGACTTCTACAACTACTCTTATGTAGATACTACTCCCTGCGAAATCTATGACTCTTATGTAGACCCTGCTGTATGGTCGGTATGCAACACCGGACTTCAGGAGCTCATGAACGGCAAGGGAACTGCAAAGGATCTGGCAGCAGACATTCAGAAGGCATATGAGGAGAACTATCTCAAGTAATTTCTGAATCGAAATTGAAAAGAATTCGCTTTTCCAAAAGCGTATCAGAAGGGCCTCGCGGATTACCCCTCGGGGCCCTTTTTCTAACACAGAGCTTCGAAACGAAAGAGTTTCATAATTAAAGAGCTTCAAAATGAAAGGGCTTCACACAAAGAGTCAGGGAGGGGTTCGTCTATGCTGAAGGCTATCAAACCCAAAATGAGCACTGTCGTCGCATTGCTGTTTATCCCGGTTGTATGGTACGTGTTTTCGGTATTTGTACCACTGGTTACGGCGCTGTTTTACAGCTTCTTCGAATGGAAAGGCGGTCCGAACAAGACCTTTAACGGACTTGCCAATTACAGCAGACTGGTCAGCGACGGCACGTTCTGGCAGGCGGTATGGCACAATCTTCTGATCGTGCTGGTATGTATCATCGGACAGGTCGGCATTGCCTTTATTCTGGTCCTGATGGTACAGTCGAGACTTGCGAAATTAAAGGGAATTCACCGAACCTTCGGCTTCTTCCCGAGCACCATCTCCGCGGTCTATATCGGCCTGATCTGGACAATGATTTTCGATTACAAAAGAGGAATTCTGAACTGGTTTCTTGAGACCACAGGACATGCCGACGCCGCGCGGGTGTGGCTGAATGAGCCGAGTCTGGTTCTTGGCTGTGTCAGCATTCCGCTGGTGTGGCAGTACATCGGCTACTACATGGTCATCCTGTTTGCGGCAATCGCTGCGGTGGACAAGGAGATCTTTGAAGTGGCAGAGCTGGACGGCGCCAACGCGTTCCAGCGAGCAGTTTACATCGTGCTTCCTCTTATTAAGAATATGATCATGGTCTGCCTGACACTCTGCATCTCCGGCAACATGAAGGTATTCGATCATATTTATACAATGACGGCCGGCGGCCCCGGAACCTCCTCCATGGTTATGGCGCTGTACGGATATAAGGTTTCCTTCGAACAGTCGAATATGGGCTATGGATCCGCGATTTCTGTTGGAATCTTTGTGATCAGTCTGGTTGTTATTCAGGGAAGCCGTGCCCTTGTGAATCTGGCAATGAAGGATAAGGGGGTGGAATAAAATGGCAAAGCAGAAAGAATTTGAAATGACAAAGGTCAAAAGTGCCAGAACACCTGCACAGAAGTTCGGTACCGGAGTTCTGGCGGTTGTCATCAATGCAGTGCTGTGGCTTTTCTCTCTGTCCTGCATTTTCCCGCTGGTATGGATGTTCTACTCTTCTCTGAAGAAGAAGAGAGAGTTCAATGCTGACATCATCGGACTTCCCCACAATCCGTCGTTTGAAAACTATATCAAGGTGCTGACGAACAAGGACTACCACCTTGGAAGCTCCATGCTGAACAGCGTCCGCACAACGGTTCTGTCGGTGGTTCTGATTCTGATTTTCGGTTTTGTCATCGGATATATCCTGGCAAGAATTGATTTCAAGATGAATCGTCCGCTGTATGCCATCTTCCTGATGGGACTTCTGATCCCGGTACATTCCCTCCTGGTACCGATCTACGTTGTCTTTAATAAGGTTGGTTTTGCTAACCAGTGGTATACCCTGATCATTCCGTATGTTGCATTCGGGATTCCAATCGCGGTGTTCCTGATCGAAAGCTTCATAAAATCCGTTCCGGTGGAGCTGGAGGAAGCGGCTGCGATTGACGGAAGCTCCTTCCTGAATACGCTGGTTAAGATCATCCTTCCGGTCACGAAGCCGATTCTGACCACGGTTGCCATCATCCAGTCCTTCAGCTGCTGGAACGAGTTCTCCTTTGCACTGGTCCTCTGCTCCAGAAATCAGGCGCTACAGACGGTGCCGCTTGCAATGACAAACTTCAAGGGACAGTTTGCATCGGACTACCCGAAGATTATGTCCGGCATGCTGATCACCATGCTGCCGATCGTTGTCCTCTACTTCGCCTTCTCCAAGAAGATCATCGAAGGTATGGTTACCGGCGCGGTCAAGGGATAACGCAGGCTGCGGAGCTTATTACAAAAGCGAAAAAACAAAACAGAGAATAAGGAGCGCTCCTTTATGGCATTGGTCCATAAGGGGGCGCTTTTTTTGTCTGTTTGTCCACCAGCCGGCATTGCTTCCGGTATTCCGAGGGCGTTTGCCCGGAAATGGTACGGAATACGCGATTGAAATGCGTGAGATTGGAGAATCCGGTGAGTGCGGCGACCTGTGTGACATTGTGGTCTGTTTCCATGAAAAGGCGCTTTGCATTCATGATCCGGGTTCGCTGCAGATATTCGATGATGGTCCTGCGGGAATATTTGCGGAATTGCCGGCACAGATAGTACTCGCTCATTCCGAAGCGTTCCGCAAGATCCGGAATGGTGATTTCGGATGCATAGTTTTCGTGAATGTAACTGATCACCTCGTTGATGCGATTCCCGCCGGAATATTTGCGGACCTGTGTCTGTCGGAGTACCAGAACCAGAACCATGTTCAGAATCGAATTCATCTGCTCCCAATGATAATCTCCGGGGTGATCCTGTTCATCGAGCATTCCATAAACAAGTCGCCGAAGCTCACGGAGCACTTCTTTTGCAGGACGATAGATGCGGAAGGGATCCGACAGTGCCGCGCGTATTTCCTCCGAGGCGATCATGTCCGGCCGGAAATAAATGACGATACGGGAAAAAGGAACGCCGAGATTGCTGAAGGAATGGTGCATGGTAAGCGGCGGAAAGAAAATAAAATCGCCGGGAGTTGTCAGAAAGATCTTGTCATCAATGGCGTGATAACGGTTTCCCGAATCGAGAAAATACAGCTCATAGAATTCGTGAAAATGTGAGCTGGACATGTTGTCGTTGACGGTGCTGATCAGCTCCAGGGCGATGGGAGCACCGGCGTCCATAGAGGCTTGTGCCTTGTCGATCATGCTTTTTCTCCGATGTTATGAATTTACTTGCTGCGGGATGTGCCGCAGCAGGAAACTGCCTGTGGAATGACGATCTCAATATAGGGCAAGATATGTAAAAAATCAACCAATCCAGGGCAAAATATGTGTGGATTCTGAAATCTGTTTTTTCTAAAATCTTAGTGCAAGTTTGGAAAATGTAACGACTTTTTCAGAGAAAGATCCAGGAGGAGCGCATGAAGGTATGCTACAAAGCCGGAGCAGTGACGGCAAAAGAGAATTACTATTCCATTGCGGCGGACGCTGTGGAGATTCGCCTGTGGTTTTTGACGGATGAAATTCTTCGAATCCGCGCGGGGTTTGACGGAGATTGGGATGAGGCATCCTACAGTCTGGTAATGACAGCCTGGGATTCCCGGACGGACGAGCTGATGAAGGATTATCGCAGGAGAGTGGAAACCGCAAAGGCGAAGCTGACGGACGGCGCAGACAAAGCGGTGATCCAGGGAGAAAAGCTCCGCGTTGAGGTGGAAAAGGATCCCTTCCGTATCTGCGTTTATGATGCTGAGGGAACGCAGATTCATGCGGATATTCCGGATCTTGCCTATCGGGAGGATTCCAATAAAAGAAGACTTCACTCCAGTCAGATAGAAGCGCAGGACTGCTTCTATGGCTTTGGAGAGAAATCCGGAGAAATCAATAAGGCGGAAAAGTTTATGAACATGGCACCCGGTGATGCCATGGGCTACAATCCGGCAGAAACCGATTCTCTTTATAAGCATGTCCCGTTTTATATCAAGCTGCAGGGGGCAGAGAAGAAGGCGGTTGGATATTTCTATCACACAACGGCAGAATGCACCTTTAACATGGGACGGGAGAAGCGGAACTACTGGCATCGCTATTCCACCTTCTGTGCGGATGCAGGAGATCTGGATCTGTTCCTGATCGCGGGGCCGTCGATTCGCGAGGTGGTAGAGCGCTATACGGATCTGACCGGAAAGGCGGTGATGCTTCCCAAGGGAGCACTTGGCTATCTTGGCTCCTCGATGTATTATCCGGAGCTTCCGAAGGATTCGGATGATGCGGTTCTGGATTTCATTGATACCACCCGGGAAGAAGGAATTCCGGCAGACGGCTTTCAGCTTTCCTCCGGTTACTGCGCTGTGGAAACCGAGGAGGGCATCAAGAGATGCAGCTTTACCTGGAATTATGACCGGTTCAAGGATCCGGCAGATTGGTTTGCGCAGATGAAAAAGAGAGGCATTGTGGTCTCTCCCAACATTAAGCCTGGCATGCTTCTTGTTCATCCTCTCCTTCAGGAGATGGAGGACAAGGACATGTTCGTGAAGGACAGCACGGAGGAAAAACCGGGAATCGGAACCTGGTGGGGCGGAAAAGGCTATTTTGTCGATTACACAAAGGAATCGACGAGAAAGCACTGGAAGGAATACATCACAGAGAACCTGCTGAAGTACGGATGTGAATCCATCTGGAACGATAACTGCGAGTATGACTCCATGGTGGATAAGGACTGCCGTGTGTATTTCGAGGGCAAGGGAAGCACCATCGGAACCATGAAGCCGGTGATGAGCAACCTGATGTGCCAGCTCTCCAATGAGGCAATTACGGAATACAATCCGAAGGTCCGGCCTTTCTCGGTCTGCCGTTCCGGTCACGCCGGCATTCAGCGGTATGCACAGGTCTGGGCGGGTGACAACCTGACCTGCTGGGAATCGCTGAAGTACAACATTGCTACCATTCTTGGTTCTGGACTTTCCGGTATGGCCAATACCGGCTGCGATGTTGGCGGCTTCTACGGAGTATCTCCGGAGCCGGAGCTGTTTGTGAGGTGGGTGCAGAACGGAATTTTCATGCCGCGCTTCTCCATCCATTCCACAAACACGGACAATACTGTGACGGAGCCTTGGATGTACGGTGACAAGAAGCAGTACATCAAGGATGCCATTGATCTCCGCTACAAGATGAGCCCGTACCTGTACTCCCTGATGTATCGCGCACATGTGACTGGCCTGCCGCTCATGGAGCCCCTGTTCATGGCCTTCCAGCAGGATGAGAAGACCTGGAACGAAGGAATCAGCTTCATGTGGGGAGACAGCCTTCTGATTGCAAATGTTGTAGAGAAGGGGGCAAAGACCCGGAAGGTCTATCTGCCCAAGGCGGAAGATGAGAACGTGCAGTTCTATGATTTCTGGACAAGAATGCCGTATCCGGCAGGGGAAGAGATCGAGATTCCCGTGGATCTTGCGTCCATCCCGATGTTCGTAAAATCCGGAGCGATTGTACCGATGTCCGGAAATCATCTGATGAATCTGATGACAGAAAAAACGACGGATCTGGAAATCCTGATGGCACCGGATGTGGATTCCGAGTTCGTTTTGTATGAGGATGACGGAGTCAGCAATGATTATCAGGAAGGCGCGTACCTGAAAACAACGATTGCGGCAACGGCAGGAACCAGAACAGAGATTTCCTTCACAAATGAAGGAAGCTACAAGACCGCTGTTGAGACCATCTCCCTGGATGTGATTCATCGCGAGAAGGCTCCGTTCTATGTTCAGGTGGATGGAAAAGAACTGCCTCATTTCCTTCACCGCAGGAAATACGAAGAAGCGGCGGAGGGCTGGTATTACAGCCAGAGACTGAAATCGGTTCAGATTCACTATACAAACCCGAAGAAGGATCACAAGGTCCTGATTTCCTTCGAACAGTTTGATTTGATTGGAATGTGATCATGAGAAATGAAAATATGAGGAGAAAAAGTATGATCAAAAAACTTGCAGCACTTGCTGCGGCGGGAATTCTTGCGATCACCGCACTGACCGGATGCAGCTCTGCTCAGAGCAGCGCGGTGACAAGTGATCAGGCAACGGCTGAGAATCCGATGGTGCTGACGCTGGCACACGGTCTGTCGGAAACACACACGGTGCACATCGCAATGACACAGTTTGCGGATGAGGTGAAGGAGAAAACCGGCGGACGAATCATCATCAATATTTTCCCGAACGGGCAGCTTGGCTCGGAGACGGAGAATCTGGAGCAGCTTCAGGCGGGAGTCATCGCCATGACCAAGGTTTCCGCACCTGGCCTTGCGACCTACAACGAGGCATACAATGCATTCGGTCTTCCGTATCTGTTTGATAACGAGCAGGATTTCTATCAGGTAATGGATTCTCAGGAGATGAGAGATTTCTTCCTTTCCACAAAGGAGGATGGCTTTACGGTCCTGACCTATTACACTTCGGGAGCGCGTTCCTTCTATACAAAGAACAAGGCCATCCGCGAGCCCTCGGATCTGAAGGGACTGAAGATCCGCGTACAGGATATGAAGACGCAGACGGATCTGATTTCGGCACTTGGCGGGACTCCGGTTGCCATGTCCTACGGCGATGTCTATACTGCGCTTCAGACCGGTATTATTGATGGAACGGAGAACAATGAAACGGCACTGACGACGGGAAAGCACGGAGAAGTCTGCAAGGTATATTCCTCTGACCAGCACGCGATGATTCCGGATGTTCTGGTGATGAGCTCCAAGGTCTGGGATCGCATTTCCCCGGAGGATCAGCAGATCATTCTGCAGGCTGCCTATGATTCCACGGATGCACACAAGGTGATGTGGGACGATGCCATTCAGGCGGCCATTCAGGAAGCACAGGATGAGATGGGCGTGACCTTTGTGAACGACATTGACAAGCAGGCCTTCCGCGATGCAACGGCGGATATGGTTGCAAAATACAGAAATGAGTACCCGGGAGTAGATCATCTCCTTGGCATCATCGAAGAAGTACATGAAAAGGAGGCCGGCAATGAATAAGGCACAGGTAAAAAAAGTACTCGGCATAGTGAAGATCTGGATGGACCGGATTCTTTCCGCTGCCTGCGCAATTCTTCTTTCCTTCATGACGTTTCTGGTCCTGTGGCAGGTATTTACCCGCTACATCCTGAACCATCCGGCGGCCTTCACGGAGGAGCTGGTAAAGTATTCGCTGATCTGGACCGGCTTCATCGGTGCGGCGTACGCATTCTCTACAAGAGAGCACATGTCACTGACGATTGTACGTGACAAGCTGACCGGCGTTCCTCATAAGATCCTGATGATTGCGATTGATGTTCTCATTCTTGCACTGGCTGTCATGGTGATTACCATCGGCGGATTCAAGCTTGCGATTTCCGCGAAAATGGAGTTCTCAGCGCTTCTTGGAATTCCGAGAAGTCTTGTTTATTCCTGTGCACCGGTGTCCGGAATATTTATTATTTTTGCACAGCTGATCAATCTTTTTGAAGACATTACCGGAGAGAAGGTTGATGCAGAGAAGAAAGAAGAAAAAGGAGGCAACAACAGATGAGTATTGGAGTTACAACAGCTCTGCTGTTTATTGTATTCGGCGTACTGCTGTTTCTGGGAGTTCCGATCTCTGTCAGCATTATTGTCTCTTCCATTGTGACGGTAATGTCCAC
>ERZ1026872.290-NODE-290-length-15788-cov-5.252272_pt1 | contig 15788 bp, 26 predicted proteins | sample MGYA00380166_ERZ1026872 | MGnify/ENA primary metagenome ERZ1026872 (study PRJEB33269, sample SAMEA4719802) | human gut metagenome | biome: human-associated habitat; feature: organic feature; material: feces | place: Cameroon | collected 2013-10 ... | reverse complement strand
ATACCATAATTTCTTCTAAAAGTCAAGCATTCAAAACCCAAAGCCCATACACTATTTTTCCTACATATATAAAGGAATGATAGAGGGGTGATGAAATGATAAATCGTAAGTTGCTAGCCTCTATTGCTTGTAGGAATAGGATAATGCGTATGCTAATGCTATTTGGGGCAAAGGGGAAATAAAAGTAAAAGGAGGGGCTAATGGATACACAATTTGATGAAATAATCATTGGCGTAACCCACTCTTCTCTTGCTAAAGTAAAAGATGCTTAGATTGTAGCAAATACAGCAAAAGCGTTATTATGTCGATTCGAGTTCAAGACTAATGAATGGGCTGAAATGGCGCGAACTGCTGTGTTCGTGAAAAAACACGGTCGTTGCTGCACAGTAAAAGAAGACCCAGTTCATGTTTTACTAGGCGATGACAATGTGTGCGAAATTCCTGCTGAAGTCCTGGAGGATGAGGGAGAGTTCAAAGTCGGAGTTTTTGGGATAAAGGGCGAGGAGGTTCTACCCACTAACTTCTTAGTCTTCAAAATAAAAGAAGGCTGTTTTTCGACTGGGACTGAACCCGCGCCTCCTACTCCTACTATCTACCAATAGCTACTAAATTCATTAGAGAAGAAGTAGGATAAATTAGAAGCTGGCGCAGGAATAACCATTGAAAATGGAATTATAAGCACCACAAGCGCCAATAGTGTAGTCAATGCAAAAACGCATTTAGACTTCCCATCTGTTGGCAATCCAAACACAATTTATAAAGCAGAAGAAGAAAAGAAACTATATCAGTGGGAAGAAGAAACTCTTTCCTATGTCGCTTTAGGCGGAGAGATGTCTGATGTAGAAATAATCCATGGAGGTAATGCAAGTGGCGACTAAACAGTTGAATACAAGAATTGTATTACGTAATGATAGTACTGCTAATTGGCTAACTAATGAAGATTAGGTATTGCTGAAAGGCGAGCTTGGAATTGAATTTTTAGAAAGTGGCGCGCCGAAGATAAAGATTGGTGATGGCGTTACTGCTTGGAAAGCACTCGCCTATTTTGGCAGTGATGTAAAGGAAGCTGGAGTTTTTCAAGCTACTCTTACTGAAGGTCAAACCGACCTTGAAGCAATTAGCGCTGCTGTTGGCGACGCTGCACTTCAAAAAGGCGATATTGCAATTGTAAAGAAGATTATAAGTCTTAATAAGGCTGAGTATACTGCCTATGTGTATGATGGTAGTGCTTGGGCCGCTATGGACGGAAATTACAACGCAGAGAATGTTTATTTTGATGAAGATTTGATAACTACTTCCGCAGTTGGCAATATTACTTTGAGTAATGGCCAGGCTACTATTGCAGCGACTGGAAAGAATCTCAAAGAAGTTTTCCAGACTATCTTTGTGAAGGAAAGTAATCCTTCTATAACCTAGCCTAGCGTGGCAGTTAGCCTTTCTGGCGCGGGAGCAAAGGAAGTTGGGACTAAGGTTACTCCCACCTATACTGCTTAGCTCAATGCTGGTAGTTATTAGTATGGCCCTGCAACCGGAATTACTGCAAGTGGTTGGGAGATTAGTGATACTGCTGGTAATACTGCAACTACTGCAAGTGGAAGCTTTGCAGAAATTCAAATTGCTGATGCAACTAATTATAAGGTGACTGCTAAAGCAACCTATGGCGCAGGCGCAGTTCCTAAAACTAATATAGGTAATGAGTATAAGGCTGGCCAGATTGCTGCGGGCAGTAAAACTAATACTAGCGGAGCATTTACTGGTTATCGTAATACTTTTTATGGCACTAAGACTTCTACCGATGGTGAGTTGAATAGTGCTTATGTGAGAGGACTTACTCCTAGTAATGGTGCTTGGGCTGCTGGAAAAACTTTCACAATCAACATACCTGCTGGCGCAATGAGAGTTGTATTTGCATATCCTGCTACTGTTAGGGATGTGAATTCTGTAAAGGACGTCAATGGACTAAATGCTGAAGTCAAGAGCGCATTTGTGAAATCTACTGTTAGTGTAGAAGGCGCGAATGGCTATACTGGCATTGATTATAAGGTGTATGTGTGCGACTTTGCTGAAGCTGTTGCTGCGGCTAACAAATACACCGTAACACTGTAAGGAGGGATAAGAGATGGCTTTAGATTTTGGCAAACTTGATTTTGCGGTAGCGTTCAATCGCCAAACCGCGTTCCCTCTGGACGCGAAGAGCTACTTTGAGAGCTTAGAAAGTGCATAGGCTGCCGCGCAGAGTGCTGATGCGGCAGGTAGTAAGACTACTACATACTACTTTGGACAATAGATTGCTGTTGTTGAAAGTGGAGTTGCAACTCTTTACATAATTCAGCCTGATAAGACTTTGAAGGAAGTCGGTGGCAAGATTGATGTAAATGAAAATATATTTGAGAAAACTGCTGAAGGCAAACTTGATATAATTGGATTTGCTAGTGCAGTGGCTGGCGCACAAGCCGTAAAGGGCGCAGATGGTAAGATTTCTTGGGTAAAACCTGATACTACTACTGTTGAGGGACTAACTACTACTGTCAATTAGCTTTCAAATACAGTCAATGGGTATACCGATGGCGAAGGAGTTGTCCACGAAGGTCTTGGTTCTAAGGTTTCTACTTTAGAAACTAAAGTTGCAAATACCTATACTAAAACAGAAGTTGATAGTAAAGTTTCTTCTGTTATGAGGTATAAGGGCAGCAAAGATACCTATGCTGAATTACCTACCGAGGATAATACTGTTGGTGATGTATGGAATATTACTACCGCTGATGCTACTCATGGTATAAAAGCTGGCGACAATGTTGCTTGGAATGGAACCGGATGGGATATTCTTGGCGGTGCTGTTGACCTTAGTGGTTATGCTACTAAGACCGACCTAAATGATAAGGTTGATAAGGTAGAGGGTTCGCGCCTAATAACTAGCGCTGAAGGCGAGAAGCTTGCTAATATTGAAGCTGGTGCGCAGGTCAATAAGATTGAGAGTGTTGCTGCTGGCGAATTGGCCATTAGCGAGGATAAGGAACTTTCTATTGTTGCTATCGCGCAGAATAAAGTTACTGGATTAGATACTGCTCTTGCTGGTAAGGTCAATGTTGAGGAAGGTAAGGGACTTTCTAGCAACGACTATACCGCAGATGAAAAGGCTAAGTTAGAAGGAATTGAGGCTAAGGCTCAAGTCAATATCCTTGAGGTCGTAAAGGTAAATGGTAGTGCTCTCCCAATTACTGAGAAAGCTGTTGATATTCCTCTTGCTACTGCTGAGGTTCTTGGCGTTGTCAAGGGGTCTGCTGCTGAGAATAAGATTGCAATTGGAGAAGATGGCACTATGGAGGTCAATTCTCTAAATGTGAGTAAGCTGGCTTAGACTGCCGGAGATACTTTGATTTTGAATGGCGGAACTAGCGAAGGCTAAGTTCTAAGGAGAATAATATATGGCTGAAAAAACTTTGAACGTAAGGATACAAAATAAAATCTCTACCTATGCGGAATGGCAGGCTAATAAGACTGTTGTCCTGAAGAATGGTGAGATTGGTATATGTGTTATACCTGCCGAGACCGGTGCAGTTTCTCAAGAACCCGCAATTCTCTTCAAGGTTGGCGATGGGACTAAGACTTGGGAAGAGCTTAGCTGGGTAAGTGCTGTTGCAGCAGACGTCTATGGATGGGCTAAGGCAGCTACTAAGCCGGCCTATGCGGCAAGTGAGATTGAGAATCTTGCTGATTATATTAGTGGCAAAGTTCAGGACACTAATACTAAGTATCAGATACTCCAAGATGCAGACGATGGGCGCAAGCTTACTCTTCAATCTAAAGAGCTAACTGGTGACTGGACAACTGTAAAAACCTTCACTATTCCCGAAACCGTCTATACCTTAGTTGAAGGTACTACTAATGGTACTGTAAAGTTCAATGATACTGATGTTGCTGTCCACGGATTAGGCTCTGCCGCCTACACTGATAGCGATGCTTATGACAGTGTTGGAACTGGTGCGGCTGAGGCTAAGAAGGTAAAGGATGCGGTTGTCAATTCTGTTACTGCTGCTGCAAATAAGGGTATCGAAATTGCTGGGACTGCTATCGCGCCTACTATTGGAGTAAAGGTTGACCCAGATGCAAGTAATGCATTGACTGTTGGCGCTGATGGTTTGAAAGTTGTGGTTCCTGCTGCTGCTGAATACAGTATTGTGAAGGATGAGACTTCTACTTATGCGGCCACTTACCATCTGACTAAGGGCGGTGTCAATACTGGTGTTGCAATTGATATCCCGAAGGATATGGTTGTGAAGTCTGGTGAAGTTGTCACCAATCCTGCTGGTCAGACTGCTGGCACTTATCTTGTGCTTACTCTTGCTAATGCAACCGAGGATAAGGTTTATATAAATGTTGGTAGCCTGATTGAGTATGTGACTAGTGGTTCTAAGGATGACGACCAAATCAAGATCGATGTATCTGCCGACCATAAGGTTACTGCTACTTTGAGTAACGGGTCTGTGACTAAGGCTCAACTTGCAACTGATGTTTAGACTTCTCTTGGCAAGGCAGATAACGCTCTTCAAAAAGCCAGCATTACAACTGGTACTACCAATGGTACGATTAGTGTCAGTGGAGACGATGTTGAGGTAAACGGTCTTGGCTCTGCTGCTTATACTGAGGCTAGTGCCTATGATACAAAGGGTGCGGCTGCTGCGGTTCTTGGTACAAATGCTGATACGGCTGATAAGGCTACTGTCTATGGAGTAAAGGCTGCTTTGACAGCTACTAATACAGAAGTCGCGAAGAAAATTGATGCTACTAAGATTAGTGCAATTGGCAAGAGCGGTAATGTGAAGGATTTATTACAAACAGAAGGAGACGTTCTCGTTTTCAATTGCGGAACTGCTTCTACTGTCATTTGATTTTGACGGGGCTGGCGTCGTTGAATAGACGGCGCCCGCCCTCTATGTAAGGAGGTTTCGTAATGGCTCTATATGAGATAAACGGAAGAATGAAGTAGAAACGAGACACTGCGGCCAACTGGGAAGCAAAAAATCCAGTTATTCTAAACGGCGAAATAGTGCTCGTTGATACAAATGCGGGAGAGCTTCGTGCCAAAATTGGGGATGGAGTAAAGAAATATTTATAGTTGCCCTTTAGTGATGAGGTATTACGAAACCTCATTACAGATAAGGCAAATAAAAGTGATATACCTACTAAAGTAAGTAAGCTGACTAATGATAGTAATTTTATTACTAAGGCAGGTGCTCCGGTTTAGTCGGTAAATGGATAGACAGAAGAAGTTAAAACTACTCTTTATGTGACTATTACTTAGACAGATGCTGATACTTTTGCTGGTACAGCAGATGTGGATTTACTTGAAATAAGTCAAAAATATTTAGCTGGTATAGCTATTTATGGAATCATAAATTTAATTGATTGGACTGTTCCTATTATAGCCCCATTAGCTTCTTTTTATGAAAATGATGGAACTGTGATGGTTGGCTTTTCTACTGATGGTTAGAACGATTTTTCATCTAACCCTCTTATAATTAGTGCAATTGGTACTGCGGATGGCTGGCTTGTGAAAGCTGAACAAATTTCAAGACTTAGTGATATTCCTACTTCTTTGAAGAATCCAAACGCAATAACCTTTACCGGCGCATCAACTGGTACTTATGATGGTAGTTCTGCCCTTACAATCAATATTCCAGCAAGTGGTGCAGACGCTTATACCCAATTTACTCAAGTTGCAGTTAGTTTACCACTGAGTGGGTGGACAGGCTCAACAACCCTCACTAATACAATGGCTATTAGTTCAGTAAAGGCTGATACGATTGTGATAGCTTCTCCCGCGCCCAGTGATAAGGATGCGTTTGCATTTTCAGATATCTATTGTAGCGAATAGGCTGAGGGTTCTTTGACCTTTACTGCGAAGACCAAGCCTACAGCAGACCTAACCGCAAACCTTATAATTGTGAGTTTGCCTGAAGGAGCAACTGCTACTGCGGATACTTGTAGTTTGACCGTGGCTGGATGGAGTTCTAACACCTAGACAGTTAGTCTTACGGGTATGGCTGCTGACAGAATTGCAATAATTGGACCGGTTGTAAATTCGATAGATGTTTGTAAAACAAATGCTGTATATTGCTCCGCGCAAGGAAATGGAACTCTAACATTCAAGTGTTAGACTACGCCTAGTGTAGCAATTACAATGAATGTAATAATGATATAAGGAGGACTTATATAGATGATTATAAATGCAAGTGGTGGAAATGCAGATGCCGTTATGACGGTAGCACAGACACTTTCAGATACATAGAAAACTCAAGCAAGAACGAATATAGGTGCTCTAAGCAGTGCAAACGGCGCCGTAGCCGCCGAAAATTTAGCGAGTAATGCGGTAGAAACTGTGAAGATAAAGGATGCGGCAGTAAGTAGGGCTAAGTTGGCTGATAATGCACTTTATAGCCCGATAAAAATGGTGCAGTCTGATTCAAATATAGTTTCAAGCGACAAGGGAGCAACAATCCGAACAGACGGCAGCGCATCTGCAATAACGGTTACATTGACTCAGGCTGTAAGCCGTGCAATGCCAATCGGAGCAGAAATTGCATTTCTGGCATGGACTGATGCGACGATGAAGATAGCGTTTAGTGGTGTCAAGGTAGGAGTGTTAGATCAGGCACAACCATATACTTCACCCACGTTTACACTCACTAAATACGGGACGGTTGCGATCAAAAAAATACTCTCTGATAATGCCGGTGATACTTGGCTTCTAACCGGTCCGGCGGAGGTAGTGTAATATGATAATACCTCTTGGAGGCGGCGGTTCTAAAATAGTTGCCTCTATTGTAGTCTCCTACCCGGCTGGCAGCACATTGACTTGTACGTTAGGTAGTAAGGTTCTAACTGCTAAAGATACGAGTGGTAAGTGGGTGTTTGGGTTGCCTAGTACGGGAAGTTGGGTTGTAAAGGCCGTCAAGGGCAGTCAGAGTGCGAGTAAGGCTGTAAGTATCACCGCCGAGGGCCAGGTCGAGACTGTGACGCTTATGTTTGAACTGTTACTGTTTAATAATGGTCTCGTGGATGGAATCGCGTGGGATTATGTATATAATCAGGACACTGATGCATCTTCCAGTATTTCTGATGTTATAAAAATGCATTCAATGTCTTGGGATAATGGTATTGTGCTTCAGCGTCCTATAGCAGAACGCGGCATATCGTCTGCAATTGACTTATCGAATTATAGTATTCTAAAAATACGGACTAAGGCTTGTACCAATAGCAATGGTGACGCCGAACTCAGGATTGGCTCTAGTCTTTCGGGCAAAGATTTAGGGACAGTATCCATTGAAAAGACGGCTGGTCAAACAACTATCATAGATGTTTCAGCCATAGCAAAAAGCAGTTTCGTTACGATATGGGCCAAATCGGGCAACGAATATGGCTACACAATTGATATCAGTTTCGATAAAGTTTGGCTCGAATAAGGAGGATGCAACATGGCAAACATCTATGTAAGTAGCGGGACTTCCTTTTCCGCAACAATTTCAATTACATACCCGTCTGGGGCTACCTGTACGGTTACTAACTATAAAAAGACTTGGACAGCTCCCAATACTACAGGTAGCTGGACATTCAAGGCTAATGAGGTTGGGTATTATACTGTAAAGGCAGTTAGCGGGAGCAATACTACGAGTTAGGTAGTAAGCGTTATAGCTAATGGGCAGACCTAGACTGTAAAACTAGTTTTTTGGGACGGCACAATATATGACGCAGGCAACGAATACACCGCGCAGACAGGTGGTTGGACTTGCGTGGGTAATGGCGTTGGATATAACTAGTCCACAAAAACAGACAACAAGCTTTATATAAAAACACAGGAAAGCAGCTCTACGCCATATATCCGCACAACAAATAGAATTTCTCTTACCGGCTTCACAAAGATCCAGGCCACCGTCTCCGCGCAGACTCACAGCAGTTCTTGGGGCGGCAACGAACGCTGCAAGCTGCTGGTATCGGCTAACGCTGACCTGAGTGACCCTGTGGCATCAGCGCAGCCGACAACAAATGACGCGCAGACTCTTTCACTGGATATAAATCTTACCGGCACATATTACGTCGGAATCAAGGCTGCCGCCGGTGCCGCAAGCACCGCATCTATGACAGTAACGAAAATACAACTGACATAAGGGATTAGGCCGAATTTCCAAAATTTTCCAATTCGCGTCCCTCAAGCCAAAGCCAAAACCTAAAACCTATGGCGCGACCCCACAACTGAACGAATTTATACACTTTTAGAAAACCGTATAAATCCCACACCTAATGGAGCCGCGCCAAGCAGACCAAAGCAAAAACCTAGGCGAAAGCCTAAACCTAAAAGGAGGTAATCCTAAACCTAATGAAAGTATATATAGATAGCGAGTTCAAATGTCATGTTAGTCCGGGAGAAGGACTGACGGAAGTTGAAGTAAGCTTTTTTGATAATAAATGTGATGAGTTTGTGGAAGGCTATAGATTTGTGCCTTCTGGTTCTACGTGGATAAGAGAGGATGGAGTTGAGTTTGCGGGAGAAATGATAAGTCCATGGAAGGATTATAATGAGTTGGCTATGGCGTAGCTTGCGTATTTGACTGAACAAAACTCCTAGTATGAAAACGCACTTAGTGAAATCGAGACTGCGTTGGAGGTACAGAAATGACAATTGAAGAACGGAAAAACGCAATTCTTGCTCGTATTGCGGAGATAAAGCAAGGTGGGACTGATGAGGAAAAGCAGGACATGAAGGCTGCATTGGACGTGTTGGAGGTAACGAATAAATGAGTTATTACGATAATGCAAAAATATTGAAGGCTGAGATTGATGCTAATCGTAAAACCGTCCAACAGGTCGAAGATGCTGGTGGTATCCGTGAAGAAATCACACAGTCTGATAAGATAGGCTTTGACTGGCATATTTTCTATGTCAATGATATAGCAGTTCGTAAAGATTATATCGAGCAAGAAATCCCATTCGGTACAGCCGATAATCCTATTGTATGGAAAGAGGGCATGAGCCTTATTCCTAATGCTTATTATACTAATAATGGAGTGCGAAAAGTATGGACTGGTGAAGAAGGCGCGATAGCTACTTGGGATGATAGCAACTTCGTGGAATTGTGATATAGATGATGAACAGACAGTCAGCGATTTACTAATGGAGGATTGAAGATGGGCGCAAGGACAATATATGACCAGCTCCGTAGCCACGATATGACTGTAGCCGGGGCATGTGCGATGTTGGGTAATATGAAAGCGGAGAGTAATCTCCGCTCCAACATCGTCCAGCATGGACTTACCTCTATGAGTAATGAAGAATATACTGAGTGGGCTAATTAGGAAAAAAATCTAAATGCTTTCGCGCACGATGGAGTAGGCTATGGATTGTGCCAATGGACTTATTGGACACGTAAGTATAAACTAGCTCAATATGCAAAGGCAATGGAGACTAATATTGGAACTGAATGGTTGTAGATAAAGTTCTGCATTGGAGAGCTAAAAGGAAAACCAAGCCTCTGGAAGTATCTATGTGAGACAGATAATTTGTATGAAGCTACTTCTCGTATTTGTAAGGAATATGAGAATCCAGATGTAAAGAATATTGATACTCGCTACACTTACGCGCTTGACTTCTATAATTAGGCTACTAATGGAGAGTTTAGCGAAGAGGTCGAGGAGGTTGAAGAAATGAGCATAGTAGAAAAGGCAATAGCCTAGATGGAAAGTTGGGCGCGCGATGACACCCATGGATATGATTAGAGTAATAGATGGGGGCCGAACTATGATTGTAGTTCTGCTGTGATTTCTGCTTGGGAGATAGCGGGAGTGCCTGTGAAGTCTAACGGGGCTACCTACACTGGAAATATGTATAGTGTATTTACTAGGTGTGGGTTTGTAGATATTACTAATAGCGTGAATTTGGCTAGTGGAGCCGGCCTGGCGCGCGGAGACGTTCTTCTCAATCATGCTAATCATACCGCTATGTATTGTGGAAATGGATAGGTTGTATAGGCTTCAATAAATGAGTATGGAGCTACAACTGGTGGTCAATCAGGAGACTAGACTGGACGAGAGTTTTATATTCGTTCTTACTACAATTATCCATGGGATTGTGTGCTTCGCTATCAGACCACAAACATATCTACCGATACTTCTCCTGTAGTCAAAACTCAGTGGCCTCCGCGCCTTCTAACTTATCGTAAGGGTCGTAAGCTTACTAAAGGATTAGATGTCTATGCTTGCCAAGCTCTCTTGAATTGTAGGGGCTATGATTTAGAGCTTGATGGTGAGTATGGACAGGCATGTGTCAATGCCGTGTTAGATTTTTAGAAAGCTAATGGACTTGAGGCCGATGGCGATTGTGGTAATGATACATGGAGTATGTTGCTAAAGAAGTAATGTATTTTCGGCGCGGGCCAGCCTAGAAACTTTGAAAAATGTATGCGTCCCGCGCCTTCAATTTTATTTTCTATAACTAAGGGGGTTCGTAATGTATAATATATATGTATAGCAAAAAAACTACGACCTAAAATACACCCTTGAATAGCCAATTGTGGCTAATAATGTAACTGTATATTAGTTCCTACTTCTAAAGTCTAGCATAAAAGAATGGGAGGACAATATAACTGGAACAATATTCCGTTCTGCTTGCTTTCAGAATGGTAGTGGCGGTAATAGCTATGAAATGGTATTGAATGATGGTGGCACTGAGTATCCAGACTACTATAAATGCCTTGTGCCTTATAGTGTGCTTTCTAGACGGGGCAAACTTTATTTTACTGTCTAGGTTTCCAATATGGATAATTCGGTAATTTACCGCACTCATGTTTTGACTGTTCCACCTGATATCTATGAAGCAGGTCAAATGACAACCACTATCTCAATTGGTGATGGTTCTACCTTGTCCACAATTCTCCAAGCTTTGGTTGGCGGTGAAGAAAATGAAGCTCTCGTCAAGAACTCCTCTGATAATTATGATTATAAATGGACGAAGGATATTTATGCGTCATAGGCTGAAAAGCTAGGTACTGCGCGCCGTATAGGCATAGGTGGACTAGCTGAAGGCAGTGGAAGTTTTGATGGAAGCCAAGACATAACAATCCCAATTACTAAAATAAACTTTAGTGCTAGTGGAGCTTAGGTTGCTGGTAAGCTGCCAGTTGATTGCTTGCCAGATAGTGTGTTGGGTTAGATGGTGTATGGCGGTTCAATCAATGGAACTACTGGTATAATTACTCTATCTGCTGGCGCGAAAGACCGTCTCAAGCTTGCTACTTCAACCTATGATACATCTAAAGGTATTCCATCTAATGCTGAAGGCATCTACTTCATATGTAGTGCGACTGGCGCGAAGCCTATTACTTTAGAAGTGGGAGACTGGCTACTTGTAAATAATGGCAAATGGAATAGGATTGATAATACTGATGCTGTATCTAGCGTCAGAGGTTCTAATAATACCGCTGCTCAAGCTAAAACAGGTGCAGTAGTGCTTGATGCAGATGATGTAAGCGCAGCAAAGGCAGATATTACTGCGACTAAAGATGCAACTAAAGGTTATCCTGCTTATAGAGCAGAGGAACTATATAGTCCGCGCGCAATAAATGGTATAAATTTCAATGCTACATCTGATATTACTAACTATTGCAGATGTATCACAGCTAGTGACACAGCAGCTAAAACAGCCACCTTATCTACCTTCAAGCTTCAAACTGGTTCTACTCTTTACATTAGTTTTGACAGTACCAATACAGCTAATAGCGTGACTTTGAATGTAAATGGTACAGGCGCTAAACCCATCTATGCACGTGGGTATTAGGTCGGTTCTGCTAATCTTGGGGCAGACACTATTAGAACTGGTTATATATATTTGATGGTATATGATGGGGCCAATTATGTAATTGCTACTGGTATAGATAGCGCGCCTACCTAGATAAGTAGTGTACGTGAAAGCTCTACTCTTACAGCTAATGCAACTTCAGCGCCCGTTCCAAAGGCTATATATGACGTTGGCGGATATGGTAGTAAAATGCTGGTATATTTAGATGGGAAGCTGCTATAGCCTGCGACAGATTATACTGTTGATACAGCAACTAAGACAATCAATAATCTTCCGGCAGCAGGTTAGGAAAGAAAACTAGATTTCTTCCTTTACGTGAGTGAAGCTGTTGTTGTACCGACAGAGATTAGAGAGCTAACTGATACAACTAATGATGTGCCAGTAAATAAGGCTACTTTAGCATTATCGGCGAATAAGCTTGCTAAATCAGCTTCAATAATGCTAGCTTCTGGGGATTATACTGGAAATGCTATGGGATTTGATGGTTCTAGTTCTCTAGTACTTCCGCTCCCAGACACTCTTGATGCAGATGTAATTGGTGATGTGACTGGTAATGCAGACACAGCTACGAAACTCAAGACTTCTAGAAAGATTGGAAATGCTGATTTCGATGGCTCTGCTGATATAACTCTTGATGCAATCGGTGGGACTTCTAAAGCAAAAACCGGCACTTTAGCTGTAGCTTCTTGGAGTTCTAATTCTCAATCATTGACTGTAGAAGGAATAACTACAAGTAATAATATAATTGTAAGCCCGACAATGGCTTCCGCAACAAACTGGAATTTGTTCGGTGTTAGTTGTAGTGCGCAAGCAACTAACTCGTTGACTTTTACTTGTAAGACAACTCCAACTGTGGCAATTGGTGTTTAGATTATAATTTTACCGTAATAAAAAAAGAGCGGAGGATTTATTCCTCTGCTCTTATTGCATCTATTATAGCTCGTGCACTATCTCGTAGTTCAGTCAAGCTACCATTATTTTCAACCATATAGTCATAGGTGTAATCAAACACCCCATCATCTGCATGATTGCCGTAGGTAGTGGGAAGATTATCTCTTGTAATGAGAAGTGTCTTCGCGCCGAGTTTTTCAACAAGCCTTTCAATCTCATAGGGTTCTCGGCAGTCAATGAAAATTATACCAAACTCTTCACCACCATTCAACCACTCATACTTTATTTGGTCTACCATACTACAGACATCTTTGAAAGGTCCATCACCCCAAGCTGTCATTATATCCTTTAGCATTGAGAGTCTACGTCTATTTTCCAATGTCTTAGTTCCATCCCAACCAATGCTTTCGGCAACTTCTTTCACAAGGTCAACAGTTGAGATATGTGCGGTACAATCTCCAAGAATGGCTTCGCAAAAACCGAAGAATGTATCCTTACCGGCACCACCCTTAGAGTTCAAAACAACAACTTCATACTTCATATTATTACTTCACTTTCCTTTATATCACTTATATTTAGTCCAAAAAATCCACACCAACTATTGAAGCTATGGGGATAGAAAATTAGCTTCCCATCCGTAAATTCAGTTTGTTTGCAGGACTCAGCCAAATTATACATAAAACGAGCATCTTTGAAGATTTTGAAAGTTTCAGGCATTACGAACAATCCATTCACAAGCTCATTTGACTTTTCAAGCTTATCCCTATGAAGCAAAAATTCAAGTTCATAAGCTTTATATATATTGAAGAAAGTAGGTCCAAGCTTATAAGCATATTCTGATTTGATTATACGGCGCGCACCCATTACTTGAGCTTGGAGATATTCAAAGTTATGGGTTATATGAAAGTCTTCTTCACTTCGAGTTATTGAAGAAAGATTTCGCCTCCAAAGATAAAGAGGTTCTTCAATTCCATATTTCTTTTCTGTAAGAAGATGGGCTACAAGATTGAAATAACTATCTTCATTCACACGAGGTTCGGAAGGAAACCTAAGCCCAATTTCTTGAAGGTAGCGTACTCTATATATCTTGGCATGCCTCCATGTGAGATACTTATCTTTATGGATGATGAAGGCTTCTTGGCCTTCTTTCTCGCAAAGTATTTCTCCTGACACAATGTCTGCAAAGTTTTTCTTTGCTTCTGTGTATAGTAAATCTATGGCGCGCGGCATCAACATATCATCAGCATCAACAAACATTACATAGTCGCACATTGGAACTATTTTATAGTTTTCATCCAACCCAGTCTGGCAAGCAAGACCTGGGCCACCATTTTCTTCTCTAACTATATACTTTATAGGAAGAAACTTTCTGTACTTTTCAAGTATATCACTATAATCAACCCCATCACAATCATTTACGATTGTAATGACAAAGTTATGACGAGTCTGCGCCATTAAAGAACTGAGTGTATCTGGTAGAGTGTCCCGCGCCTTATAGACAGGTATTATAACATTCAACATGGGAACTCACCTCTATAACCTCTCATCCCTTTTCTGTAATATACAGCTAAATCATCCACCATTTCATTATAGTAATTACCTGTATGTCCAGATACTTTGTGAAAAGTAATAGCTGGATTTTCAAAGAAAGGAATTAGCTGTTCCCACAAATCTCTATTAGCGACTGGTTCCTTTTTACTATTCTTCCATCCATTGTTCTGCCAGGTGCGATACCATTGCTGTTTCCAACAATTATAGGCATAAGCACTATCAGTATAGATATGGATTGAGGAGAAAGGCTTTATAAAACCATTTCTTTCTGCTTCATCACATGCTTCTCGTATTGCTTTTAGCTCCATTATTTGGTTGGTGGACTTAGGAGAATAGCCCCCACCTCTATTCATTACAGCATCTTCTTCGACCCTAATCCAAGCATAGCCACCTACGCCAGGATTAGGACTACAAGCTCCATCTGTATAATATTCAATTGTAGTAGGCATTATAGGTTTCCTCCATAATTGTGATAGGGAGATTGAGGGCGCGCGCCGGTCGGTCGAACCATTCAAGGGCGTCGCATTCTTCAATTGTTATTCCATTCTCAAGCTTTGTCCTGCGTGTAAGTCTACGAAGAGTTGTTTTAGTATGGAGTTTGAGCCAAAGATACTTGAAAAAGCCCATTTTTATATACACTTGATATCCAAGCACTCCACAGTATGCCATTATTTTCAATAGCATCTTATCGCTTACTTTCTTATGACTAAGCGGCATCGCAAGAATTATATTCTGTTTCTCGCCATATCTTTTTCGCATTTCAACCATGCACATGCCCATGAAGTTATCATACGTATTTTGGTTTGTTGGCAATTTCTTTACCTCCTTTTTTCTTTTATTATACCACATAAATTCTAAAAAATCAAATCCTGGGCGCGCCTACTATTATAATAACGCGCGGGCGCATACGCGGGATTATACATCAAAAACCCAAAGTTGTCAAATTTTCTTAGCTACTTATATATAGGAATGAAGATTCCGTGGAGGTTCTAATGGATTATATAAGAGTAAATGCTTGGAATGTTTGGGATTCAGCTAATGCTCTCTTCTATGCAATGGAAGATGGAGATAAGGCTGAAATTACTGAAGCACAATTCGGGGACCGAGTTTATATCATTACTACAAAGAAAACCTATGTAATGGGTAATGATGGAATTTGGTATGAAATGTAAAAAAAGAGCCAGAGACTTATGCCTCTGGCTCTAAGTAATAAGAGATTATCTACAGGAAGAAGTATTTATTAGACGGGCAAGCTCCATCCTGTGGTATTCCATAGCGTGCCAAATCTCTGTTTTTCCAAAGATATTTGACGATATTGTGCAATCTATTCTCAACCTGACTTATTGATAGGTTATACTTCTTACCGAGAGTATAATACACATCCTTTACTATATATGTCTCAGGAATTGTAAGAAAGATATCGATTGTCTCAAAGAATAACCTGTATCCTTTGAAATAGGCAGGAACCTATAAGTCCTTTCTTGCACGCTATATTATAT
>ERZ1026872.282-NODE-282-length-16263-cov-5.488216_pt1 | contig 16263 bp, 13 predicted proteins | sample MGYA00380166_ERZ1026872 | MGnify/ENA primary metagenome ERZ1026872 (study PRJEB33269, sample SAMEA4719802) | human gut metagenome | biome: human-associated habitat; feature: organic feature; material: feces | place: Cameroon | collected 2013-10 ... | reverse complement strand
GGTGATTGAGACGCGCGCCGACACGGCGCGCATTTTCAATATCCAGCGCTATTCGTTAAACGATGGTCAGGGCATCCGCACCGTGGTGTTCTTCAAAGGCTGCCCACATACCTGCCCGTGGTGCGCCAACCCGGAGTCGATGTCGCCAAAAATTGAGACCGTCCGCCGGGAAAGCAAGTGTCTGCACTGCGCCACCTGTTTACAGGATGCCGACGAATGTCCGTCAGGCGCGTGGGAGCATATTGGCCGCGACGTGACGCTGGAATCTCTCGAAAGGGAGGTGCTCAAAGATGAGGTGTTCTTCCGCGCGTCCGGCGGCGGCGTAACGCTCTCCGGCGGCGAAGTGCTGCTGCAGGCCGAGTTCGCCACCCGCTTTTTGCAGCGCCTCAAGCAGTGGGGTATTCGCACCGCCATTGAAACTGCGGGCGATACCTCCCCTCGCCGCCTGCTGCCGCTGGCACAGGCCTGCGATGAAGTGCTGTTTGATCTCAAAATCATGGACTGCGCGCAGGCGCGCCAGGTGCTGAGCATGAACCAGCCGCGGGTGCTGGAGAACTTTCGCCTGCTGGTCGCGGAAGGTATTAAGGTGATTCCACGGCTGCCGCTGATCCCCGGTTACACCCTCAGCACCGAGAACGTCGCACAGATTCTGGCGTTTCTGGCACCGCTACCGGTTGAGGAAGTGCATCTTCTGCCGTTCCATCAGTACGGCGAGCCGAAGTATTCCCTGCTGGCGCGTGAGTGGGCAATGGCGGGGATAAAAGCGCCGCAGGCCGACGAGATTGCGCCAATTCGGGCGAGGGTGGAACAGGCGGGGTATCGGGTGGTGATGGGGGGCTAGTCCTGCACAAAACCTGGAGGCCGGATACGGCGTTTACGCCGCCATCCGGCACGGCACAACAAATTGCCCGATGGCGCTACGCTTATCGGGCCTATAAAAAACGCTAATGCATGGCGTTATTCCACATCCAACAGCCACTTCTGCGCCGGGGTTAACCGGCTCGCCGTTTCCGGCGTTAACCAGCGGCGCTGATCCTGCTGCGCGGTATCCGCCCGGTCGATATACAGCCCGTGCAGCACGCGGCGGCGCGAGCCTTCGCGGTTCGTGGTGCCACCGTGCCACGCGTGGGCGTTGTAAATCATCACGCTGCCCGCTGGCGCAGCAAAAATCACCTCATCCGGATGCGGTGCTCCTACGTCTTTCAATACATCTTCCGGCAGCTCCGGGCGCAGGTGCGTAGCGGGGATGATACGCGGCGCGCCGTTGGCGGCGTACAGGTCATCAATCGCCCAGATAGTATTCACCAGATGCACCTTCGGGAAGTCGGGACGCGGTTTTTTCCAGTCGGCATGCAGCGGCTGATGACCGCCGTTATACAGCGCCTCACGGGCGTTGAGGCTGGACACTTTAAATCCTCCGTCAAAGATATAGCGACACGCTGACAGAATCAGCGGATGCGACCAGACCTTTTCCCAAACCACGCCCTTGTTAATCAGATTCGCCACGCGCGTCGCCGTCTCTTCCTGATGGTGTTCCACCGCCAGGTTCTCGCCTTCCAGCTCCACCAGATAATCAATACGCTCGCGCATCGCATGTAGCCAGTCGGCATCCGCCACGCCGTGCACAATCGTATAGCCCTGGGTATCCAGCTCATGTTTCATCGTGGCCGACAGTTCGCCGTTGGCGCCCAGTGCGTCCAGCCAGAATGCCGCTTGCTTGTCCATATCGCCTCTCTTTTGTTAACCATTTCACAACATGTATGAAAAGTTACTGCACGAGCGGTCGGCATTCTGTATGAGATAGCTACACAACGCTGGATTTTTGTGTACAGCAAAATAAAGTGTGATGAGATTCAAAATCCAGAATAATAACCAGGACATGAGCATGTCAGAGCAATCCCTCGTCCCCGTGCTGGAGCAGCTGCTTGCCCGCCAGGGTGAACTGGTCGTGCGTTTTCCGCAAACGTTGCAGCCCGCACCGGAGCTGGCCATGAGCGTATCATTCCCGCGGCTGGAGATCGTATTGGACGGTGAACTGGTAGACGGCTGCCTACAGGAACCGCTTGGCCCGATGCAGGCACTGTATATACCAGGCAATCGCTGGAATGCCCCGCAGTGGCACGGCCCTGCCACCACGCTGAGCGTTCTGTTCAGTAAGCAGAAGCTGGGCTTTAGCCTGCAACGCTTCGACGGCAAAAAATTCGTTGAGATTCGCAAACAGCACGTCGCCAGGCTAGGCCCGCGAGTGGGGTCGTACCTGCTACTGGCGTTAAACGAGTTGGCCATTCGGCCGGTGATGCCAACGGCACAGATTGTCCTCAGCGGGCTGCTGAGCCACTGTATCGATCAGCTTACGCATCTGGCCGATACGGTCAGTAAAAGCAAAGAGCTGTTTCTGGCGATTCAGGAGTACATCGACGAACACGCCGCCGAAGCACTCAGCCGTGAAACCGTCGCGCGGAAGTTCCACATTACGCCAAACTACCTGTCGCACCTGTTCCAGAAATCCAGCACCGTTGGTTTTAATGAATACCTCACCGCCGTACGTCTGGAGCTGGCGAAGAAATTACTGCGCGGGTATGAACTGAAAATTAAAGAGATTGCCCACCACTGCGGCTTTGAGGACAGCAACTATTTCTGCCGGATTTTTCGCAAGCACACGGCGCGATCGCCGACGGAGTATCGCCGTCACTGCCGCACCCTGTGAGGGCTATTTTTTCGGCCGGTATTTCTCCGGCAGTTCGGGCACCGGACGCCGGTCATCAAGCAGATGAAGAATCGTGAGGATCGGATGGCGCCAGAGCATGCGCGGCCCGGCCCAGCGCATAATCTGCTTCATCTCTTCACGCTTGGCCGGCTGATAGCAGTGCACCGGACACTGTTTACAAGCCGGTTTCTCCTCGCCGAACACGCACTTATCCAGCCGCTTATCGGCATAATCGTTGAGCGCCTGATAGTGCCCGGCGTCATCCAGCGCCTGCGGGCAGCGGCGCTGATACAGCGTAATCATGCTGCTGATGGTCTGTTTTTCACGACGAATGCGATTGCCTGGCACAGTCCGTTCCTCACCATTAAAGATGCATTAATAATACACATTTAGTGATGCGTTGGCAGCCGCTTTATCCGTCGTGCTTGTCCACGTGGCCCAGCGGTTTCTCCGGGAAGCAGACGTCGCGTACCCGGCGCTTAAGCTCGGCGGCATCCGGGAAGCCCTCGTCCCGCTTGCGATCCCACACCAGCATCTCGTTCACGGTAATCGTAAAAATTCCGCCGGTTCCCGGCACCAGCGTAACGGCGGCGATATCGGTACTGAAGGTGTGCAGCAACTCCTGCGCCATCCAGCTGGCGCGCAGCATCCAGTTGCACTGAGAGCAGTAGGTAATCGTAATGGCGGCTTTCTGCGTCATAACGTTCTCACAAAAGATTAAAGCTTAAAGTGTAAATAAATTGTTGCATAGAGACAGAATTATTTGCAAACATTATTGCAAATGATAATACCTATCATTACTATTCGCATTGATAAAAATGGGACAACGTCATAACGCTTAAGGAAAAGCCGACGCTGGGAGCGTCGCGTGAGCCAATACTAATAACGATGAAGGCATGGCAACTATGTACAAATCTATTCAATCAGAGGCGTGGCACAAGAAAAGCCTACTGGTGACCTCATTGCTCGCAGCACTCTATCAGACGTCCGCGGGCGCGGCTGAAACACAGGATAAAACCGCCGCCGTAGATAGCGCGGAACAGATGACCGTTACCGCGCCCGCGCCGCTTCTCAAACCGGGTAGCCAACATGCGGTCAGCGCGCAGGAGCTGCAGGATAAAGGGGCCAACGATTTTGGTTCTATCATGCGTTACGAACCGCTGATCGGCGCAACCGGCGCCAGCGGCGGTTCAGGTAACGGCAAGAGCGGTTTCGACCGCGGCGGCTACACGGGTTATAACATCCGCGGTCTGGAGAGCAACCGCGTCGGCATCGATGTTGACGGTATCGCCCAACCGAACGCAACCGGACGCAGCTATGTCAGCCGCGCCGGGCTGAATACTTTTGGCATCGGTCGTGACTACATCGATCCGTATATGTACGGCAGCGTGGATATTCAGTCCGGCGCAACCGACACCGAAACCGCCAACACGTCCATCGGCGGTAACGTCTCCTTCAAGCCAAAATCGGCAGATGACTACCTGCATCCCGGCAAAACCAGCGCCTTCAGCTACCGCAGTGAGTATGACTCTTCGGACCGCAGCTGGCACAACGGCCTGACCGCCGCAGGCGGCGACGATACCCTGCGCGGGATTTTCGTCTACAGCCGTCGTGACGGCCAGCAGACAACCACCAACAGCACCCGTGTTGATGCTTATCCGGCAAACTGGCACTCCGACGCCTTTATGACTTCCGGGATCTGGCAACCGAACGATGAACACAAGCTGACCGGTACCCTCGACTACTACCATAAAACGAATCACACCCATTACGATGTGTGGAACGACAGCGGCAGCAAAACTATCGGCGATGCGCAGCAGACCAGCCAGACCCGCCGCTGGGGCCTGAGCCTGAAAGACGACTGGACGCCGATGAATGACGTTATCGACAGCGTCTCAACCAAAGTGTACTACCAGCACACCGAGGCACATGACCGCACCTGGATGCCAGACAGCAGCAGCGGAACGATGGAGACGGTGTACTCCAACTACGACACCGATACCTGGGGTATGCAGACGGCGCTGGCGAAAACCCTTGGCCGCCATGACCTGAGCGCGGGCTTCAATGCCAGCACCACGAAAACTCAGCGTCCGTTCAGCCAGTCGCCGATCCCGAGCGTCTACAGTGAGATCATGCAGCCGGAAGCGGACAGCCGCGATTACACGATCGCCGGTTTCTTACAGGATCAGATCAACTTCGATCTCGACAGTCACAACTTTGCGGTGATCCCCGGCATTCGCGTCGTGCATCAGTCAACCAAGCCGGAGAATCTCTCCAGCCTGACCACCAACAGCACGGTGCTGACCGAATCCTCGGTTGCCACGCTGTACGGGAAAAATGCGGATACCCAGGCGCTGCCGTCGCTGACCTTCCAGTACGACATCACGCCGCGCATGATGACCTACCTGCAGTACAAACGCGGCGCGGAATTCCCGAACACCAGCCAGTTGTACGGTTCATGGAATCTCGGTTCCAGCTATGCGGGCCGCGGCCAGTATGCGCTGATCGGCAATACCGATCTGAAAACCGAGACCAGCGACAACCTCGAATGGGGAATGAAGGGCGAAGTCACTGAAGGGATCACCCTGCGTACCGCCCTGTTCTACAACAGCTATAAAAACTTTATTGCCTACACCCGCTACACCCGCTCGAATAACCCGAGTCAGTTCACTAACGTACCGTCAAACATTTACACCATTTATCAGGCGGAAAACCGCGATAAAGCCTATATCTACGGCGGGGAGATCAGCACGAAGTTCAACTTCGGCACCTGGTTTGAACAGGTCGACGGGCTGAGCGCAACGCTGGCCTACGGCTACAGCGAAGGGAAATCGAAGTCCAGCTACTACGGCGATAAGTACGTTGATCTCGACAGCGTAGCGCCAATGAAGGCCATCGTTGGCGTCGCGTGGGATGACCCGGCGAAACGCTACGGCACCGCCCTGACCGCCACCTTTGTGAAGGGTAAGCGTGCGACTGCCACCAACCGCGAAACCTATACCAATACCGGCAGCGCAATCACCGATTCCACCAGCCAATACATGCGCGTACCGGGTTACGGCATGCTCGACTGGACGGCCTACTGGCGCGTGGCGAAGAACGTCCGTATCAACGGTGGCGTGTATAACCTGACCGACCGGAAATACTGGGACTATCTGAGCAGCCGCAATATTGAAACGTCAACAAATCAGGATGCCAACGATAAGTCGCTGGCGGTCATGCCGGGCCGCACCTGGCAGCTGGGCGTTAACGTCGACTTCTGATAACAACATTCCCTAAACCTGCACCCCGGCCGCTGGCCGGGGAAATTATAAGGAAGAGAGCCATGCAAAACACACCCGCCGAACTGTGGCAGCGCTATCAGGCCGTGAAAGCCAACGGCACCGCCAAATACGCCCGCGACATCGCCGCGGAAATGGGTATCAGCGAAGCCGAGCTAACCGCAGCCCGTGTCGGCCACGACGCCGTACGCCTGCACGATAACGCCCGCGCGCTCCTCGCCGCGCTGGAGAGCGTCGGCGAAACAAAATGCATCTGCCGTAATGAGTATGCGGTCCACGAGCAGGTGGGAGCCTTTACCCACCAGCATCTCGACGGCCACGCGGGCCTGGTGCTGAACCCGCGCGCGCTCGATCTGCGTCTGTTCCTGAGCCAATGGGCCAGCGCGTTTTACCTCAACGAGGCGGGACGAGAGAGCATCCAGTTCTTCGATCCGCACGGTGATGCCGTACTGAAGGTTTACACCACCGATGCCACGGACCACACAGCCTGGCAGGCGCTGATTGCCGAGCATACCCAGAATACCCCAACGCCGCTGGCTATCCGCCCTGCGGAAAGCGCCCGCTACGCCGACACAGCCGACGGCGCGGCGCTGGAAAAAGCGTGGCGCGCGATGACCGACGTTCATCAGTTCTTCGTGCTGCTGCGCAAATACAACCTCTCGCGCCAACAGGCCTTCCGCCTGGTAAGTGACGATCTCGCCTGCCGTATTGATACGGATGCACTGCCCCGCCTGCTGGAGACCCTTCAACAGGACGGCAACGAATTTATGATCTTCGTCGGCAACCGCGGCTGCGTACAGATCTTCACCGGCACGCTGGAAAAGCTGACGCCAATGCGTGGCTGGATCAACATCTTCAACCGTACGTTTACGCTGCATCTGAGCGAAGAAACGATTGACGAAATCTGGGTGACACGTAAACCGACCGTCGACGGCCACGTCACCAGCGTGGAGCTGTTTGCTAAAGACGGCACACAGATTGCTCAACTGTACGGCCAGCGTAGCGAAGGTCATCCGGAACAGGCACAGTGGCGCGCGCAGGTCGACAGTCTGACCGCGGAAGGCCAGACCGTATGAAACGGCTAGTGATTCTGCTGGCGGCCCTGCCGCTGTTCGCCAACGCCGCCGAGCGCATTATCACCCTCGGCGGCGACGTCACGGAAATCGTCTATGCGCTGGATGCACAGCCTCAGTTGGTGGCGCGCGACAGCACCAGCACCTGGCCCACGGCAGCACAATCGCTGCCGGACGTAGGATACCTACGCCAGCTCAACGCGGAAGGTATTCTCTCGCTGCGCCCGACATTAGTTCTGGCAAGCAGCCAGGCGCAGCCGTCGCTGGTACTGCAAAAGGTAGAAGGCAGCAAGGTGAAGGTGGTTAACGTGCCTGGCGGCTACGACACCGCGGCGATGGAACGCAAAATCAGCGTTATCGCCGACGCGCTCGACAAACGGCCGCAGGGCGAGGCGCTGCGTAAAACGCTCGATGAGCAGATGGCAAAAATCTCGCCTCAGGCGCTGAACAAACGGGTGCTATTCATCCTCAGCCACGGAGGTTCCGGGGCGCTGGTCGCCGGCCAGCAAACGGCCGCAGACGGAGCGATAAAACTCGCCGGTTTGCAAAACGCCATGCAGGGCTTTGACCACTATCGCACGATGTCGCAGGAGGGGGTGATTGCCAGCCGTCCGGATCTGGTGGTGATTTCCGCCGATGGGCTGAAGGGCATGGGCGGCGAAGCCTCGTTGTGGAAGCTGCCGGGCCTGGCGCAAACGCCCGCCGGTCGTCATCAGCAGGTGCTGGTGATTGACGACATGGCGCTGCTGGGCTTCGGCCCCCGTACGCCGCAGGCGCTGCAACAGCTGCGGAAAAAAGCGGAGCAGCTGCCCTGATGCGCATCACCGTCTCCCGCCAGCTGTGGCTCATGGTACTGCTATTGCTGGCCCTGACGATGCTGGCTACCACGCTTGGTGCCATGCGGCTGCCGTTAACCAGCCTGTGGCCGTCCGGCGATGAAGTGCTGCGTCATATCTGGCTCACCATCCGTCTGCCGCGGGTGCTGCTGGCGCTGGTAGTGGGCAGCGCGCTGGCGCTCTCTGGCTGCGTGATGCAGGGCCTCTTTCGCAACCCGTTAGCCGACCCGGGGTTACTCGGTATCAGCAGCGGCGCGGCGCTAGCGGTTGCCTTCTGGCTGATTCTGCCGATTTCAGTCCCGATGCTGGTGGCGCTGTATGCCCCGATGCTGGCAGCGTTTATCGGCAGCCTGGCGGTGATGGCGGTGATTTTTATCCTCAGTAAAACCGGCGGCGGTTCGCTCTCCCGGCTACTGTTGGTTGGCATTGCCATCAACGCGCTATGCGGCGCGCTGGTTGGCATGCTGTCGTGGATCAGCAACGACACGCAGCTGCGCCAGCTTTCACTCTGGGGAATGGGCAGCCTCGGGCAGGCCGAGTGGCCGACGCTGCTGGTCGCCGCGACGCTGATTATTCCGTCATCCCTCGCGGTGTGGTGGATGGCCTCGCGCCTCAACCTGCTGCAATTGGGTGATGAAGAGGCCCACTACCTCGGCGTTAACGTCCGCATGGTGCAGCGTCTGATGCTGCTGTGCAGCGCCGTGCTGGTCGCCGCCTCGGTCGCCATCAGCGGCGTGATTGGATTTATCGGTCTGGTGGTTCCGCACCTGATGCGTATGTGGCTGGGGCCAGATCACCGCGGTCTGGTGCCAGGCTCGCTGCTGGCGGGTGCCATCCTGCTGCTGATTGCCGATACGCTGGCCCGCACCGTCGCCGCGCCCGCCGAAATGCCGGTGGGACTCCTCACCAGCCTGCTTGGCGCGCCGTGGTTCCTATGGCTGATATTCCGCCAGGAGAGATCCGCTCATGGATAAACACTATATTGCCCGCGCGCTGTCGCTACGCCTGGGGAAACGGCGGGTGATTGATAGCGTTTCACTCACGCTGCGGCCCGGTGAAGTCACCGCGCTGATCGGCCCTAATGGCGCAGGAAAATCGACTCTGCTGCGGCTGCTGACCGGTTTTTTAGCCGCCGACAGCGGCGAACAGCGCATAGAAGGCAAGCCGCTTAGCGAATGGTCCGCTGCCGCCCTCTCCCGCCGTCGCGCGGTGATGTTGCAACGCACTCAGCTGAACGCCAACTGGCCGGTTGAAACGGTCATCGCCATGGGGCGCGCACCGTGGGGGCGCAGGACGATCCCGCGCTCATTCAACGCGTCATGGCGGAAACAGGCTGCACTCATCTGGCGGGACGCCCTTACCCGGCGCTTTCCGGCGGCGAGCAGCAGCGCGTTCAGCTGGCACGCAGCCTAGCACAGCTGTGGCACGGCGATGGGCCAAAGGGCTGGCTGTTTCTCGACGAGCCCACCTCAGCGCTGGATCTCTTTTATCAACAGCATTTGCTGCGGCTGCTAAAAAGACTTACCCGTCGCAACGAGCTGCACGTCTGTGTTGTGCTTCACGACCTCAACCTTGCCGCACTGTGGGCCGATACCATTCTCTTACTGCATCAGGGTAAGCTGGTGGCGCAAGGCACGCCGCATGAGGTCATCCAGCAGTCGATCATCCATCGCTGGTACGGGGCGGATATCAGCATGAATACGCACCCGGACGCGGCGGTTCCGCAGGTTTATCTGGCGCCCTGACGGGCGTTAGATTCATCTACTGAATCAATCGTGACCAGATTCACAATTGAATAGGTTGGGAATAGACAAAAATATTAAATCTAATAATGTATGCCTGTGTCTAATGGAGAACATACATTATGAACATCCGCACGCTAACCTATAACACGTCAAAGTGGTTTAATATTGACAGCATTATTGTCAATCACCGTCCTTAACGCCTCTCACGCCTCCTGATAAATATTTCTGACAACAGATTTATCATTATCTGTTTCGGATACCTATACCTATTTCATGATTTCTGATTAAGGTCAGCAATATTGTTGCGCCGGTTATTATACGCGCCGTATTTATTGCAACCAAAATACAGAAAGCGGAAGCGGGCAAGCTTATTACGTTAAAAATGACGTATTGATTTTTATCGACGTCAGCGGAATACGCTTGCCAAAAAATTGAGGATAACACCATGAATAACTTTAAACATCTGCCAGAGCCTTTCCGTATTCGCGTTATTGAGCCGGTAAAACGCACCACCCGTGAGCACCGCGACAACGCCATTATTCAGGCTGGAATGAACCCGTTCCTGCTCGATAGTGAAGACGTCTTTATTGACCTGCTGACCGACAGCGGCACCGGTGCGGTGACGCAAAATATGCAGGCGGCAATGTTACGCGGCGATGAAGCCTACAGCGGCAGCCGCAGCTACTATGCGTTATGCAACGCGGTAAAAGAGATTTTTGGTTACCAGCACACTATCCCCACCCACCAGGGGCGCGGCGCCGAGCAAATTTATATTCCGGTACTGATTAAAAAACGCGAGCAGGAAAAAGGCCTCGACCGCAGCAAAATGGTGGCGTTCTCCAACTATTTCTTCGACACCACCCAGGGCCACAGCCAGATTAACGGCTGTACCGTACGCAACGTGTATACCAAAGAAGCGTTCGACACCGCCGTACGTAATGATTTTAAAGGCGATTTTGACCTTCAGGGCTTAGAGCACGGCATTGAAACCGTTGGCCCGAATAACGTGCCGTATATTGTTGCCACCATTACCTGTAACTCTGCGGGCGGCCAGCCGGTTTCACTGGCAAACCTCAAGGCAATGTACGCGATTGCTAAAAAATACGATATTCCGGTGGTGATGGACTCCGCGCGCTTTGCGGAAAACGCCTACTTTATTCAACAGCGCGAGCCGGGCTATCAGGACTGGAGCATTGAAGAGATTACCCGCGAGACGTACAAATATGCGGATATGCTGGCCATGTCGGCGAAGAAAGACGCCATGGTGCCCATGGGCGGCCTGCTGTGTATTAAAGACGACAGCTTCTTCGATGTTTATACCGAATGCCGAACCCTTTGCGTCGTACAGGAAGGCTTCCCGACTTACGGCGGTCTGGAAGGCGGTGCGATGGAGCGTCTGGCCGTAGGCCTGTACGACGGTATGAATCAGGACTGGCTGGCCTATCGTATTGCGCAGATTCAGTACCTGGTCGACGGCCTGGAGGCGATTGGCGTGACCTGCCAGCAGGCGGGCGGCCACGCGGCGTTTGTCGATGCGGGCAAGCTGCTGCCGCACATCCCGGCCGAGCAGTTCCCGGCCCAGGCGCTGGCCTGCGAGCTGTATAAAGTGGCGGGGATTCGCGCCGTCGAAATCGGCTCTTTCCTGCTGGGCCGCGACCCGAAAACCGGCAAACAGCTGCCGTGTCCGGCTGAGCTGCTGCGTTTAACTATTCCGCGCGCCACCTACACCCAAACGCATATGGACTTTATTATCGAAGCGTTCGGCCACGTTAAAGAGAATGCGGCCAATATTAAAGGTTTAACCTTCACCTACGAGCCGAAAGTACTGCGTCACTTTACGGCAAAATTAAAAGAAGTCTAATTAACCACTGACCCGAATGGCCCTGCTGATAGCGGGTCATTCGGGTTCTTGTTACCTGGCGTCATAGTTTGTTCCTGACGAAAACATTGACTTAAACGTTATCAACAAGGGAAAGCCATGGACGAAGATTCAAATACAAAACATTCCTCATTCTGGGGAATTATGGTCATTGCCGGCACCGTCATCGGCGGCGGAATGTTTGCTTTACCGGTTGACCTTGCCGGAGCCTGGTTTTTTTGGGGCGCATTTATTTTAATTATTGCCTGGTTTTCAATGCTTCATTCCGGCCTGCTTTTATTAGAAGCTAATCTTAATTACCCCGTTGGCTCAAGCTTTAATACCATAACGAAAGATCTGATTGGCAATAAATGGAATGTGCTTAGCGGTATTACCGTGGCCTTTGTGCTGTATATATTGACCTACGCCTATATTTCAGCCAACGGCGCGATTATCAGTGAAACCATCGCCATCAACGCCGGGACGCACGTCAACCCGCGTATTGTCGGCATCGGCAGCGCCATTTTTGTCGCGGCAGTACTGTGGTTCAGCTCGCTCGCCGCCAGCCGCATTACCTCTTTTTTCCTCGGCATCAAAATTATCGCCTTTATCGTGGTATTTGGTTCGTTTTTCTTCCAGGTCGACTACTCCATTCTGCGGGACATTGCCGCGCCGGAAGGCCATAGCAGCTACTTCCCGTACATACTCATGGCGGTGCCGGTTTGCCTTGCCTCGTTTGGCTTCCATGGCAACATTCCCAGCCTGATCATCTGTTACGGCAAGCGCAAAGATAAGCTAATCAAAAGCATCGTATTCGGTTCGCTGCTGGCGCTGGTGATTTATCTGTTCTGGCTATACTGCACCATGGGCAATATCCACCGCAGCAACTTTAAGGAAATTATTGCCTCGGGTGGCAACGTTGACTCGCTGGTGAAATCGTTTTTAGGCACCAATCAGCGCGGCGTCATCGAATTCTTCCTGCTGATATTCTCTAACCTGGCGGTTGCCAGCTCGTTCTTTGGCGTCACACTGGGGCTGTTTGACTATCTGGCAGACCTGTTCAAAATGGACAACACCCCCGTCGGCCGCTTCAAAACGCTGCTACTGACCTTTTTACCGCCCGCCGCACTGTATCTGATTTTCCCCAACGGTTTTATTTACGCCATCGGCGGCGCCGGGCTGTGCGCGACAATCTGGGCAGTCATCGTCCCGGCATTCCTCGCCCTGAAATCGCGCGAGCGTTTTCCGGATAAAATATTTACCGTCTGGGGCGGTAAAGCGATTCCTGCCGTGGTGATTCTGTTTGGCGTGACGGTCATTCTGTGCTGGTTTGGCAGCACTTTTAACCTGCTTCCGCGCTTTGGCTAACACCATCCGGCGGCGCGCCGTTTTGGCACGTCGCCGGACATATGCCCAGGGGCGCATCCCCGTTAAACGGCGATCCCGACTTTCGATTTCGCCGCTTTCCCTGAAATAGCTATCTCCGTTATCATAGCCACCCCTTGCGACAAAAACGAAAATGAAAAAGTTCGCTTTACACTATTAATCAGGGATCTGGATAACACCCCATGAGTAAAATCGACAATCTCGACGCCCACACCCCCATGATGCAGCAGTATCTGAAGCTAAAAGCACAGCACCCGGAAATTCTGCTGTTCTACCGCATGGGCGACTTCTATGAACTGTTCTACGATGACGCAAAGCGCGCATCGCAGCTGCTGGACATCTCGCTGACCAAGCGCGGCGCCTCCGCCGGGGAGCCGATTCCAATGGCGGGTATTCCGCATCACGCGGTAGAAAACTACCTCGCCAAGCTGGTGAATCAGGGGGAGTCGGTCGCGATTTGTGAACAAATTGGCGACCCGGCCACCAGCAAAGGGCCGGTTGAACGTAAAGTGGTGCGTATCGTAACCCCCGGCACCATCAGCGATGAAGCGCTGTTGCAGGAGCGTCAGGACAATCTGCTGGCGGCTATCTGGCAGGATAACAAAGGCTACGGCTACGCGACGCTGGACATCAGCTCCGGGCGTTTCCGCCTGAGCGAACCCACCGACCGCGAAACCATGGCGGCAGAGCTGCAGCGTACCAATCCCGCCGAGCTGCTGTATGCCGAAGACTTCGCCGAGATGTCGCTGATTGAAGGCCGTCGCGGCCTGCGCCGCCGCCCGCTGTGGGAATTTGAAATCGACACCGCGCGCCAGCAACTGAATATGCAGTTTGGCACTCGCGATCTGGTTGGCTTTGGCGTCGAAGGCGCCCCCCGGGGTCTGTGCGCCGCTGGCTGTCTGTTGCAGTACGTAAAAGATACCCAGCGCACCTCGCTACCGCACATTCGATCCATCACCATGGACCGCCAGCAGGACAGCATTATTATGGACGCCGCCACCCGCCGGAATCTGGAAATTACCCAGAACCTGGCCGGGGGCGTAGAAAATACGCTGGCAGCCGTGCTGGACTGCACGGTAACCCCAATGGGCAGCCGCATGCTCAAACGCTGGCTGCATATGCCAGTACGCGACACAAAAATCCTTACCGAGCGTCAACAAACCATCGGCGCCCTGCAGGATGCCACCGCCGAGCTGCAGCCGGTGCTGCGCCAGGTAGGCGATCTGGAACGTATTCTCGCCCGTCTGGCGCTGCGTACCGCGCGCCCGCGCGACCTTGCCCGTATGCGCCATGCTTTTCAGCAGTTGCCAGAGCTGCGCGCTCAGTTGGCTAGCGTCGACAGCGCGCCGGTGCAGATGCTGCGTGAAAAAATGGGTGAATTTCGCGAACTGCGCGAGCTGCTGGAACGGGCGATCGTTGATGCGCCGCCGGTGCTGGTCCGCGACGGCGGGGTTATTGCCCCCGGCTATCACGCCGAGCTGGACGAGTGGCGCGCGCTGGCCGATGGCGCGACCGACTACCTTGACCGCCTGGAAATTCGCGAGCGTGAACGTACCGGGCTGGACACGCTGAAGGTGGGCTATAACGCCGTCCACGGCTATTACATTCAGATCAGCCGCGGCCAAAGCCATCTGGCGCCCATCAACTACGTACGCCGCCAGACGCTGAAAAACGCCGAGCGCTATATTATCCCCGAGCTGAAAGAGTACGAGGACAAAGTGCTGACCTCAAAAGGCAAGGCGCTGGCGCTGGAAAAACAGCTGTATGACGAGCTGTTTGAGCTGCTGCTGCCGCATCTGGCCGATCTTCAGCAGAGTGCTAGCGCGTTAGCCGAGCTGGACGTGCTCATCAACCTCGCCGAGCGCGCATATACGCTGAACTACACCTGCCCTACCTTTACCGACAGGCCCGGCATTCGCATTACCGAAGGCCGCCATCCGGTAGTGGAACAGGTGCTTAACGAGCCGTTTATTGCCAACCCGCTAAACCTGTCGCCACAGCGCCGGATGTTAATCATCACCGGCCCCAATATGGGCGGTAAAAGTACCTATATGCGGCAAACGGCGCTGATTGCGCTGCTGGCCTATATCGGCAGCTACGTGCCGGCGCAAAGCGTCGAAATTGGCCCAATCGATCGTATTTTCACCCGCGTGGGCGCGGCGGACGATCTGGCATCCGGCCGCTCGACCTTTATGGTCGAGATGACCGAAACGGCCAACATTCTGCATAACGCCACCGAGCACAGCCTGGTCCTGATGGACGAAATTGGCCGCGGAACCTCAACCTATGACGGCCTGTCGCTGGCGTGGGCCTGCGCCGAGAGTCTGGCAAATAAAATCAAAGCATTAACGCTGTTTGCCACCCATTACTTTGAGCTGACCCAACTGCCGGAAAAAATGGAAGGCGTAGCTAACGTGCACCTCGATGCGCTTGAGCACGGCGACACGATTGCCTTTATGCATAGCGTGCAGGACGGTGCGGCGAGTAAAAGCTACGGGCTGGCGGTCGCCCAGTTGGCTGGCGTGCCGAAAGACGTGATTAAGCGCGCGCGGCAGAAGCTGCGCGAGCTGGAAAGCCTCTCGCCAAATGCGGCTGCGACCCAGGTTGATGGTACGCAGATGTCGCTGCTGTCGGTACCAGAAGAGGTGTCGCCGGCGGTAGAAGCGCTGGAAGGTCTGGATCCGGATGCGTTAACCCCGCGGCAGGCGCTGGAGTGGATTTATCGGTTGAAAGGCATGGTGTAAATCGTTCCCGATGCCGCAGCGCGCGGCCGGGCTACGCCTGTAGCCCGGCAGGTGGAAATAAATGGGTGCTGGAGGGTAAACCCGGGCAGTCAATACGCGGGGTTACCCCCGCGTCGTCGCTACTTCTTCGGTTCGTAAGCGAGAATAGCTTTAAACTCCATACCACGCTCCCGGATACTCAACTCACACAGCGAATCGCGCACCATTAGCGTGAACCCTAGTGCTGTGGCACACAGCACTATGATTGCCACCAGAGCATACTTCGTCAGCATATCTTGCCTCCCTGCAAAGAAGAGACTAACATTCAAACTGTTCGGGTTTGTACGCTAGCCTCAGGTTGATAGAAATATCGTCTGGGGCTTTCGTCTTTCTGGAACCCTGAAAATGCTCAAAGCCCACAAAGCCTCAAGCACCCGCCGCTATTCTATGTCCGCTTGCCGCATCGCGAATAAATTCAGTCCGTTGCTACGAGGCTGCTCGCAAAATAAAAAAGCCCGGAGAGTCCGAGCTTTAGAGAGAGCGGGATGGCCTGATGGCGCTTCACTTATCAGGCCTACCGACAGTTTGCCGACCCGTTTATCAGCGCTTATCTTCCGCCAGCAGCGGCGGAATGCTCGGCACCATCGGCGCGTC
>ERZ1026872.280-NODE-280-length-16285-cov-7.841836_pt1 | contig 16285 bp, 26 predicted proteins | sample MGYA00380166_ERZ1026872 | MGnify/ENA primary metagenome ERZ1026872 (study PRJEB33269, sample SAMEA4719802) | human gut metagenome | biome: human-associated habitat; feature: organic feature; material: feces | place: Cameroon | collected 2013-10 ... | reverse complement strand
CTTATATTGGATAAAACATTATTACTGTAGGCACTAACGCTAGCATTAACAGCTAAAATACAGTTCCTTTAACCTACAATATGCTAAAGTTTATTACTGTAGAGCTGTTATTACTGGAAGTATACTCAAGTCTGGCTGAAGAGGCGCCCCTGCTAAGGGTGTAGGTCGAGCAATCGATGCGAGGGTTCGAATCCCTCTACTTCCTTCGATTTTAAATGGACCGATAAATACTGGTTCGATACCTGTCAATCTAGTACCGATATAAACGCTTTGAAAGGAGGACTTATAGCATGGTAATTAATAATGTAGAATATAGGGAGATACCAAGCTATCCTGATTACTATGCAGGTTACGACGGAACTATATATAGTATTAAATCAGATAAGCTGAGGAAGCTTAATATTGATAGATACGGATATTTACAAGTTACCCTACTTAGTATAGAACATAAAAAGAACTCAGAAAAAGTTCATAGGTTAGTTGCTCTAGCTTGGTTGCCTAATCCTGAGGGTAAACCGCAAGTTCACCATAAAGATGAGGATAAGACTAATAACTCAGTAGACAACTTAGCATGGACCACTAGCAAAGAAAACATTAATGCAGGTACTCGTACAAATAGAATGGCTGAAACTAACTGTAAGCCTGTAGTTCTAACTAGCGTTACTGATGGTACTAAGCTATATTTCCCTAGTGTTACAGAGGCTATTAGCAATGGGTATGGTGTAGACCACGTATTATCAGGTAAGACTAAAACAACTAAGGGCTATTATGTAAAGTATGGCTAATAGTTGAAGCTACCAATATCGGTAACTTAGCTCAGTTTGTAGAGCACAACATTGAAACAGCGGGGTTCTTAGTTCAAATCCAACTACTTCCTTTAGGTTTTCCTAGTAGTCACTAAATATAAAATAAACTAGGTGGTGGACAGATAACCCTAGCTTTCCTAGAGCTAGTAAAATAACCTAGGATTTATGTTCCTATAGTCTAATTGGATAAAACAGTGGATTTCTACTCCACCATTCTCGGTTCGAGTCCGAGTAGGAACATTAGGAAGTTTAAAATAGACATATGTTAGCCTAGGCGCATATACTTCCTAAACCTAGCTATGTAGCAATAGTCATAACTTTATCGGTTATGTATATGGTTAGACTAAGAGCAAGATTTAATGGCTTGTACATGGTTCGTGAAGCTATATTTTCACACACTGAGCTATCAGTAGTGCACATGTGGCGCAACAGAAGCAGACGCAAGGTTAGATTATTGGTAATGACTAGTCATTATAAAATTGCCAGTGAGCAAATAAGTTCACGAACAATAATCATGCTAGGCGCAAACCCTAGCCATGTGCATAGTAAGTGTCTGAATCACTTACCCAAGTCATGCTAACATGACGACATACACATATTGTAACTTATGAGAGACTTAAATGTGCATGGTAGACATGGTGTGTAGACACCTTAAAAATCTGACTAGAGCTGAATAATAGTATCAGCAAATCCGCGTGGGAGTATAAATCACGAAAATTACCATTCTACTGGTGGTCGTCAGGCAGACTGACAGAAAGTAATCTACATCATAATCAGTAAACAATACCTAGTAAGATATAACTCATCGTATGTTCATAACACCGACAACATAGTTATCAGGATATGTTTAATCATATGTATGACAAACTTACTAGGTAAAGCATGTGTGGAGGAATAGGTAGACTCTAACTGAATTATAAGACATAGGTGGTGGAAAAGGTGCTCGTATGACGAAGCCTAAGTTAGCCCGATGAAGCACACACCTATAACTCACGGAATACACTAATTTAAAAGCCAACGTAATCAGCTAGGCTGATTGAAAAGACAAAGGTAGCTTCTAAGTCCATGAGGTGTCATGTCAGGTGCAAATCCTGACCACATACATAGTTAGGCGTAGCACTATGGTATAGTTCAGTTTGACATAGTGTTTCAAGCATTAGCTTGGTAATATGAGGCGTGAGAACTACATGTCAAAAGCGTACTAACGAGTGTTAACACACTATAAATGACCTTTGTTCCACGTTATGTGGCGTATTAACGTAGGGTTGGTCACCCTAACTCATGGACAGTTAGTGTAGATGGTAGCACATCGGACTCCAAATCCGATAACGTTGGTTCGAGACCAACACTGTTCGTAGTAAGTCAATGTAAATGTACGTAATAGGTGTAGAAAAAAATTAATACCTGTGGGCTAGTGGATATAGCTTGCACCCGCCTGTGGGCTTCCTTGAAGTGAAAGAATAGCAGGAGTACCTACCCTTGAGGTCAGATAGGGCATATCTAGCGTGAGTTGAAACTCAATACGTGAAAATTACGCCTTAACTAGCTAGGCATTACATACTTACGAAAGCCCACGGTAACTCGTGGCAGCAACGAAGACCCTATCTGGTGGCTTACAAGCTACCTTATACTAGTTGATAGCGGCGTAGCTTGCACATATACAATACACACATGTCCCACTTGTTTCCGTCCGGATTCAAAAGCTATCTGTAGGTGGCGGGGCATGAAGTCCATGACAGCGCCCAGCGTTGCATGGCATACATACTAGATTTATTACTACTCACTCCAAAAATATGGTATAATAGAGTTGACCTTGTGGCGGGGGTTTAAACCGCCAATACATAAATTCCACTAAGTGCACAATCGAAATTCTGGGTCCTCGGATGAGGGTAGGCATTAGCTTAGCATTCCTATGTAGAGTAGAAAAACCTAGTATCCTTGGTCGTAGTGGTTGAGGGATACATTTATTGTTCCATAGTTCAATGGTAGAATACCGCACTGTTAATGCGTAGGTTGTAGGTTCGAGTCCTACTGGAACAGTCTAACATAGCCCTAGGTTGCCTAATGGTTGTCTAGGGCTTTATTGTATGCTATAGCAATCTGTGGTATACTAGTATTACTAATGAAAGAAAGGTATTAATCATAACATGACACAATCTAAAATGGATTATATTAATGCTAGGTTCGAGGAACTTGGTATTAGCAGACTAGAGCTTGCTCAGGAGGTTCTAAAGGAACAAACACGTCATAACCCTTGGATGACCCTAGAAGACGCATATGATGCTGTAGAGGCTGTTATCCGCAAGCGTGAGATGCAACACGCCCTAGTAACAGCCCTAACTATTGATGAGCTAGCTGATAAGAAAATGCTATCAGAACCTATGCAATCTATTATTGCTGATGATAACCCTCTCTATGGGATTGATGAAACGATTGCCTTGGGTACTGCGGGTTTGTTTGGTACAATTGCTGTTACGAACTTTGGGTTCCTAGACAGAGAAAAGACAGACCTAGCTAAGAAGCTAAACGATGAACAAAAAGCTGGTGGTCATATTACAACGATGACAGATGACCTAGTATCCCTTATCATTGCCTCAGCAGAGGGTAAGGTAGCACATAGTATTCACCTAGAAAGGAACTAATAATGGCAGAAATTTCAATTACTAATAAGAACCTAGTATCACTAAGCAACTTGCTAGGAGAGGTTACAATGCCCGCTATGGTGGCACGTAAGAACCGTAACCTAGTTAAGACTATTAAAGAAAGTATTGATAATCTAGCAGAGCAAGAAAAGGAAATTGCAGAATCTCTAGGGGGTCAAGTAGAACCTAACGGTACTATTGACTTCTCTAAGGCACCTGATATGAGTAAGTCTTCTTCAGAGTTTGTTACACAACGAGAAGGGTTGTTAAATGAGGATAAGTCAATTATCAGAGAGTCTACTGATGGTAGCCTGAAGGTACTTTATACTGACTTCCTAGCGACTTGGAATGGTGAGTTGAAGCCTGAGTATACAGATGCTTATAATGAGCTTATGGACCAACTAGAGGAGCTAGTAAAGGAATAATTAAGTTGGTAAAGGGGTAGTCATTGTCACGTATATTAACTTTATGTAAATAAACATAAAGGAACGTGATTAGATGAATAGATTTTCTAAGATTGCAGTGAGTACCCTAGCTTCAGTAACGATGCTAGGGGCTGGGGTACCTGTTGCAAACGCTGCCGTAGGTGACTACGGTGTCGACAACGCTGTGTATCAAGGTGCATATGGTAGGTTTGGATATCCTAAGGACAAGTTCATGATTAGCCAGATTGGTGGCTACACGGGCTATGGTACTTATGACCAATCCACCTATGCTACTCAGGTACAGTCAGCTATTGCCCAAGGTAAGCGTGCTCACACATATGTCTGGTGGCAGAACATTACGGACTATGCTACGGCAGATGCTGTGCTAGACCACTTCTTGCCTAAGGTGCAAACGCCTAAGGGTTCTATCGTGGCTTTGGATATTGAGTCAGGTGGACAGAACACAGATGTGATTATGCACGCTTTGGATAGGATTAAGGCAGCTGGATATACACCTATGGTCTATGGTTACAAGAACTTCCTAGTTCAAAACACAGACTTGGACCGTATTGCGGATAGTTACCAGCTATGGTTGGCAGAGTACCCTAACTACGAGGTTACACCAGAGCCAAACTACAACTACTTCCCTAGCTTCAAGAATGTTGGTATCTTCCAATTCACTTCAACTTATGTTGCTGGTGGGCTAGATGGTAACATTGACTTAACTGGTATTACGGATAATGGTTATAAGAATGGTAATGCTGATAAGCCTAAGACTGAGACAGTTGCTATTAATAAGGGTCAACAAGCCGATGACACTTCTAAGAAGGACATTAAGGTTGGGGATACAGTTAAGGTAAACTTCAGTGCTTCTAAGTGGGCTACAGGTGAGGATATTCTACCATCAGTTAAGGGACAATCTTACAAGGTACTAGAGACCTCAGGAGACCGCCTATTGCTTGATGGCGTATACTCATGGATTAACCGTAAGAACGCTGAGATTATCTCTACGAACGACATGGTACAATTCAATGGGGTGTTTGTACTAGATAGCTGGCAATACGAGTTTGGAAATGTCTACGTTCGTAACAACGATATGAGCATTCAGCCAGCCGATTGGCAGAACGATATTCCAGCTAGTGCAGTAACGCTAACGGATAAGTATGGTGTGAAGTTGCAAAACCAGAATGGCCTTGGTAACAATGGTCAGGTGGAGTACTTTACGCTAGACGGCCACTACAAGGTACTAGAGCGTTCAGGTAATGCTGTGAAGGTGCTAATTGACAACGAGCCAGTATGGTTACAAGCTAGTTTTGCAGAATAAATAAAAACCCTAGGTGAGGAACTCAATCCAAACCTAGGGTTTTTATTTATTTACTTACTGTGCTACAGCTGAGTCAGCTACTGAGCTAACTGGAGCTTCTGCGGCAGAGCTAGCTACTGTAGCCTCTAAGCTTGCTGATGATTCTACCGCTTCTGAACTTGCAACTGAATCAGCTTCTGAACTTACTGGGGATTCAACGGCTTGGTCTGGCGCATATATTTCTGTGCTAGCTACCATGTTCTTAATCTTAGCCAATCCAATACGTTCCCAGTCCTTCGTGTTGTCAGTCAACTTGATTCCGTCGGATTGCCCTAGCGTTATCTGGCCACCTAGGTATTGGCTAGAATCGTCTGTGCTACGAACTGAATAAGGTAAGATTACCTGTGATAGTTGGATACCATCACTACTGTTACTTACCTGAATTTGTGGTGCTTCAAAGTTCACTGTTACTGTCATTTATTTTTTTGTCCTCTCTTAAGACGAAATCATTTAGGTGCTAATTACTAGGCCATGCGTCAGTTGTAATATATGTGCCAGAAACGCGCGGTTGCGTTCCTGATGGATAGGTACTGTAACTGTATATTGCACCCGCACCATCGAATGAGAAAAAAGACGCAGCAGCAGCTTGGTTATTAGCCCTAACATTTTGTTGCAAAGCTGGCCTAAACCCAACAGGAATAACACCAGACGTCATCCCAATAGCAACATCACTTGTAAAAGATGAAGTTGAAGAGGTGAACGTCACTTGGTTACCAATCCGAATGAAGGAAATAGTTGAACCGAAATAATTTGCAGTCGCCGACACTGGTGTTTGATAGTTTCCGCCACCAATCATTACCTTTCCAGTGAACGTCTTATCCCCTGCAACTGTTTCAGTGCCGGTCTTGTGTACAACGTTGGTGTCATCTGAAATCAGTGTCCAATGATTGATAGCCCCACTGCTAACTCCACCAATCCAAGTATTGTATCCCTGTGAAGATACAATGATAAGGCCAGCATCATTCCATGAGTTCACGACAGTAATAATCGAGTTGAAATTCATTGTTGTTGGCCCATTCTGAATGTTTTGTGAACTAGTAGCATACCAAGTACCTGCGTAACTATACATTGACTTAGCAACAACTGCCAAATCTGAGAACGTTGCAGAACGAGCAGACGGAGTCAATGGAAGCCATGGGCCAAGATTTCCACCATTAACATTAGCTGAATAAACAGCATTTGTGCCAAATTGTGAAGTTCTAATTACACCTGTCGTTTCTCCGTTACCCAGTACTACCTCGACAGATGACCATTTCCAGCTGTTAGCAGGGGCATTGACGACAGCCTCGTCGCCAACCCACCAATCCCCTTGATAAGTTTTCATGTGAGACGCTAGATAACTGAAATCACGTGCTTCGGCAGGCAATTTGTTCCCTGTCCTTATATACGAGCTATTAGCATCTTCCGGTGCTGGTGTCCAGTCTGTTGCTACGTTACCAGACTCTAACTTTAAGTTACTAATAGTTATGTTTCCTTGAAGGTTGTCTTGCCTAAACTGAATAGCATTAGCGATACCAGTAGAATAACCATTAGCTTTCAATGAAACAGTAAGATTATAATGACCGGATTTGTTTGTACTATTTGGTTGTATACCACCAGAAACTGCTAGGCCGCCCCAAGGTGTATTGTTCCAAACAGGATTAAATGTTCCAGAAATAGTATCACCACTAGCAACCCAATCAAACGAAAGGGTTAGATACCCCGATGAACCGTATTGATTGTAAAGGTCAGATACATTTTTACCATTGGCTAAAAAGTATATACCTCCCTGTGCATTAAAGCTCCCATTAGTAGTTCCATCACCAATCCCTGTGAAACTAGTCCCTGTACTTCGTAATAGGTTACGACCGCCTATGGTAATCCGAGATAGGTCCATATCCCCCTTTGGTCCCTGTGGTCCGGTAGCACCCGTAGGTCCTTGTGGTCCCTGAGGTCCTTGTGGACCTTGAGGTCCAGTATCACCCTTGTCCCCCTTAGGACCAATAGCGCCTCTTGAGGTAACACGCCAAGAGTTAGTATCCGTGCTAGGTACTACTCCAGCTGGCACATCCTTTACAGCAATATAGCTTACATTATTATAGACGACAGTATCTAGCTTACTATAAGTTTTAGTAGACACCCAATCACCTAGATAGCTAGGTACAACTTTACCTAGTTGTACGCTGTTTTCATCAGCCATAAATTTCTCCTTTGTTTTAATTATATGTCCTAATATACGGCATAATAAAAACCCCTAGGACTAACCTAGAGGCACTAAACTACTTACCGGAAGTCGCAGCTGACGTTCCTTGTGGTGCTGCTGAAGCCTGTGTAGACGTGTTTGCAGCGTCACTAGCAACGAAGGCATCTACCTGACCAGTTTGGATTTCATCACCAACTTCATTAATCAATGCCCATGTAAAGGCACCCTTAGCGTAGGACTTACCAGCCTCTACAGGGATGTTAATTGGAGTTGTAACGTTATCTAGGATAACATTCTTCTTTTCATCGTAAATACGGAACTTGTTAGCCATTAAGCTATACCTCTTTCTTGAATTAATTACTGTTATATGCTATACTATTATTATACCACATAAGGAGACGTTAAAATGACATATGACGAAGCATACCAAGTACTACAACCACTAGTAGGACCCCTAGAGCAAGAAGCACTAGAAACCCTTTATAAGGGTGCTACGACACCTAGCAATAATGTAGGAAGCGCTAATAAGGCATCGTATATTTCCTATAAGCAGTATAAATTCTTAGTAAACCTAGCCGCAGCCGGTGGGTCAACGCTAGCAGTAGAGCTAGCCTCACGAGGAATTACCCAAGGAGAAAAGCCATGGTACATTGACCGTACAGCTGGTAAGAATCTAATTGATGAGTTCATTTCCCTTGGCTATCGTGATAATCTGCCTAAGTTTAACTAACCCCATGTCAAAGGATAATATACAATGGCTATAACTATTTCAGACCTTTATAACCGTCCTGAGGAAGCTTTTAGTAACCTAGAAGAGAGCCTAGAAGCAACAGGAGAACTTGTTCATAGAGTAATGGCTAGTGCACCTAACTTAGCATTCTATAGTAAGCAAGTGCCAGATATGCCAGATGGACAACTTATTGCCTTCCTAAAGGGTGGGTCAAAGCTAGTGTTCTATGTAGAACGAAGCTCTGGTCGCTATATGAAGGAGATTCCTAAGGAGTCTATCAAGGAGTTCATCTTTACCCCAATTGTATTTGACCTGGCTACTGGTGGTCCTATCAATACTGATGACCTATAATATCGTATATTAGCTATCGAAAGCAGGTGACTACTAATGGACAGAGTATATATTGATAACGTTAAGACTAGCATGTCTTATAAGCAAGCTAATCAGACGCTAGCGTTCAAAGTAACCTACCGTAATGGTAATACGTTTGTCTCTAGGCAAACGGATAACATCAAGCTAGTAGTAGCTAAGCCTAACTCAGAACATGTCTTTGCAATAGAAGCAGTAAGTAACTACCTAGGTGACCTAGAGTTCCATGTACCAGAAGCCTTTTATGACTACTTTGGTAAAGGAACCTATATAGCTGAGGTAGCGCTAAAAACTGAGGCAGGAGAGGTTTCAATTATGCCAGACGATAAGTACTTAGAAGTAACGGTAGTCTAGGAGGAAGTAATGGAACAAGAAAGTAAGAAGTCTTTATTGGATACTTATTATGACACATTCTATGATAAGTCATCCAATATGGAACAGTACCTTAATCAGTATAAGGTAAACCATAGCCCGATTAGTACTAAAATAGCTAAGTTAGTTAAGCTAGGAGAGTTAGATGATTTGCACCTAGAACTACATGCACACGCAGAAGAGCTTGCTAACGAGCTATCAGGTGTCTACGAGGAACTAGAGTCCGCACAGGACACGATAGCGGGACTAGAAGAAGACTATCACGACCTAACACAAGAGTACTATGAATATACTTTGAACGACTAGTTGACGCTAGTCGTTTTTTGTTGTATCATAGGGTTATACTTAGAAAAGGAAATAGCAATATGAACACAGGAATTACGAAACGGGGTTATGTATCTCGAAAAGATGGGCAGAAGAAAATGCATGTTAGTGACATGACAAAGGCTGAAATATACATGATTAACACATACTTATTGACATCGACTGTCAACGCAAAGCCTAGCTTATCTTATCATCTATCCCAAAAGATTGTCTCTGGTGAAATTAGCTTTAACGAAGCTCAATTAGTCGAAACACTAGCTAATCCAATGAACCTAGTTGAACTTAACGTACAAGAAGAAGGCATAGGAGTTTTATACCGTTCAGATAAAGACTATGAAGTTATGTTAGATGGGAAGTTGCAGTTAGCTAACCTATGTGTTGTAATTAACCTAGATACCCTGTATATTGTTACAGCTTACTATAATAGTGTTCTAGATAATCATGATACAATCAACTCAGACCGATATACAACATTCGATATTAAGGAGGCACTATATGGATAACACTCTAGAAGATTTGCTAGCATCTAAGCGGTACATAGCAAGTGCACTATTGCACATGCCTGTGGGTTCAGAGGACTACACGAAGTTTAAGCAATTACTAACATCACTAGATAGAAAGATTGAGGAAAAGAATAATGGGAAATAATGGGAAGCGTGTTGTTATTATGCATGAGAGTCGGGAAGTTACCTTTGTGACTCCTAGTGGGGATGAGCTAGGAACAGTCTATGTCAATGTAAACGATGGCACCGTAACTACTCTAGAACACTCTGTAGCAGACGAATTTATTAAGGATGTTATCCTACCACAGGTATATGAATCTCCTGAGGGTACTAACAGTATTTCTGTTAAGGGATTATTTACTAGTAGTAGGGAACTAGCATTTAAGATGCCTAGCTATTACTCATTTATAAGCTATGAAGCATCAAGCGTAACTAATGACATCTTGAATAAGCTAGAAAAGCTAGGTTATACAGTAACTATTAAGTCTAATACAAGGATTGCACCTAACTCATCAGTTGATATTGTTATTTCATGGACACCTTGGAGGACTAATAATGATTAAACCAGAACAAATTAAGCAATTAGAGAACTCTAGAGAATCTATTGTTAAGGGGTTAGTAAATAGCACTATAGATGCTATGCTCGTAAAAGAGGCACAGGGTTATAATGGCGTAGCACACATGTTGACTATCCCCTTTAATTGGGAAGGGTTTGGTAGGTATGACTCCTATGATATTGAGAATACATTAGGGACTTTGGAGTATGATATTAAACCTATCGTTAAGGAGTACCTAGAGCAGTTTATTAACCAAGAAGGTATATACGACGGTTATTTTTATTCAGAAGATGGTGAATTTATCCTAGTTTACAAGGTGTGCTAGATGGAATTAGATGAACTAAAAACTCTTATTGAGGGGACTAACCTATCATTAGAGCAATCTTTGGAGCCTAGTAATAGTCACTTTAGAATAGGCCATAACTATTATAACCCTAGAGACACGGCTGTGCTATTTACGGATTATATAATTGAGCATACTAACGGGATAGAGCTTAAAGTAATGCTAGATGATGACCTAGAGTATCGACCTACACCAGATGGGTTTACTAGGTACACATCTATGCCAGAAGCAGTAGAAGCATTAACTAAGATGGCTCTAGAAGCGCCTGTAAGGCTCTATGTGCTGCTTTTAGACAATGACCTAGGTGATAATGCTCCAGAGGGCCATCACTTCTTAGAGTGGCTACTAGAGGGTGACTTAGATATTAACATAGACTACGTAAACATTCATTCACAGAATATTGTTGCAGTAACTGCTATGAGAGCCTACCTAGAATCAGCTAAGCGCCATGGCCTATGGACTGGTACTAAGGTTACATGGTATGACCTAAACACATTTATGAAAGAGGTATTATAATGACACAAGAAAACTATAAGAGGATTAATGGCTATTACTTTGGAGGTATAGTTGCTGATGACCCAACTGAAATCTGGGATAGCCTAGTAGAAGATGACAATGAGAATATCCGTAAGGAGTTACCTAAGGACATCTTAGACGAGTTTGATGGTGGGGATGGAGACTGTGCATATGAGTACATCATGGAACATTTACAGCCTGTATATATCAAGGTAGGCTAAGCTTAAGGAGGAACTATAATGGAACTAGTAATTCTAGCAGAAAAGAAAGAGGGCAGGTATCGTATCAGGAACTTCTATCCTAATGAGAATAAGAATCACCTAGAGGTTGCTATTGGGGATACAGTAGTGGTTCCTGAGATATCTCCGTTCCCCTTTGAAAACTTCTCAAGTATTAACAACTTTGTCCCAGGTTGGAAGCCAGCCTACCTAAAGGTTGATGCAGATATTACTCAAGAAGAGTGGGATAGTATGCATCACTCTGGTATTGTGTACCATCGCTTTCCTAACCGTAAGGCTACTATCCTAGAAGAGTTTAAAAAGCCGTTTAGGTATTCTAGGGAGATGCTAGATTACTTTGGGGATGCACTAGGTACCTATTACCTGACGACATGGGTAATTCATGAAACAACTAGGACAAACGATGAGTACCGAGCAATGTCAAGCATCCTAGCTCAAGCTGTTGAGGGAGCTATGTTATCAGGCTATGACCTAGATATGTCCTTTGATAGGTATATCATTCCCTACATGGAACAACTATTGGCTTATAAAAGTGTGTCATTTGGCAGACATGGGTCAATAGACAAGTCTAAGGGTACACTTAGGGAGCTATCTGGTTACTTAGAGCCAGAGGAGTTTAGCCTAGCTTTGGCTAAGTTTAATTTAGATGATGAGGCTTACTTTAATGCTTGGTATAACTCTAGGTATGATACCAAAGTTAAGCAATACTACCTAACTAAGAAAGCAACTTTCTGGGCTAACCTATATGACACTAGCATCCTAGATGACGCCTTTAGTCTACTAGGTAGAGATAAGGTGCTAGATGTACTAGTTGATACTACGATGGACAGGTTCTATATGAACAGTGCACTACACCTAGCAGTTGAAGACGAAGAAAACTTAGGCTATGGCTACTGGCTATCACAGTGGGAGGTACCACTAGTAGAGCCGGAGTCTGAAGATTGGTATGACTACTATAGAGATGACTATCCATGGGACGACGAATACCAATGGGATGATGACGAATACCGTTGGCATTATGAGTATGAACCAGAAGAGCCAGAGGATGTAGAACCCTATGATGAACGACTAGAGTGGCTTAGCAGTCTAGAGGGACAGCTAAAAGGTTATGCTACCCTAGATGAAATTAAGGATAGACTACCTATGGCTAATCCTAAGTTGTGGGAAGACTATGCTAACAGCAAATAGTAATTAACCTAGGTACTTGACGGTACCTAGGTTTTATTGTATACTTAAGACATACTAAGAAAGGAGGGAAATAAGTATGAGTAAGTATATGCTGTCAGAAGATACAAAGAAAATCATAGTTGATGGCGACAATCTAACCCTACACCGAATTATTGCTACTCGAAACTTTTCAGATGTCACTATAGGTGATAGGGGTGGATGGGTAGAGTCTGGGCGTAATTTATCACAAGAAGGTGATGCTTGGATTTATGACGACTCGGCTGTATTTTCAGCTGCTGCTGTAAGTGGGGATGCGGTAGTTATGCTAGACTCTATTGTTAGTGGTCACGCTATTATCACTGATAGAACTATTATTTCTAGGGGCTCTAAGGTATCAGGCTCAGTATCTATTTCTGGTGATTCCCTCATAACTGATTATGCTGTAATTACTGGTAATCTAGACATTAAGGGTAGCCTTCTTATGGGTCCTAGAGAAATGAGTGGTTCGGGCTACATTAAAGACGTCACTATGCGTACGGTACTAAAGTTTGAGGAGGAATAACCTATGATTAATGCCGAAGAAGCTAGGAAAAACTATGATAAGTATGGCAGTCTAGCTAATAAATTTATTGAAAAGTATATTGAGCCCAAGATTGTTAGTGCATCTTTAAGTGAGACTAAAACTACTATTGGTGCAGTTGGAAAGTGGTATCAAGGATATACGCTTAAGTTCCCGTTAGATTTCAAGGATGGAAATAGCTTTGATGATGTAACACTAACTGACGCCATTATAGATGAACTGAAAAGTAATGGGTATGAGGTTGAATTTTATGCTATTGACTGGAATACTCTAAATGAACTGCATGATAGTGAAGGTACAGTAGCAATTATTAGCTGGAAAGAAGTTATGTAGTGACATACCATTGCTAAGTATTAACCTAGGTACTTGACGGTGCCTAGGTTTTATTGTATACTTAAGACATACTAAGAAAAGAGGAATTTATAATGGGCGTAAACCTAACATTTATGCGTTACCCAAGCCTAACTAATCACTATGCTATTAGTGAGAAGAATAGGGCTATCTCAGAAAATAAGGATAAGCTATGGTATGCAACTGAAAAGGTAGACGGGTCTAATGTGTCTATCACGATTAACCTAGCTACTGGAGAGTGGGAATTTGGAAAGCGCTCTACGTTTATTACTAAGGACGAAGGTAAGCCTTTCAATTCTCTATGGGATATCATCACAGAAGATGACATTTCTCATATGAAGAGCGTATTAGTTGAACTAGGATACCACGGAACAGCTCATGTATATGGAGAGCTATTTGGAGCTGGTATTCAAGCCCAAGATTATGAAGCATCTAAGAACGATACCAGAGAAGTTATACTATATGATATTCTAGTTTCAGAAGGTGATGACATAACAGAACTAGGATTAAATGAACTTCTCCAAGTTATTCCTGAGCAATTCAAAGAAAATATTATTAAGCAGGATACTCTAGAAGCCTTAATTAAGCAAACACCATCTGAAAAGTCTCTATATGGAGGTGCTAATGAAGGCTATGTTTATAAGCTAGTTGACGGAGTAGAAGGCTATAAGGAAGGTAGCTCTTATCCCGTAGTTAAGCATAAGACAGACAGCTATTTAGAAAACAGGGGAGTTAAGAAAACAAACAGACTAGATAAGCCAGCGCTAACCGCTATTCAGGAATCTATGCTATCTTATGTCACAGAACAACGAGTATCAAACATCCTATCTCATGGTGACATAGAGTTAGACATGAAGTCTATGGGTAAGTTAATTGCAGCTTTACGAGAAGATGTTGTGTCGGAATGGCTGAAGGAAGCAGGGCTAGAGTCTGGACTATCCTTTGATGAGGCTATTAAAGAAACTAATCCACTTAATAGAGATATTGCACTAATTGCTAAACGACAACTTCGTAAGCAAATGTTGGATAATCAATAGATGTTAACCTAGGTACTTGACGGTGCCTAGGTTTTATTGTATACTTAAGACATACTAAGAAAGAAAGGATATTATCATGTTTAGTTTGTTTCCTAAGGCACTAAGAGTACGTGTAGTTCCAATTTTGACAGCTGGAACCCTAAATGAACGTTATGTTAAGTATGATGTTAAGATTAGAGTGTCACTTATGAGGTGGCATACAATCTCTCAATATGATAGTTTTGTAGACGCTATTAACTACATTAATAAAATGGAGAATAGCCTACGCATAAAGCGTGTAGGGGCTATACTTAGGTCAGCTAAGGAGGTAAGAGAAAGTGAAACCAATTAGATTTGCATTACATTACCTAGGTATGATGCTCTACAAGTTAGTTGAGTTCCTATGGGCGCCGGTACTAGTATTTACATTATGGTGCACTATTGGTTATTTACTCTCTAGGTTAACTATTTTCAGAGATGGGTTTATTAAAGGAACACCAGATTGGTATATGATTATAGTTTCTCCTTTAGTTATTGTAGGGGTTATATCCGCTGTGATATTCTTAGCTACAGTAGGAGTGATTGTAGTAGCAGCAGTGATAGGTACTAGGACATATGTTCGTAGTTCACACCCTATCAACCACCTAAAGAAGGCTTATAGAAACTTCAAGTAACTAAAATGCGAATTATAGTACAACCTAGCGCTATTAACGTTCGTGTATATCATAGAAACTTGACACCTAGCATAGCTAATGCTATACTATAGTTATTAAAGATAAAGGAGAACATAGGATGAAGTATAAGTTGACTAACGAAACTAAGATAGTAGATGGCGTTATGGTTTATCGTATCCAAGCCACAGTAGACTTCTCAGATTTAAAGAAGGGTGACCTAGGCGGGTTTGTAGAAAAAGAAGATAACTTAAGTCAAGTAGGTAGCGCTTGGATTTATGATGATGCAGTTGTTTATGGTAACGCCAAGGTGTTTGAGTTTGCTAAGGTACGTGATAATGCTAAGGTAATTGACGATGCTAAAGTTTATGGACGCGCAATCGTAGCAAACAACGCTAAGGTATCAGAGAATGCTAGCGTAGCAGACCGTGCGGCAGTTAAAGATGGTACATATATTCATGGTAATGCATCTGTCGTAGGGCACGCAGAGGTATTAGGTAGCACAGAGTTACTAGACCATGTTTTAGCATTTGGATATGCCAAGGTACGAGTAGATGTAGCCCTAGGCGGAAATTCAGAGTTACATAATGAGCTTGTACTTGGTTAAAGATAAAGGAGAAAAATAAATGACAGTAGAAATGAAGTATGAACTAGTAGAGACAGGTAGGACTTATAGTAGTGGTAGTACACCTGTATACCGTATCCGTGCACTTAAGGACTTCTCAGATGTAAAGAAGGGCGACCTAGGTGGGCTTGTTTCTGGATACCATAACCTTACCCAAGAAGGTGACGCGTGGATTTATGATGGTGCTATAGCATTTGGAAAGTCCCTAGTAGCCGATAATGCTAAGGTTAGTGGACGTGTACGTATATTTGACCGCGCGCTAGTTAGTGATAATGCTACAATTGAGGGCACGCATGGTGGTGGAATCGTGTTCGTGTCTGCTAAGGTTACAATTAATGGAGATACTCATATTTATGGTGTAGATAGTCATAACATCAAGGTTGGCTAGATACAGCTAAACTATATAAGGGCTCTAGGGGAAACCTAGGGTCTTTTAGTATATCTTATTGACTTACTAGTTAACCTAGAGTATACTATAACTATACTAAGAAATGAGGTTATAAC
>ERZ1026872.278-NODE-278-length-16308-cov-11.734818_pt1 | contig 16308 bp, 22 predicted proteins | sample MGYA00380166_ERZ1026872 | MGnify/ENA primary metagenome ERZ1026872 (study PRJEB33269, sample SAMEA4719802) | human gut metagenome | biome: human-associated habitat; feature: organic feature; material: feces | place: Cameroon | collected 2013-10 ... | reverse complement strand
GTGCCAGGAGTCGGAGCGATAACACCCATAATCCAGCAGTAATGGATTTGCCCGTCGCCTAAAGGCTCACATCCGGCATTCAGCCAGCTAACCTTTTGATGTGGAAACATCATAGACGCATCCGTTGCATCTCGTCGCAGGTTCCATGTTACACCGCCGATTGTGATGCTATGACGTGGGCGCATACCGTTGAACTGAGTTACCCCAACACCATGACTGTTAATGTTTTGCATATCGGATCACCTTTTACATGTGTTTAAGTTTCTTCAAAGCACAGATGCAAGCTGCTGCAAGATCTGTGAGTTCTTTCTCAATGCCAGCACGAGAGCCGGAGGCTTTCTTCTCCATTAGCTCCCTGTATTCCATTTCAATAATGGAAGTCATGCCGTCAGTTTTGCCTAAGTATTCATACCAGGTTGAAGGATGCTCAACCATTCTCTCATGAACTTCTGCCATAACTGAATCATCTTCATGATATCGTTTACGATTTCGATCATGATCGCTTTCTCCATAGGTTATGCGCGGCAGTCTGACGCGCGGCAGATGGTAGCCAGCCACTTTCAATCGCATAGTTTACCCCCTTAATGAGCGCCCCTTTCGGGGCGCTTTAGTTTACACCGCTGGTGGAGTTGCCGGAGTTGGCAGTTTGAAGTTGACCAACTGATAGATCTGGCTGATCTGATGGTTCAGAGCAGCAGTCTGTGCAAGCTGGCTGTTTTCAAACTCTTTCGCGCGGAGCTGATCTTTCAGGTCGCAGATCAGAGTTGCCTGCTGCTGTGCGAACTGATCGCGGATAAGGGCGCGGGTTGCTTCCGCTTCCGTTGCGATAGTTCGATTTGTTTCGCAGCAACAAGACTGATCGCGGAGTTGCGCTTCATATGCTAGCCGCTGCGCCTCGTATGACTGAGCACATATCGCATTGCTGATAGTGTTCACGCCGGAGGTGATCGCGGTGTTCAGACCAGCAAATCCCTGCACGTTAGCCAGGAGGTTTTGCGTATTCTGGTTTGTCAGCCCGTTATAGGTTGACGTTGCAGAGCGCTCTACCGTCATGTTTGTGGTGTTCTGCCCCTGAATGGTTTGCATCCCAACGTTGTTAACGCTGGTTTGGATGTTGTTGATACCATCCAGCACGGCGTTTGCACCAACTGCAACAGCAGCACCATCGCCGCCGTAACCAAGGCCGTAGCCTCGACCGCCGAAGCCGTTACCGAACCACGAACCAATCAGGCCACCTACAGCACCACCAAGACCAGCCGCGCCAGCCTCGCCGCCCATGCCGCCAGTTGGTAACAGAGTCATATCTGACATATTCACTTCTCCTCTTGTTGTTTGATTGTAGCCCCTTGCTACAAACTCAATTCTACCCCTTTGGCTGGTATTGACAACGAAAGAAAAGTATGGTTATTAATTGATTTGTCGGAATTGTGTGAATCTATGTAATGAGCGCAAAAAAGGCGCGGAAATCCGCGCCTAAGTAATTGAAACTTATAAATTAATTAAATGTCGCAAGCTGCATTGACGCAATGGTTGATTTGAGAATTTCAATCTCAGCCTCAAGCTTTGTGATCCTGTCGTCGCTTTCGCGGCAAACTTGCACAAGCAAGCCAGTTACAGCGGAATAGTCAACACCAAGATATCGCTCCTCACCTTGCAATTGAGATCCATCCTTGTTTACACCTGGGATATCAACGTACTTAGATAGACCGTTGATAGCCTCTGGCAGCGCCTCCATAACCTCCTGAGCGATCACACCAGCATAAGGCATCCCATCCTCTTTCATGGTGTACGTGTATCCATTCATCTTACGCAGAGATGCAGTCGCATCCTGAATAACTTCAATGTTTTCCTTAAGATCGCGATCTGATGACTGTGTTAGCGAAACACAATTTATTCTCCCGTTCACATTGAAAAGTTTTGAGTTGTCAGTATTTCGCTGAGCGTAGAATACCCACCCACTTTCAAGACTATATTCAAAAACGTCAGGGCGATCAGCGTTCCCCCAATTACGCAAGCTTGCCTGCTGCGTGTTGTTGCCGTCACAGCCAACTCGAAGATACTTACCATTGGAGCGGCGAATCATGACTGAGCCTGCACCTACGTTAAGCACGCTGCTTGAGTTTGGCGTTCCCATAGTGATCTCTCCGTTTGTGAACAACTTCATGTAGTTGTTACCAGAATCACTATGCAGAGCAATAGCGCCGTCGCTAGAGCCGCAACCAACCCAAAACTGCCTTGTACCATTAGCACGATGACCAGACATAAACACCTGATTACTTATCTCATTACTGCTTCCATACAGATTAAGAGAATTTCCGTGACTCGTCTGTAAGACAAAGTTTTTCAGCACAGTCTTAAACACAAGCCCATTATCTGACAGTTCATTGTGCAGAATGTGCTTGCTGTCATACCGTAAAGTTCCATCATCCTTTAGCTGCAAATACTTGTTGGATTTGCTATTCCTCATATAGACATCGGAGCCGCCAGTGCCAACGGTGATACTCTTTCCGCCGCTCGCCGCAGATACGGAACCGCCATTAAAAGTTGGCGATGAATCAAGGAGCGCCAATCTTTTCCAATTCTTTGACTCCTTGCTCTCTTTTGGGTTTGTTGTGTCAACATACCGTATGTAAGCATTATCAGCAGTACCAATCCAGAATTGGAAAATTCTATTTGCAGCATATGACGCCTGGAATCCAGCACCATTAGCTGGTGCCCATGACGTGTTTCCGTCGTTATCGGATATAAACTGGCACGCGGCGCTGGTTACGTTGTTGTGCAAGCTACCAATAGCGCCAACGCCGTACTTGAACGCTGAAATATGCTTAACCCATCCAGACCACACCCAAGAACTACCACTCTTGTTGTAGTGTCGAACGTAAAATATTTCCGGCTTATCATACGGGAAATACTTCTGCATCGTTTGCTCAACACCGTTAGCCTGAGAGCTTGTCACAAGAAGGACTCCGGCAAATGCTTCTGGATAGTTATTTGCTGCTGTAGCGTTCGCGTTCATTGGGTTGTAGTAATAACCAGTTTTATTAAAACCGAACAGGCTGTTTAAGTTATCACCAGCGCCTAACGCCGTTCTTTTTTGGTGGAACGATTCAATGTTAGCCCTTGCACCTGCGGCATCCTTCGCGCCAGTGCCGCCCTTGTCTACCGCCAGAGCAATCCAGTTGTTTGACGCATTAAGAGCACCCCATTCACCACCATCATTGACAGCTAGACGGTTCCCATTTGCCTTGCCTACCGTTGTGCTTGTTGACCCTTGCACAAGTCGATCAGCGCCAATGGACAACCTTGCGCCAGCGGCATCTTTTGCGCCAGTGCCACCTGCCCTGACAGGTAACGCAACATGATCACTCTGCCTATTTAATACACCCCAATCGCCCGCATCACCAACAAAAAGCCTGTATTCTCCACTTGCTGTCGCCATTTCTGTACGCTGCGCATGTTGGCGGAATCGCTCAAGTTCAAGACCTTCCCTTGCCTCAAGCGGTGTGCTTCCACCAGTGCCGCCCCCTTTAACTGGTAACGCAACATATCCCGCCTCGCTATCATGAGAATCGCGATACACAAACCAATCATCATAACCGATACGCAATTCAGTTTTTTCGTCGCTTGATTTGATTCGCGTCATGTTGCTGTCCTGTAGCAGACGATCCACTTTCATGTTTTGGCGTGCTGCGTTCAGATCTGAAACGTCAGAAAGGTTTTTGTCTTTCAGCATAACTTTCGTCGTGTCCATCTGATCTGCAAGCTGCGCGGCGCGGTCTGCTTCCGTTCTGGCTCTGTCCGCCTGTGCTGTCGCGCTGTCGACCTGAACTTGAACCTCTTCGCGAAGTTCCTGTTTTGCGTTGTCAACAACAACCTGTGCTCGATCTGCTTCATTGCGTGCGCGTTCAACTTCAACTTTCGCCTCGTTGACGACTTCCAGCTTCGCACCCGCGACAATCTCTTGTGCGAGGGTAGCTTCCGCTTTCGCCTTGATGAACTCTTTGTTTGCTTTTACTGCTTCACCTTCCGCTTTTTGAACTTCAGCTTTAGCGAGTTGAACTTCAGCTTTAGCCAGCGCTACCTGTTGCGCCGCCACTGTTGCTTGCTGCGCAGCCTGGTTTTTCAGGTCTTCCGTTTGCGTGTGCAGAATAGAAACCTCATCTTTCCTTGCTGCTGCATCGTGTGCGCTCTGTTGCGCCTGGTTCGCGTAGGTTTTTGTTTGATTAACGCGCTTATCGATTTCGGCAAGATTCTTTTCGAACTTATCCGACTCCTGCTTGATTCGCTGGATTAGCGCTTCAAGCTTTTCGTAGTCCAGACCCTTGATCACTTCGATGAAGTGAGCGAACTCGGTCTCTTTGCCTTGGTAGTAACGCAGGGTTTCGGCAACGTCTTGCGCCAGGCCGTCAACAGTCAGCGAATCGTGAAGTAAGATCACATAGTCGCTTCTTGCAGCCGTAGCCTTTCCGAAGTTAATCAGGCGAATACTGGTGTCGCTGATAACCTCAGCGACAACGCCATAAATCACCGGATTGGATGCAATGACGATGGTTGCACCTGGACGGATGAGGGTCAAAGAGGCTTTCCACTTGGTGCCGTAACCAGTGAGATAGCCTTGAGCGTCAAGTGATACCTGACCTTTTCGATATATAGCCATATTTGTAAATCCTCCTAAATAGCACTTTTTGCTAATGACAAGGAGGATTTTACCATTGCGCAACCAATAAAAAAACCCCGCAACTATAAAATTGCGGGGCGAGCAAGAAACAATGTTTTACCGTGTCGGGATGAGAGATTCCGGCTTGTATAGCTTTCGCTCTATCCCTTGCCTGAAATTATCGTTAATCGGAATCATCACGTCAAGACCTCTTTCTTCGGCGGCAATTATCACGTCCTGATCGGTTGACCTGCAAACGACGCGCATCTTCCGATCTCCTTTGTAGCGATACGCTACCATTTCCAGGTTGTAAGGAGAGAAGCACGTCCAGACCTCTTGACCTGTCGACAGGTGGATGTGTTGAGCATCAACCCAATCAACGCAAAGATAGATCGTGTTGTCAGTTTTACCTGTCACCGCAACAGAGCCGCGAGTGTAATCCTTTGCGTAGAATGACTGATTTCCTAACTCATCAATCATCAAAATGTTACACATTTCATCATCAACTTCATCCTCATGCACAAGATGGCACGGAATTGCGTGAATTAGCGATTCTCCGCCGCCCTCAGACGATTTTACGCCAACTGAATATAATTCGTCGTCTGGTGGAGCGATGCCCTCAAAAACGCTTAGAGGAGTTTTAACAACGCCTTTCGTTCTCCCCATTACCGAAACGCAGTTTTCATGCGGAGCTTGCTTCCCGAAGTTGTAGCCTGAATCACGGCTCGCTCGCTTGTTCGCCTTGACTACATACTCTTGCGGAACTTTTCCAAGGAATCGGCCTAAGATGTTGATACACTCGGAATACGGCTCCCCTGTGAGCTTCATTAACCAACCGATCCCGCTATCGTTACCGCAACCGTTGCAGATCGCGCCGCCGTCGCCTTGCGTGTTTAACTTGTCAGTCCAGCGAAAGCGGTCTTTACCGCCGCAGTGAGGGCATGGCTGGTGCTTCTTGTTGAACACATCACCGTGAAGACCGCAAAGGCTTTGCAGAGCTTCGCGCCACATCCCCTTCATGTAAGGGATAACATCCTCTTTCTGGAACATTGAAAAGTTTTGATTCCCGTTCATAAAAATCTCCAATAAAATAGCCTGGAACGATATTACACCGAACCAGGCCAATTTCTTTAGCTATTCGTGCTGTTGATGAAGTCCGATTCCTTCACTACGCGAAGCATTTCATAGCGATCACATTTCTTTGTCAAGGCTTTGCCGTTTGAATCAAATCTCAGGTCTGGACGGCAGAACGCGGCGCGGTATCCCTTGCAGCCGTTTCGCTTGTAGTCATTATGCACTTTTCGCGCACCTTCCGCCGAAATCATACCACGTTTGCGCCACTGCTGGATCGTCTGGTGGCTAACGCTGAGGCGGCGGCACATTTCCGCCTGAGTCCCGTAATACTGGCAGACCAATTCTAGGCGAGCACGCAAACCAGCTTTCACCTCGTCTTTCAAGACATAGTAGCCAGTTTTGCGTTTGCGTGGTTTTTTGTCTTTACCTCTGCGCGTTCCGTTGTTACCGTTAATAGTGCGCTTATCTACTTCACCAGTTGAAGCGGCGATTCTTGTCATAATAAATTCTCCAATAGCACTTTTTGCTAAAAACTAAAAAATTGTAGGCGCTATTATAGCGTCAATCGGTTAACGAATAAAGGTTTAAAATGGCAATTCCAAACATTGAGAAACAGCTTTCGGCGCTTGGTGAGGCTGTGATTAAAGCGATTCAGGAACGTTTTACTGTTGGCGAAATCGTGCCATATCCTTACCAGGTTGTCGCGTACACTGAGATCGCAAAACGAATGAAGAACTACGAACACCCGTTCTTTGTGAAAGCGTCAGTGTCAGCGGGCAAAACGATGATTTTCGCAATGGTAGCGGCGCAGTGTCAGCGCATGGGCTTGAAAATGCTTGTTCTGGCTCGCCAGGGGGAAATCGTTGAGCAGGACGCAGACGAGATCACAAACTTCGGCGTTCCAAATTCAATCTACTGCGCATCACTGAACACCAAGAGCGCATATTTCCCGATTGTTGTCGGCTCAGAGGGAACAGTGTCGAACGGTCTGTTTAAGGCGTTGGGTGACTATGTTCCGCACGTAATCGGGATCGATGAATGTCACCAGGTGGATTGGGAAGACCTCGCGGAAGCAATCGAGAACAACGAAAGCTTCGAGCAGATGACCACGAAAAAAGGCGAGCGTGTCCTGAATGGTTCCGGTGAAATTGTTTTCACTGAGGACGGCGAACCAGCGGAGGGAACAGGTCGCACCCAGTACACTATTATCATTCGCGAAATGCAGCGCCGATGCAAAGAGGCTTACGGTCACGAACTGCGCATTTTCGGCATGACGGGATCGGAGTTTCGCGGCGTTGTTCCGATTCTGGTCGAAGATAAACGCCAGCGCGGTTTCTGGCGCGAGCAGGTAACGAACATTGACACGAACTACCTGATCAAGTTCGGCTCCGTTGTTCCGACTAACTTCGGCGGTGTTGATGGATTGGGCTATGACCTGTCAGAGTTCACAGCTACCTCCGAGGATGGTGTTGCAGATTTCGACGCGAAGACGCTGCGCCGCATGGAGGAGAAGATCCACAATGACGCAACCATGACACAAAAAATCATGGCTCGCGTGCATGAGATCTGCAAAGAGCGAAACGGGGTTCTCGTGACGTGCGCAGGTGAACGCCACTGTAAAGAAGCCGCCGCCGCGCTTCCAGAGGGAACCACATATCGCATTATCACTGGCAAGACCGGAGAGAAACAGCGCAAGCAGTGGTTAAAGGAAGCGTTCGAAGGGAAAGTGAAATACATTTTCCAGGTTCAGGCGCTAACGACAGGGGTTAACGTTCCGTTTTGGGACACATCCGTAATTCTGCGCAAAATCGGATCGCTGACACTGCTGATTCAGCTTTTAGGGCGCGGAATGCGACTGCTTAAAAAGTGGCACATTGAACAGGGTTTCGTTAAACACGATCACCTTGTTCTCGACTTCGCAGGATGCATGGACGAGTTGGGGCAACTGTACTTTGATCCGATCTTGGAGCAAGCGCAGTTCCAGCGCCGCCACGACAACGGCAAAGATCCGAAATTCTGCCCTGATTGCGGAACGGAAAACTCATTCTATGCACGCCGCTGCGTTCACGTAGACGAGAACGGGAACCGATGCGAGTATTTTTGGAAGTATCGCGAGTGTGAAGACCAGGTTGATCCAAGAACGAAAAAGGTTGTCGTCAAGGGGTGCGGAACAAAGAACGATGTCGCCGCTCGTGTATGCCGCTGCTGTGACGTGTCGCTGATTGACCCTAACGAGAAACTCAGCGGAAAGCACTACACGAAAAACGATTGGTGCAACGTGAAGTCATTCCGTGTTGACATGACGAAAAACCAAAAAGGGATCGTGTTCTGCTACGAACTGGAGGCGCACGGCGAAACGTTCAAGGCTTGTGAGCGGTTCTTCCCTGAGAGCGATGCGCATATCTGCAAAACGCTATGGAGACAAACAGCACTCAAGCACATTGCAGATCGCAGAATTGCAGGTGTTACAGCCAGCTACCGGAACGCACGCAAGATTATGCAGAACGCACACCATATCATCGCACCAAAGCGCGTTACGCACCGCAAGAACGCGAAAGGTGAAGACATTATCTACCACAAGGAGTTTTAATTATGGCGATTACTGACAAGGGCGATTATCTGGAATACTACGAACGAGATCCGAGCGACACGCGAAAGGAGGATTCTCACCAGGTTGATTGCGTGGCGTGGTTGCGCCACCACCACCCGAACTTGCTATTCTGGCACACCGTCAACGAGGGCAACAAGACGATCACGAGCGCATTGCGCGACGAGCAAGCCGGATTGAGGAAGGGCGTTAGCGATTTCGTTATCCTGATTGGTGATCCTTCCGCTGTAGATATGCCGTATCCGTTCGCTGCTATCGAATTGAAGCGGGTGAATAAGAGCGGAAAAGGCGCTGCGTCACCTGTCAGCAAGGAGCAAAAATCTTTCCTGCGTGACGTTCGCAATCGTGGCGGTTTTGCGGCGGTGGCTTACGGGTTCGAACAATTCAAACTGGCGATATCAGATCTTTTTTATAAATAGCACTTTTTGTTAAAACCCGCTCCGGCGGGTTTTGTATTATGCATTCAACAAAACGAACAAGGAGCACGAAATGAAAAAAGAGATTATTGGCGCTGCTGCGATTGTGATATCCGGCGTAATTGCCTGGCATGTTCCAAATGTGATTGATCACTTCAGAGCCGATCCGGTTGATATTGAGTTGAACCGAAAGGCTTGTATTCAGGCGGTAAATAAATCAGCACTTGATTTCGTTGAGGCGAACCAATACGAGTTAAGTGAAAAGGCGGAGCGAAAGTTAAAGCTCGTTATCTCTCAGCAATGCAAGGTTTCAGTTTATAAGGCCAATGGCAAAAGCGTGAACGAACCTAAAACGCTAAAGGTTGCAGGAAGTATGTTTATTGATGGCCTTGATTATGAGGAAGCTGCTACCGTCAGATATGGAAAGCGCCGCGCTGAATTTACTGGAGGTGTAGTTGGCGCTATGGGGGTGAAAGAAATCACTTCTTGGATTGAAAACTGGCAAGGCCAAACAAAATAGCACAAATTGCTAAAACGCCGGATAATGAATCCGGCATAATAAGCCCAACGAAAACAACTGAGGATTTAAAAATGATTAAAGACATTGGCAAGGCAGCATACTGGATCGTGGTTACAATTATCGCTCTGCTTATTGTTTCTGCCGTTCTAGTGTTCGGATTGAAATTCCTGTTTAGTCCGTGGTCACTTTTCTTTGCGGTAGTTTTCGCTCCTATGTTATTAATGAAAGTTGCCGCAAGAGGAGCGCCTGAAACCAAAGGTGAATGCGTGAAGGTTAGCAAAGAAAACAACATCAACACTGTTAAGTTCAACATCATGAAATAAGGATCTGGTAATGGCTAAAGATATTCTCGACAAAGATACACACGACGCATTTATCACTTTCGAACAACTTGAGCGTGAAACTATGATCGGAAATGCCCTTGCAACTGGCGGTCACTACCAAGCGGTTAAGCCGTGCCAGTATTACAAGGTGAGCGGGAACCGTTACGCAGGAAGCAACACGCCGGACGTTGTTCGCGACCTTTGGTCGACTCCTCGCGAGGTGGTTGCGTACCTGGCTGGACGTTACGGACATTATGATCTTGACGCCGCCGCAAGCGAAGAAAACAAAGTGTGCGAGAAGTTTTACAGTAAGGAAACTAACTGCTTAAAGCGCTGGTGGGGCAAGGGTAAACATATCTGGCTGAATCCACCATACAGCAATCCAGATCCGTTTGTACTCAAGACTATTGAGCAAATGGAGCACGACAACCAGATCGATATGCTGTTACCTGCTGACAACTCGACCGCATGGTTCAGCGATGCGCAGAAGCACGCAGCAGAAATCATCTGGATCACTGGAGAAACCTGGAAGGGTGAGGATGGGCGCGAATATTCACGCACAGGACGATTAGCGTTTATTTCCGGCCTGACAGGTGAGCCAGTTAGCGGGAACAACAAAGGGAGCGTGATTTTCATCATGCGGAAACTCAAAGAGGGCGAAGCGCAGAGAACGCATTACGTGAAAATTAGCGATATCTGCCCGTCAGTTAAAAACAAACGCGCAAAAGCAAGGAGCATTTAATGAGACTTGATTTCTTGGCTCTCGTATTAACTATGGTGTTCATGGTGTTAGGCTGTAGCTTAACGATGGGCGTAATGGCTTTATTCTTCAGGCTGATGGAGGTTATTTAATGGAAGGTCGCGACGTATGCTTAAATGACACTGGCTTGTGGCTCCTGTATCGCGCTATGGTGTGCGAGATTATTGAACTCAACAACGCACAGGATCAGATTGATTGCGATCCGTGGACGTTCTCCGGCGCTCTTGATATGAGCTTTGAGGAAACCAAGCTTTATCCGCTGGCGGCGTGGCACGAGAAAATTGGTGATGATTTCCGCGAATACCTGGCTATGAAAAAATAGCACTTTTTGTTAAAAATGCCCGGCGAAAGTCGGGCATACTTATTTTCAACGAAACGAACCAATCAGGAGATTAAAATGGAACTTCAAAAACGCGCTTTCAAAATTGCTCAAGAGCTTTCCCGCGAAGCGGTTGCGGGTGGTAGCGCTGGCGGATATGGCTTCGATTGGGATATCGCAATGATTTACTTGCAGGTAGCAACAGGCCACGCACCGATTGAGAAAATCGAACAGATTGATCGCATGATTGAAGATGGGGTGATCTAATGAATGTCGAACAAGGCCGCGAGGCCGTTTGGAATCACGCCAAAGAAACAGGAATGGCAGACGATATAGCACGAATTGCTAAAATCTTCGAAATCAGTGATGTTAGTATTATTGGCAACGGAAAGATGACATACTTACACGAAAGGCCGCGCAAGATGCACCGAGTTCCGGCAATTCCGACAGGTAAGGATGACATTTACAAACATATTGAGAAAACGCGAGAGCAAAAGAAATACTACAAAATGTGAGGTTATTATGTGGCGCTTGTTTGCTTTACCAATTCCAGTTATCATCGCCGTCGCAATTATGTACGCAATCGTTATGTAAGGAGATTCAGAAATGGCAGTAGCAAAAATCACAGACGAACAGTTTAAGCTGGCACGAGCAGAAGGTAAGACCTACAAGCAGATCGCGGAGGAGTTCGGCCTCAACATTCGCAGCGTGGAGCGTCGCGCAGCGCGGCTGGCTCGCCAGGGTGAAACCGATACGAAAGGCGCTCCAGGTTTCGCGGTTGTTCGCGAGTCAGTCCTGACACGCGCAAACGGAGAAGAAGTGATGCGCTGGACTATCACCAACAAAGATAAAGAGCAGTTGGAAGCGATCATGCAAGCAGCGATGGAAGCGTTCGCAGAGGAAATCCCACGAGAAATTCCGGTGGCTAAGGTTGACCGCAGCTATACAGAAAGCCTGTGCCTATATCCTATTTTCGATATGCATCTTGGGGCTATGGCTCACAAGCACGAATGCGGAGAGAATTGGGATACTGCAACAGCGGAGCGCGTAATGAATAACTTCTTCGATTACGCTCTGGAATGCTCCCCAAATAGCGAAAAGGCTGTGTTACTGATTGGTGGCGACATGCTACATTCTGACGGACTTGAAGCTGTAACGCCAGCGAGCGGACATGTGCTGGATCAGGATTCACGTTATGCCAAACTGGTTTACGTGGCAATCCGCGCTACCCGTCGCGCTATTAACTTAATGCTGAAAAAGCACGCAGAGGTTGAAGTTCAGATTATTGAGGGCAACCACGATCAGAGCGGCATGATTTGGCTACGCGCTGCAATGGCGGCGGCATACGAGAACGAGCCGCGAGTTTATGTTGATGTGTCTCCGCGAGTGGTACACCACACGCAGTACGGTAAAACGTTCCTGGCTTATCATCACGGTCACACGGTACGCAAGCCGGAAGCGCTGTTGATGATGTGCGCGGCAGATTGGCGCGAGGATTTCGGGCAGTCAAAAGCCATGTATGCGCACGTAGGACACTGGCATCACCAGACCGTAACAGAAACCAGCCTTGGGATTGTAGAAGTTCACTCCACAATGGCGGCGAAAGATGCGTATGCGGCTCGCGGTGGTTGGCGTTCACGCCGTCGCGCAGCGGTAATCATCTACGACAAAGAGCACGGCGAAATTGGTCGCTTCACTCACTACCCTGAAATGATGGAGGTTTAATAATGAAAGTGCGTTGCATCCGAAACAGTTCAACAGCTTTACCATACATCGTAGGAGCAATTTACCGAGCGGTTGCAATTCCTGGCGGAATGTACGAGATCAGGGATGGTCAAGGGAGCGCGATTATCGCACCGCTGGAAGGGCATTACCTGACCTTTTCGCCACTGTAAAGTAACATAAATTCATCACCTTACAAGGGGTTAGCGTTTGCTAGCCCCTTTTTTATTGTTTTGTTTTTGTCCAAGTGTGGTTAGTATATATTAACTGACCTATTGACTTTTATTAATTTTGGGAGATAACAAATGAAAGAATTTATCAACGCGGCTACTGCCGGAACTGGCGGTTCTTCTATCACTGGCGCGGCGACAGGCCAAATGACGATTGCTATTGCCAGCTTTGTACTTATGGCGGCTTTCGGCCTTTGGGGTGCGTATCTTCGCTGGAAGGATAGCAAGGCTTTGCGCGAGGCGCTCGATAAGGGAGACATTCAAGAGGCAATCAAGATCAGGGGCAAGCGATGAGCATGAAAGCAAAAATCGTCGCGGCTACTTTCGGCGCTGCGCTTGCTCTCACTTCTCCATTGCTGGAGGAGGTGGAGGGAATCAGATACAAGCCATACCGCGATATTGCCGGAATCTGGACGGTGTGTCACGGGATCACAGGTAAAGACGTTATTATTGGCAAGACGTACACCAGGCGCGAATGTGATGCGCTGTTGGCGAAGCATATCGACATTGCAAAGCGTGAAGTTGATAAGCAGGTCAAAACAGAAATTCCAGACACCATGCGAGCGGCTCTGTATAGCTTCACATTCAACGCTGGAACTGGTGCGTTCCGCAAGTCGACCTTACTGAAAAAAGTTAACAGGGGTGAATTGTGGAGCGCGTGCGACGAGCTTTGGAATTGGACTTACTATTACAATCCGAAGACCGGACGAAAGGAGAAATCGCGAGGACTGAAAAACCGTCGCGCTGTTGAGTATAAATATTGCACAAAGGAGCTTAAGCGATGAGAGCACTTTACCCGTTCGTTGTGGTTATCATGGCGATTATCGTCATTTCTCTTTCCGGTTGCAGCCTGAATCCGCTGAACGGTTTAACCGACAAGCCAGAGGTGACGGCGCAAGTTGGCGCGGAGAACGTAAAGCAAACTGTAGGCGTGACGGCGAAAGCAGACGCGAGCAGTGAGCAAAAGGTGACGGTGAAAGAGTCAAAAGTGGGTAGCCTGGATTCATCCAGCAAGAAGAAAGTCGCAACCATTCAGGCGGATAAGGTCGAAAACATCACAGTTCAATCCGATCCGCTTGATGACCTTCCGGCGATGGTGTTCGCGCTGTGCTGCATGTTCCTGGCTGGATTCTTAACAGGAAAACTGACAAATAAAAAAGGGGCATAATGCCCCTTTATTTATTCCATCAATCTGACATTCACCAGTAAAACGCCGTCGCTGTCGTGCAAGTTGTGCTCCTTCTGGTTGAATGCTTTCATATCTGCGCGTAATACTGTGAGCAGCGCGTAAATCAGATCGTCATGCGATATTGAACTTACTGCGCAGTGCCGCATAATCATATCTATTAGCTTTTGAGCAGAACAATTCCTCATCACTTAATTCCTCCAGGTTAAACAGATCGTAAATATATTTGTTGCTCTCACCTTCCAGGCTATAGAGTTCAAATCCGTATGGGCGCTTGTGCGAGCCACGGCAACTGGCGACACCTTTCTCAAGACTCAGATAACCGAGCGTACACATTCGCGGGATAAACTCCAGGGAAACGCTGGAGGCGAATTTGCGGGGCGTAAACCCCGCTGCGCGTGCTAATCGTTCACAGTCTTTATGCTTGAAGATGAACCGCGCAAGATGTTGCCTGTTGAACCAATCGTAACTTTCGCAGAATTTATACAGATCCAAAAGAAACATTTCAGCCTCACAGAATGTTAGGGTTCACGAACACGCGACCGTTAGTTAAGCAAACGTAGTTCATTTCCTCAAGAGCCGGAAGGAGAGACTCCTCCAGGCGCTTCATTACGCCAGCCTGACCAAGGAACGGGCGAACCTTGCGGATTGATTCATAAATCGCTCGCGCAGTAATAACGCCTTTATTGCCTTTACCGAGTTTTACGATCACGTCGATAACCTTCGAGAGTTCAGCGTCTTGACCAGCATGACCAGAAGCGTTTGCGGCGCTGATGTAGGTCTTACTGAGTTCCTGGAACATCACTAGCGCTTCCTGCATTGTCTCCACGTCGATTTCCTTCGACTTCTGAACGGTTCCATTTGTCACTTGCCAGTTTCGGATCGTGTGCAGCACGGATGCAATTCGGATCACCTGCTTATCCATTTTACCGAGAGCGCCACGTAACATCGTGTGCGAGTATTCGCCGCCGTCAGCCAACTTTGGCTCCATTTCCTGGCGCGCCATGTTCAGCACTCGCATAGCGGAGCGGCTAACCTGCAAGCAAATATGCTCCTCTGTCATGATGTTATGGATCAGCTTGTAGTAGTCGGCTTTCAGCGATGCGTCAACAGGAGTGTAAGTTGAATCACCGTTCTCGTCGATAAAGCTACGGCGACCAAGGAATGACTCCTCGCGAACCAGCAAGAAACGCTCAGAAACACCGATACCACGAGCGCCAGCCTCCATTATCCCGTTGATGGTTTCGTCCTGCGCAATTACGGACATGCAACCGAGAGCAGTGAATGACATGTTGTTGTCAGCGTTTGCACGAGCAATGGAAACGTGACCGCTATCCCAAGCTTTAAGCACCAATTCGCTGTTGGTCTTGCGCTCACTGTTCGCGTATGTCAATCCGAGCAAGCTGTTGATACTGGTTGCCTCATCCGAAATCACTGCGAAATTGCCTTGCTTGAAGTTGATTTTCGCCAATCCCTCTGGAGTGGTATCGGAAACCGGAAACACGATATCGCACATTTTCATGATCTTTTCTTCGATTTCCTCTTTCTCCTCAAAGAGCGCCGCTAAATCAGTGCCGGAGCGCTCGCCTTTGAGTTCCTTTTCCAGGCCTTTAAGTTTGGCTGTCAACTTCTTGCGCTCCTTGCTGCGCTGTTCGTTGATGCGCTCAACCTCTGCGACAATCGGAGCGATTGCCATGCTATTGATCGCAGATTTACCCGTTGATGGTGGCTGGCTGGTCACAACGTAAAGCGCCGTTGGCTGTTCGGTTCCGTGGTACTCTACGGTAAAGCGTCCGAGCATTGCAGCGGATACGCAGCCCAAGAAATGCGCGTAGGCGGATGAGGTCGGAAACTGTACTGACTCCGCCATGTTGCGGGAGAGCTTGCCTACAACGTCAACGTCGTTTCCGAGGGAAATTACAGGGTATTTGTCATTCCCGCTGTTGACGTCCTTAACGTCACCCCAAAAACCTTGTGAGCGAGAGTAGCCATTCGCCTGGATTGCCACCTTGACCGGATTCAAGCCTTGGGATTCGGCGGTGGCGATGATTTGTTGTGGTGATAAGGTGGGTTGCTCAAAAAACATCTATCAGTCTCCTTGTTTGGTTGGCCTGTATTATAGGCCAACCATCCTACACGCTTTTAGCAATTTGTGCTATTTCAAACGTTCAACTTTTGCCAGAAGTCGACCGTCTATGATGCTGTGACATTCCAGCGTTTCGGGATTGAAGTCTAGCGAACGGTGGAACGTGTGACCAATCAGCAGATACCCGCCGCGCTGTCGAACCTGGTAAACCGTTTCGCCTACAGTAAAGGTGGAAATGTCACTGTAGACAACCTTGAATCGGTTCGCCGCCATGCTTTTGGGAATGTGTCGTTTGTAGTCTACGCCTGGGATCATGAATATTTAGCCTCGAATAAGTAGCAACCACCAGCAGAAAAACCGACCTCCTCGCGGTACAGCGTAAAGCGGTCGCCGTCCTCGTCGAACAC
>ERZ1026872.271-NODE-271-length-16699-cov-21.642514_pt1 | contig 16699 bp, 19 predicted proteins | sample MGYA00380166_ERZ1026872 | MGnify/ENA primary metagenome ERZ1026872 (study PRJEB33269, sample SAMEA4719802) | human gut metagenome | biome: human-associated habitat; feature: organic feature; material: feces | place: Cameroon | collected 2013-10 ... | reverse complement strand
TAATAACATATATTAGAAAAAATGTCAAGTATTTCTTGACATTTTTTATCTTTTCTGTTATTATATTATTAGGAGGTGTTATATTATGTTGTTGTCAGTTTATGAAAGCATGTTAAAAGAACGGTTGGAGAACATAGGTTCGAAAAGCGGATACGCGAGAAACTTTATCATTGGAGAGTGTTATGGTGTTATCCGATTAGCTATGATTGATCCAGACATTGCTTTTGATGAATCCACATATTTATGGGATTTAATCGCCGTAGAGTTACAAAAATTATCATTGTCAGACTTTTCTGAAAATTCAGAATTGTGCGACAATATTCGTAGTGCTTCAAGAGTCAGAGAGCTGTGTCTGTGGGCAATTAACGAATCTATTGACGAGTATACGGAGCATGGGGACGATCGTGAATATTGCCGGGGGCTGATTGATGGGTTAATTATGTATTGCGATATTTATTGTGACTGCCCGGAAGAGTTGAATGAACTAAAAGAAAAAAGAAACAAAGAAATTTACAAAAGGACTTGACAAGTGGTATTATATTTAGTATAATATTCTTGTAAGATAAATATAGGCGAAAAGCCGGATGCAAAATATAATTATAAAGGAGGTCATTTAATGACAAAGAAACAGTATTTAGAGATGTACGCTATGGAGAAAAATTTAAAGGATGCCGGATTATATCCGTATAACTGTCTGGATAACCGGGTGAATGCACAGATGCTTAACGCGAGAGCGGCGTTACTGTTATCCTGTTCTAAGAAAGAACACTGGAACGATGCTACAAAGGATCGTCTTGAGCGTGACATTTTAGGAGATGTTGGCTTTGAGATTGCAAAAGCAGAAGCTGACGCAGTAGGAACACCTGTAACAAGATAGGAGGAAACAGGATGAACAGTATCACATTAGTTGGTCGCGTAACGGCTGATCCAGATATTCGCGTAGCGAATAACGGAGAGCAGACAACAGTCGCTCACTTTACACTGGCAGTGTATCGAACTAAAGACACAACAGATTTCATTAACTGCGTAGCCTTTAGAGAAACTGCCGAATTGGTAGAAAAATATTTCACAAAAGGCTTGCGTGTGGCAGTGAACGGTTCGCTGAATATCGATGTTCTGGAAAATAAAAATGGAACTCGTAGCTACTATACAAAGATTATTGTCCGCAACGTGGAAATTTGCCAATCGAAGGCAGAAAGCTCCGAGAGAAAAGACGATGATTTTGTCGATCCGGGAGACTCAAAACCGCCGTGGGAGGATAACGGGGGATCAAAACAGAATAAAAACAGGAGGTAAGCATGATAAGGAACGGCTATTATTATCCGGTCGAAATGTATGAGCATCTAACGCACATTGATAAAAACACTGGTAGCATAGCCGGAAGCGCGATAATTGGATGTTGTTTTGGAAATAGAACAGCGGGAAAAACAGTTGGACACGCCATTAAACTTATCGACTTATTCAATGAGAGCGGCTATACTGCCGCTCTTTTAGTTAGAACTAAAGACGATATGAAAAATGGTTACTTGGAAAAGTGGTGGACTTCCAAAATTTTTCCGGCTGATGATTTCGAAGGGAAGATAAAGGCTTTCCGAAATAGAGACATTCAGTTTTCTGCTGAAAAAATGGTGGTTGACGGAAAAGATTTTTGCTACTGCATTCCTATTTCAATGTCATCCAAGATAAAAGACACCTTCGGCGGCGTTAAATGCGCTACTCTTTTGATGGATGAAGCATATCAGACTGGGGAGCGAACATTGATGTTAGGAGTCCGGGCGCGCCCGGCTATGGCAAGAATCTTTGAAATCTGGCAGACGATTGCGCGAAATTGGGATAATGCCATCAACTTAACACACATCATTTTTCTTGCTAACGTGTCGGAGCGAGATAATTGGATTTTTAATGATTTAGGAGTAAACACCTTTTTCCGTCCAGACACAAAGCGAACTTGCCAGAAAGGAATATACGTTGAGATCGTCAATAACAAGATTGCGGCAAAGTCTGTGTCTGAATCATTGATGGGTGAAATTATGCGAAATTCCATTTCCGGCGCGGCACAGTTTGAAGCAAACCAGAACAACATGTTTTTGGATAACAAGGCGTTCGTTGTGTCGGCAGGTCTTGACTTTAGAAATTGTATCATGCAGTTAGCCATTAGGGAGCATACATTAGGCGTTTTCCGAACTTCATTGGGAATTCATATCTCCAAAATCAACCGAGATTCGAGAATTCCTTGTGTATGCAACGATGTCTCCGTTCACACAGAAGGCGTTGAATTTGACGTTTCCAATCAATGGGGGCAGATGTTGCAAGAGGTATATGCGAATGGAAAAGTGACTTTTCAGACGCAGGAGTCAAAAGGACTATTTTTCGAGTATATCAATAATAGGAGGTATTAAATGCCAAAAGCCGATAAAGAATTAAAAAAAATTATCCGGGAGGCTGAAAAGGTTCTTGAATCGCCAAGTAGACCAGTCGCCGCCGGGAAGATGAAGATTTCCAGAGAAGCGTTAAAAGCGGCAAAAGCCTTTAATAAGTATAAAGAATTGACAGGAAAGAAAAAACTTTCTGATATTGAAAAAAGAGCCTTATTAAAATACACGCCTAAACAGGTGGCAAAAGAAAGTACCTTAAAACAGTCAGCATATGAAAAGCGTTTGAAAGCTTTTAGAGAGCTTATGAATCGTGATATTCAGCCGGGCGAGTATGCTGATTTAAGATATCTAACTGCGAAACAGTTACAAAAAAGAATTGGCACATACGAAAACGAAGCAACTGACACGAAGGGCGAGGAAAATGAGTCCGAAACTGATAAGTTCCCGGAAGTATTTAGAGACGTTGATCTTCCATCCGTCAGATGGTGGGACGTTCCATCAGTTATCAGATCGTCTGCCGAAGAAAGAAGAACAGGTGGATTACTGTATGAAAATGCCGGAATTTTTTGGGATGATCCAGACAAGGTGTCTCTTGCAAGGCTGTTTTTTGAAGGTGTTGACGGGAGACAGTGGTCTATCATTATGGCATTGAGGTCGATTCTTGTGGCGAACGGATATAGTGATATATTGATATCCCCGGACGAATCAAGGGATCGCTTTGCAGTATATCGTGAGGAGTGGAATGGCGTTGAAGAACTTTCCCCGGACTACAAAACAACAAGAAAATACAGAAAAAAATCTTAACATTTTCGGAATCTCTGATGATGACATGCTTAATCCGCAGATAGTTAAAATTATTTGCGGAATTGCCGGAAGTGCCAAAAGTAGTAATATTGATAGATTTTTTCGAGTGAAGGGCATTGATTATGCGAGATTTACCTCTACTAATAAATTGAAAAGGGACGCGCGAGATCGTTACGGTTGTTTCTGCGACACAATAGCCGGAGGACTCTTCCATACTGATGAAGGACTTTTTTTCTCTGAGGAAAAAGATTCTCCGTATGAGAACATTGTTATAGACGAAATCCTTCAAACGGACGTTAAGGTTATCGAATGGATCAGAAATAATTACGGGGATTGTAACATCATAGTGACAACAGATTCTCGACAAATGTTGAGTTCGGAAAATGGAAAGGCTATGCTGTCAAGCTTTAAAGCGTTGTGTAGTGAGCCGTATGTGTTATACAAGGAGCTTTCAAAAACATTTCGCGCGAGAGATGATAAAACAGAGCGATATTTTCATACTTGTTATGAGTTTGTGTATGAAAAGTTTAACCGTTTTAAAGCTGATTGTAGATGGTTTAAGCAAATAAACTTTTCCGACTTGCGATATAATCACACAGACGTTTTTATTTGCCATTCTAATGATATTGAACTGGCATTATATCGTGAATGGGACATTTACCACGATTATACTGCCGAATTACTTCCAAAGGGAAGCATTGCAAGGAAAGAAGAATTCGACGTTGAAAAATATCCGATTATTCCGCAAGCGCAAACACCAAAGACAAATATTCCATACTTGCAACCGTCCAATGTCGGAAGCGTTACGAGGTATCAAGGTTCAGAGGTTACAAAGTCGCAAACTTTGTATTTTCTTGTAGGCAAAAACGATTATGTGAACAACCGCGAATGGTATACCGCTGTAACAAGATTGTGGACTATCGACAATTTGGTAATTGTTTGGTGTGATCCCAAAAAGCCGGAGAAACTGACGGAGTACAATGGAAAGCCAGTGAAAGAAACTACATGGTTTTCGTTTACAGATGATTTAGTTCTTTCTGACGGTTCAAAATTGTCAGACATTTCGAAGGAGACACCTTCCAGAGAAGTAATCTTAAACGATGTTGACATGTTGAAACTGATTGAAAAGATTCCGAGTAATGCAGATGTACATTATAACCGAAACGCGATTGTGTATGGAGATAAAATTATTAAGCGATCATATGCCGACAAAGATGAAGAACGTCCGCGAAATGCGCCGACTATGTTAGGATTCTTGCAGAAAGAACCGGATTTCTCTTATGACTATATGCCAGATTTTTATAGGGCTTTTGAGTCAATTCAGAAGAATCGGTTTCCGGGGGCAAAGGTTACGAATGATATTTTAATTCCGCCTTCTATTACTCAACAGGAACGCGAAAATGAAATACCATTCCCGTATGCAGAGTTGTATGAAAAAATTCGATCTCGTGATTCATTCAAGTATGGAGTGGATTTTCGCGCATCCTATCCATGCATTCTCAACAACGAGGTTTTTCCAACGGGATCGTTTTTCTATCCAAGGGACAAAGACCTTAGGGACAATGAGTTCCATACGGAAGTCAGTTCCGGGCAGATTGATTGGTATATTTCATATTGCGATCTGTTTCCGCAAGGTTGCGTGGTTACTGGCGATTTAGTTCGCTTTATCCAGATGAATATGGGACAGTGGGCAGAGTTTTATTATTTTGGAACATCCTCTTGTAAAAAGGGAAGTGATATTGGCAAACGATTACATGAACAGGCTTATAAAACAGTTGAATCGAAACACTTAATCAAATATGTCCACTATGGTCTGGCAGAACGCCCATATCTGGAACGGATTGAATTTGACGAGAATGGAAACAATAAAGCGTATGCGCTTAATAAAAATCAAAATCATCAACTTTTAATGATCGCAATTCGCTCCTATCAATGTCTTAACATTTTAAAGTTAATGTTTAAAATTTATGGAGATTTTAAGCATGGTGCAGTTAACGCTGATTGCTTATATTTCGACACAAGTGAACGTATCAGTAAGTTAGGCGATCGACTTAAAAGCACAGTTCCCGGTTATGATTTTCGCATTTTTCTGAATAATCAGAAAAAGCGAATCTTATACAAAACCTATAAAGAATTGCCAACTTCCGCGGAATTAGCAAAAGAAAAACGTAGGAAAAAGCTTGACAAATAAGAGTAAATCTGTTATAATACTAACATAAGAAAGGGAGTGCGTAGCTCGTAAGGGTCGCGCTTATGGAGTATTCGGATGCATGGCTAACTGCCACCGACAAGCGCAGGTCTGGCAAGACTGATTCAATCAAAGTCCTTTGGTGTAAAGTGCTTCCTTTTCTTTCAAAAAAATAGGAGGAAGAAGAAATGACAAAGAAAGATGAAAAAGCAATCAATGACTTTTGTGTAACAGCGAAACTTTTAGGAATGTCTCGTGAAGAGGTGGAGAAAAGACTCGTAAACACGACAGTCGTTAAGCATTCCAAATGGGATGAAGTCTGTGAGATCATAGATGGTTATTTTAGAATAGAAGAACAGGAGGAAGAAACAGAATGACTGGACAGGAAATTGTGAATCGCGCTCTTGAATTAGGCGGTAAGTGCGTGTATTGGTATGGAGCAAAGCGTCAGATTCCTACTGAAAAATTGGCACAGACATTAAGAAAAAACAATCCTTCCATGTGGACAATGGACTATCTGGACGCGGCGAGAGCAGACATTGGCGGCACGAAACTGGCGTGTGACTGTTCCGGGTTTGTGTGCGGAGCATACGCAGTTCCAGACATTGGAACAAGTCAGTTTCCAAAGACCTTTACGGAATATACAGGAATCAGCTATATTCCGGGAATGATCGCATGGAAAAAAGGTCACTGTGGGATTATTATAGGATCTCATGGGACTATCGCGGAAATGCGAGGCTTGAAGTGGGATTTTTGCACAAGAAGAACATTTTCAAGCGCGGGTTTTACAAAGATATTCTATGATCCGCGCGTAACATATGAAGGCTTTAACGATAATAAAACCGGGTGGGTGCGAGTAGACAGTAAATGTAAGTGGCAGTATATTAAGCCTAACGGGAAATTTGCTTGCGGTGAGTTTTTGAAGATTGATGGAAAATGGTATTATTTTAATGCTGATTACTATATGGTTACTGGTTATTTCCGCGTAAATGGTAAGCGTTATTGCTCAACAGAAAACGGCTTATTAAAGTCTGGCGTAGTAATAAGTACAGACCTTGAAGCGTATGAGTTAATCCATTAAGGAGGTTTTTATGAAGAAATATGACATTGAACCAAGAAGCTATGAAGAACACGTCTTAATTTGCCATTCTCGCAATTTAGGCGAAGATGATAAAATGATCGCAGAGCGATTAAAAATCTACCGCTCTGTTCGTTTAGTGACTGGCGTTATTGCCGCAGTTTCATTGTTTGGTTTAGCTGTCTTATTTGGTTTTATCCTTTATCAACTTTTGTTCGTGGGTTAGGAGGTGGAAGCATTTGGCAAACTATTATAATATTTGCGCGTGGAAACGCACAGGTTTCGATCCATTGAATCGCCCATATTCAAGAGACGTTCTCAATAATGAGGAATTTTTGGGTAACGCTGTATACTGTCAAGTTGACGGAATCGCGTTAGGCAGAACCACAATGGAGGGACTCGTTACCTTGAAAGTTCCCGGATCAGTAAAAGACATCAAAGGAACACAACAGAACAGTCCTAATTCAACCGGAGTTCATGGTCCGAAAGGTCCATTCTATTCATGGGAGGAAGTTGATTACGTTAGAATCACTCGTACAGGCTATCCCGGAGATGATGATTACGTTGACATTTCCGCGAATCAGCACGATCCATGGAATACGCCGCATGAAGGAGCAAAGCTCTTTGTTGGCTACTATTTTGTAACTGGTATGGAGCCAGTAGCAAGGAATGTGACGCGACTCTATCTCACAATGGATTACTGGACAACGTGCGGCGCGGCGGATGAATTGGAAATTGAATCCGGCTTCAAAATCGCCGGGCATATTACCGAAGCCGAGGATGCAAGTTCTTACAACTTATATCCGTCTTCCATTGGTCTACTCGAACCGTTAGAAGTGAAAAGCATCGGTTATATCGAACCGGGATGGACAGTTTCCGGTAACTACAATATCATTGTTTCTGCCGCAGACTTGACACAGTATTCTAATGAGCAGGAGATTCCGGCATTAGTAGCGCAAATTTCAACAGGACAGAGCGTAGCAGTTCCAAGAATTATCACAACTCAGCATACTACAACAATGGAGTTAAAGACACCAACAGAGTCCGGTGAACAGTCAGACACTTTAGAAATTAAGGACTATGGTTTCTACAATGCCGATAGCGCGATCGTTCAGAACGGACTTTCTGTTTTATATTCCGCCGGACAACTTGAGTTGCAAGATTCTTATAGTATTCCTCGTGGCTTTTTATCAGCGAGTGAAGGCGCGGACGGAAAACTGAATGATTTCCATAATGTTACAAAATCAAATAAATGCCCGGTTTCCCCGGATATCTCTGGCTATCCAAGAAAAGCGGATTATCTGTATGGCGAAATGGTTCTCTTTTCATGTGCGACAGGTAACATGGATATTGAAAAATTCTATGAAATTGCCGATAGCACAGTTTTGACGTGGGCGATTCCAACTCCGGGAGGTTCGCCGCTTGCACGATTTAAAAAAATCAAAGGTCACAGTTATCCATATGACAAAACCGTTGCCGGAATGCCATGGTTAAAGAAAGCCATTGTAATGCAGGGCGCGTCTGGTAGTATGTGGAATCAGATCAATAATGCCTTTGCACAGCAGACGCAAAATCGCGCCGTTGCACAAAATGATAAGGCGAACTTAGTTCAGGCAGAGCGTTTTGCGGTAAAAGGTGTTCAACTTGCCGCTGATACCGCAGTAGCCGCCGGAAAACTTGCAACATCCGGCGTGTCTGTTAAAAACTGGTTCTCTGGTGGAAAAGAATCGTGGGATTCCGTGTCACAGTTAACCGGAGCGGTGACAAACGTAGCAAATTACGGAATCGATATTCAAGCAAACTTATACGATCGCCAGTTCCGAGAGGAAGCATTACAGCAGAGTCAGAACCAGATCAATGCCGGGTTTGCTCAGCAGGAAATGAAAGCTCCATACACGGACTTCATTCCAGACCTTAATGTAGCTACTTTTCGCCCAAACACCTTTGGCGTTTATGTTGTAAATACGAGCGTGAAAGATCGTCAGAGATTGAAAAACTTTTATTTGCGTTTTGGATATGAAGGTCTTTATAAGCCTTTGACATGGGACGAAGTAAAAGTTAAACAGAACGTAAACTTTATCCGCGCCGAGGGCGTTGTCTTACGTCATCAGTATTACCCCATGAGAGTTGTTAGGCGAGCGGCGGCGGTTTTGGAAGGTGGTGTATTCTTATGGAGTTCAAGACCGAATCAAGCACTATTCGCAAATAATCCAGATAAATCATGATGGGGATTGACAAAATCCCTATTCAATGATAAAATATAATAAAAGGAGGTTTATTAACATGGTGGATTATTTAAACGAACTTATGTTATTGACAAAGGGACGATCACGAGATGGCACATATAATCGTGCAATGAAACTGAAAATGCGTGGAGACGCAATTATTTTCAATCAGCTTGCAAGAGAATGGATCTCCCGGTTTAAGTGGGAAGTCCCCAAAGCTGATACTTGCGCGATCTCAACAGAGTTGATCGAACGTGCGATTCTTTTCGGAGGAATGGCGGCGTTCCGTAGAGTTTCAACGAAAGAGCTTGTGCAAAAAAGTTTTTCTCCATTAAAGGACAAAGAAGGAACTTACGGAGACGTAGAAACGCAGTGGAGACTTTTCTGTGTTTCTGGTACAGATAATTTATCGTTTTACGGATATCCTACACGCGCATACCTTACGAGTTTTTCTGGCGCGTCGTTCGGTTATTCTTTAGTACAGGAAGAGGGAGATATCTTAAATCGTGAAGATATGTGTGTCGTTGCTATGGATTCTCCGTTATGTTCCTTCCCATATCTTACAGTTCTGTATTATGCCGAAAAAATGAGCATGATTGAAACATCCATTAACGCCGCAATCCAAAACATTTTAGGAACAACAATCATCACTTGCCCAAAAGAACAGGAAAAACAGGTCTTAAAAGAACGAAAAGCGGCACAGGTCGGCGTCCCATGGGTGGTACGATATGACGAGATTTATAAATCCAATGATAGCATCCAGTTACTCACAACAGACGGAGCAACCGAAGCATTAAAGACTCTGTACGAAGCACAGAATAAAGTCCATGCAGACTATTTGCAGTCCATCGGAATCCGGGCGAATAACGAGGTTGACAAAAGAACGGGAGTTACCCCATTGGAAATTGTGCAGTCACGACAGAATGTTGATATCATTCTCAATAATGCTTTCTCGCAGAGACAGAAAGCAGTTAGACAGCTTGAGAAAGCCGGATTGAAAGGCGTAAAAGTCAACCTTGAAAATTTCGATACTTTGATCGCTGATTATGACGCACAGGGCAATAGGCTGGAAAATGCAAAAAATGCAGACCCGCCCAAAAAGGAAGAAGGTGAAGAATAATGTATTATCCATGTCCATGGTTTATCCGATATGACTTAGATCCCATTCTGAAGCATGAGATAACTTTTTCAGAGTTGATCGAAAGACTGGGTTCTATTGAAGTGTACAAAAACACCTCTGTCAACGTGGAAACACAGAACGCGCTGAATGATTTCTTTGCTTTTGACCGCCTGTGCGATAAAGAGAAGAAATTCTTATGGTTCTGGCGAAGAAGGTTAAATTTATTCTATCCGATTTACGCACAGGAGCTTGAGATGTGGAAAGAGCGCAAGGCGGAAAAATGGTTTTTCGACAATTACAAGAATGATTCCATTACCCATGATGGCACATTTTCACTTGACGAGGACACGAAACAGGAACTTGCCCGTGAGATATCGACAGCTATTAAAACCGTTCTCGCTTCAAAGTCAACAGGAGAGACAGCAGGAGAAACAACAGGAACGCACAATGGAGAGTTTGACAACTCAAATTCCGGGCAGTCGGATAGCACTACAACAGAAAAGAACCGGGCTTTTAATTTTGGCTATCCAGAAGCCAACTATCAAGGAGGCGTGATTCCATATGACATTGATAACAACCCGGATGTTGAATTTATTGACTCACAAGCCGATAGCGTTTCCAAGTCGAATACAAAAGAAACGCACTCCGGCACTGGAAGCGGCACTGATTCATCGACCGATGCGGGAACTTCCAAGGGAACGAGCAAAGGCACTACTGACACAACAACAGACACAACGCAGAAAACAAATGAAAGTCAGACAGCCACCGGGGCGCGAGATCAGAACACGGCAACGCACTGGACAGAAACGAAACGCAGACAGGCGGATAATATGAATAAGTTGGCTACTGAATTGATCGAACAGTTACCAACAACTAATTTTTTCTTGAAACTGGTAAAAGAGTTATCTATTTGTTTTGAATCCGTCCGTTTAGAAGATGAAGAAAGAGAGGATTTAAGAGAATGAGTTGGGATAGACTTTTTCAGAAACCATCGCTTCCGGATAATACAAAGATTCCAGACCTTACCCCGGAGCAGGCGGCAGATTTTCGATTACAGACAGAAGAGAGAGTGAGCCGGGAAAAGCACGTTGAACGGGAAGCTACTTCAAGAAATGACGCGGATATCGCTCTCCGGGAGGAGATGCATTCCTTCGGCATGATCCAGTGTGAGTATTTCGATCCAGAAACAAAGTTAATCGAACTCAATTTTGCAGAAGAACAGACGTTTTCCGTTCCGGCAAGGTCATTTCCGCATACTGATTACACTGATACGATGTGGAAATCTTCTCCCGTTACTGTAAGCGAAAAGATTGAAGCCGGGAGAGTTGTAACCTTAACGCCAAAAACAGTCACAATAGATAAAACTGGTTTTGTTACAGATGTGACATTTGATGGTGTTATTAATATCAATAATAAAGTTTTTCGTGCAAAGCTTATTGTAACGCGACCGATTGTGGACGTTCAGTCCGGTAAAGCCACATTATTTTTAGGACTTGCAAGCTCTTACGATGATGGAAATTCTTTAACAGTGCCGAACTTAGCAGATTCCGCTAACATTACTTACCCATACCAGAATTTAAAATTCTACAAATAATGTTTGACATTACTCCGGTATTGTGGTATAATATAATTATAGGAGGATGATCCGATGAAAAAAGAAAACTGGGATTATATACAGGCTCACTGGGGCGATACAGACCAGTCTGTAATGGAACAGGTCGCAAAGTTTAAGGACGAATCAGATATTGAAGTCTCTGACTTAAACAAAAAACTGGACGATGCAAAAGCGGAAAATCTTAAGCTGACACAGCAGAACGTAGAAGTCAACAAAACTAATATGGCACTGATTCTCCGGCTTACTGATCCGACATTGCCACCGCCCCCAAAAGAAGAACCTTACGAAGCACCAAAACCAACAGACTATGACTCATTTTGGAAATAAACCAGAATCCCCGTTCTGGCTTAGAATAAAAAATAAATTATAGAAAGGAGGTTAACTCGTTTCATTCTTGTGTAAAAAAAAGTATGAATGGAGGTGCATAAGTGACAATTAACGATGTGACAACCTTAATCAGTTCCGTAGGATTTCCGATCTGTATGTGTGGAGCTATGTTCTGGTACATGATTAAAGAAAACGAGTCTCATAAAGCGGAAGCTTCTGAGATGAAATCCGCTATCAATGCACTGGAAATTGCCATCACAAAGCTTACGGACAAATTAACCAATAATGAAACCTAAGGAGGTGATCCATTATCTATGGCTTTTGACTGGGAACACGTCGAAGCTATCCGGGCAGAACAGGATTCTGCCCGCAATCGCAGAGACTTAAACACGTTGCCAACCGATGAAGTTAGCAATGAAATTTATAACTCTCCATCCGGCAGAAGTGCAAAAATCCCCGGCTTAGATCACTGGGAACAGATGATCCATAAAGTACGTACACAGCTTATTGATTATATCATTGAGCATGGTTTAGTGCAGGGATTCGAATATGACGGAATCAATGAACCGATCAAAAACGGTAAAATTGTTATAACGGCAGAAATGTTACAGCGAGTAACCGATCGGTTTGGGTATTTTAAAGAAAAAGAGACCCTTGAGTTTGTGGAGAAATATCTTCCAGAACATCACTATGTCGCAGATGAAAATTATGTGCATACTGATAATAACTATACAGATGCGGAAAAGATAAAACTTGAGGGAATCGCAGACGGGGCGGAAGTAAACAAAGTTATCAGCGTTTTATTCAATGGCGTAGAATCCATTGATCCAGAAACGCGAGTAGCTACAATTACTATTACCCCGGCAGATGTAAAAGCATGGTACGAACAGAATCCAGACACAAACGTCTTTACCGATGCAGAAAAGGCAAAACTTGAAAGCATCAACATCAACGAACTTTCTAATAAGGTTGAGGATGTGACGCTTGACGGTGAAACCGTAGTTAAGGACAAAGTAGCAATTCTTACTGCGAAGAAGATTAAAGATTCGTATGAGTCTAACGCTAACACCAATGCGTTCACCGATGCGGATAAGACGCTTGTAGAACAGGTTCTTCCAGAACTTCAGAAAGGTGTCAATCAGCATGAACAGCGAATTGATGCGTTGGAGAAGTCACAGGCTACACAGGATGCGGAAATCGAGGACGCAAAAAATTCTATTACAGAATTAGGCGATGAAGTAAATTCCGTAGCCGGAAGAGTAACCACCTTAGAAGCTTCACAGAGGGTGCAGGATGAAGAAATCTCTAATCTGAAAACAAAGGATACCGCACAGGATGGACGGCTTGAAGCACTGGAAACTTCCGAAGCAACACAGGATGCTGACATCTTACAGCTTAAAGAAGACGTTAAAAACGCCGGAAAAGTTGACGATGTAACAGTCGGTGGCATGTCGGTAGTTGAGAACAAGGTGGCGAAAATTCCGTCAATTCCGAAGTCAGACATAATTATCAATCGCATTTCATTGAGTGGAATACAAGGAGATGAACGAATCAACGCAGATTCAACTTATGGAGTTCTTTTAGTAATTAGCCCGGATACACCATTACCAATAGATAAATACATTGAATATAACTTATTCATCAGCCCTCAAGGGGAATCTGAGCCACGCATTAAAGCGGAGGTAATGATACCAGGCTATGGCATTACGACAAATTCTTCGATCTCTGAAACACTTATAGAGTCTTTCTCGATTCAATTTAAAACGCAAGCGCTTGCTATAACCGAAACCAATCCAGAAGGAACACCAATAGAAGCATTAAATATTGCATCAGTCAGTATAAGCATCGTTACTGATGGAATAACAGTATCACTTGACAAAGCAGAGAGTCGGTTAATAAATCCAGCATAGGAGGATAAAAAAAAATGGCAAACAATTATGATTATGTCGCAATCGTAAACGCAGTGAACGCGCAGACCGGAGGAATGTACGCGTATGAGTTTCCGGTGGTTACTTCCGCGACATTCAAGGCGATGGCGGCGGCATTACTTAACGCGCCGACACAGATTCAGAACGCATACATCGACAATATGCGAAATTTAATGTGTAACTTACTTATCAAGAAGGTTTACACAGCATCGAACCCGTTCCGCAAGCTTTACCGCTCTGAAACAGTTATGAGCGCGGACGGAGATCAGTATGTTACCGAGGTGGCAGTAGATCAGTTCATTCCGATGGCATACGATATGACATCAACGCCGGAGTCTTATTTCAAGACTATGCCGCCGAAGGTCTTAATTCAGTTCATGTGTAACTGTTTAAGAAAAAAATATGTCTTTACCCTTAACATGGACTTACTTCTCCCGGCTTTTGAAAGTGAAGGGCAGTTCTCAACTTTCTTCAATCGCGTATTCGAAAGACTTTACGCCGATGTGGAAGAGGATGACAAAGAGGAAATCATGGCGGCACTGGATGCGATCATCGAAGGTGGAAATATTTACCTTGTTCCGATGACTCGCCCGGTGGACAGTAGCACTGCACTTGAGTTTTCCAAAAACCTTGACGTTATTTCCAGAGACTTAAGCTTCCGAAGATCACGCAAGTATAACTTGCAGGGACTTTCCACAAAAACAGACGAAAACGATGCGATTCTCATTATGTCTGGCGATGTTATAGCCGTTCAGAACGCATACAACTTAGCATGGGCGTTTAATAAGAACTACTTACAGTTATTCAACGCCGGGCAGATGATCGTAACCGATTCCAAGGGACTCGCGGATAACAAGGTATTCGGAATGTATACTGACACGGACTACTTCCGCATTCATCCGGCTATGGGCTACCCGAAACTCAGAAAGTGGGAAAACGGCGAGAATCTTGAGGAGAAATATTGGTTACATGTCTGGAAGATGATTAACTTCTCCTACGCATCTAATGCTATTGCGTTCGCAGAACCAAAGGACATTGGAGTGGAAAAGGTTGAGCTTCTCACAAAAGACGGAAAGACAGCGGCAACAGTCAAGCCGGGCAAATTCCTCCTTATGGGAATTGCAAAAGTTGCTCCAAGCGCCGGAAAAATTGCAGATGCATTCTGTGAATATTCCGTAGCCGGAGCGCAGTCCGACAAGACCAAGATCGACCCGCAGAACGGAACGCTTTATGTAGGAAGCGATGAGACAGCGGATACACTTACCATCACAGGCGTTAGCCACCTTGACAATTCGAAATCCGGCACTCTTACGGTAACAGTTCAGCACTAATAAAAGTGTTAAATTACTCAAAAAAGCCCCTTATTTAAGGGGCTTTTTTTATTGACAAAAACTGAAATATAGTGTATAATTGTGTTAGGAGGTGAATAATATGGTAAAACTTAATATTACTAATTTGTATGAATTAAGACATTTATATCGAACGGAAACCGCTAATTACGTTTATGTAGTACAACCGCAAGGAATTGGAGTTTACCGTCTTTTAAGACGAAGAAAAAAAGAATCGGGAGTCGAAATCGTTAGAATGCCGGAAATTTATCGCGGTTTCTTCAAGAAGTGGAGGTGGAAAGATTGAAACGCCGTGGTTATGTGCTTAACTGGCAAAACAGACATTGGGCAAGCTTTGCAACAGCTTACGGACAAGGTAACGCAAGCCCAGACATTCCAGAAGATGGAAAGGGCGAAATGCCGAACTTTTGGGTGTTAGATTATAAAGGGAGAGGTTGGTATTACTACTATGACGATGATGATAATAAAATTGAGTTTCTGTCTGATGTGGCTTTTATTAGTTCCCCATTTGTATACGATGATGGAACGATTTACAGATTCGTAGTAAATTATCATAGGGATTTGCCAGATAGTATATTAGATATAGTATTTGGATTAGTAGATTGTGATACAACCGGGAAATTTGCACACCCGGTTAGTAGCTATGAATCACTATGGAGAGCCGACATTGGAAGCGCGAACAGAGCATATACAGGTTATGCACTATGGACTGGAACAGCACCAAATTCTCAATGGCAAACAATTCTTACGAGTAAGCCGTTCATCGAACAGAACACTTATAATATGATGATGGGATATCCAAATAAAATCCGCAAAAAATGCTTAGAAACAACATGGAGCGGAACACAAACCGGAAGCACGTTCGCATTTCGGACAAATGGTTTTATTTGGGATCGGAATGCATTCTATTGGCAAAGCCCGACAACCGAAGCAAATGACATTGTTTCGCGGGCAAGGAGTTTATCAAACTATAAATACTGGTACGGAGGAAGCGGGCAGATCGCAACAAGAGAACTGGCAGATTCCTTGAGAAACCAGTATCCAAGCATCTGGACAGAATCATATTATAACACAGCATTGAAAGATATCGGACAGCGAGTAGGAGATTGTAGTTATTTGGTTAACTATGCATATGGAATTGCAAGTCCCGGAAATCATGGAATCGGTACGAGTCAATATCTCGCCAAATATTCTCGGTGGAATGGAACGCCAAAAGATGGAATGATCGCATGGAGGAATGGACATACCGGAATATATGCAGGAGGAAAGACGTTGGAATTAGTTGGAATTGCTTATGATTATATGGAACGAGATTATGTTGCAAGTAAATGGTCTTCAATCTTGTATGACCCAAACAGGGCTTACTAATAAGAAAAGCGGTTACAAATAAGTAACCGCTTTTATTGTATTTATTATCATACACAACAAATTACTTTGATTCCCATACTCGGTGTTCTCCATCTTCATCTCGTTGCCAAGCATATCCGACAAATTCTAACGCCTTTAAAGCTCCATTATAATAACTCATGTCTTGTGGACGAGAATCCTCCATATTGGCAATAAACCATCTTTCATTTAAAAAGCTCTCGACTCTCTCATTGATTTCTTTCTGTTTCACTTTCATATTCTTTTCCTCCTTACCTACTGGCTTATCTCTTTTATCTATTATCATTATACCATAGTAACAGAC
>ERZ1026872.267-NODE-267-length-16805-cov-4.338866_pt1 | contig 16805 bp, 16 predicted proteins | sample MGYA00380166_ERZ1026872 | MGnify/ENA primary metagenome ERZ1026872 (study PRJEB33269, sample SAMEA4719802) | human gut metagenome | biome: human-associated habitat; feature: organic feature; material: feces | place: Cameroon | collected 2013-10 ... | reverse complement strand
CCCGACATCGGCTACGGCGAGCAGGGCAAGCCCTGCTTCTCCTCGCCTTCCCCGCTGTGGTTCAACCTGAGCCACAGCGGGGATGATATTGCTCTGCTGCTCAGCGATGAGGGCGAAGTCGGCTGCGATATCGAAGCGCTACGCCCGCGAGCCCGCTGGCCCGCGCTGGCCGAGGCGCTGTTCAGCCCCGGCGAACGCGCGCAGATCGCGGCAGCGCCACCGGCGGCACAGCTGCCCACCTTCTGGCAAATCTGGACCCGTAAAGAAGCGATGCTAAAACAGCGCGGCGGCAGCGTCTGGCAGATGGCGCAGGCCGACAGCACGCAGCCCGATTCGCTTTTTATCGCGCATCATTGGCTGAATACGCTCAGCATCGCCGTTTGCACGCCAACGCCGGTTAATCTGGCGGCGCTGATAACGTCAGCAACCGTGCGTTAATCCGCCCCACGTGCAGTCTGCACAAATGCCAGATAAGCGGAAAATCGCTTATTTTGATGCACATCATTTTTACCGCTATCGTCGGCGGCGACCTACAACATTGATTCTGGTCAACTCCATTCCGCCAGCGGCAGTGCATTTTATGCGCCATTTTATTTATGCGGTGAATGAGAAATTGGTTTTAAGACTTGAACAAATGTTTGTCCGGCCAGCCAGTCTGTGGGGGTGGTTGATGTGTAATGCGCTGAATGCGATGGCTATCGTTATCTGCTTTACCACCATCAGCGCGTTTATTGGCATCCGGGAATCTGCCTGGCACATCGTGGTGACGGTAGCGATAATTATCTCCACATTCTACAGCGCTAACTATTTTTCCGCGCTGGAGTCGCGTAACGACAGGCGGCGTTTTTTCCTTTTCGCCTGGGTGGTTGTGACCATCATTCTGAACTTCATCCATATTACAGGCTGACTCGCCGCGTAACGGGTGCCGGTCCTCTCCCGTTTCGGGAGAAAGACCTGACGATGATAGCCTACGGACGCGGGCCGAACATCTCGATCAGCTGTTTTTCATCCGGCATGCCAACCACCTGCTGCAGCTCATTTTTATCATTCATGTAGTAAATGGCTGGCGTGACGTTAGCCCCGAGATCGTCCATCAGCTTCTGATGCTGCTGGAGTAAATTGAAGGTTTCGCGCGGCGTCGTTCCGGTAAAATGCGGCAGTTTTTTACCGCCCGACAGTTCGTAGTACTTTACCTGCCGCTACCCAGGGCTGGGCCGCCGACCAGAAGGTTTTACAGTACGGACAGAACGGATCGGCAAACACCACCACCTTGCGTTCGGCGCTATCGGGCCCCTCTTTCAGCGCGTGAGCGTCGTTCAGCTTCTGCCACATCTCGCGCCCCAGCGGGATGTAAATCTCGCTTTTGAAAAAGTCCTCGCTCAGGTTTTTTCCTTTATCATCATAAAGGTAGCCAGAAACCACGTGTTTACCGTCGGGAGTAAGAAACAGCGTGACGCCCATATCCTGATACTGACCGACCCAGCTTTTGAGCCCGCCTGGCGCATCAATTTCTTTGATAATTTTGATGTTTTGCTGCTCGCTAAAGCGTTTAACAACGTCGGGCAGCGGCGTGCTGGCAAAAGCCAGCGCGGGCATCAGCGTCAGCGCCATCAGTAGCGTGGATTTCATTTTCGTCTCTCCTTAAAGCGGGGACGCCCCGCGAGTGAAGTGGTTCGCCGCTGGAGAATCGGCCTGATAGCGTCGCCATCAGGCCGTTGAGGCAGGTTATGGCGCCGTACGGTGAATTTCCGCTACGCGCTTGCGTACGCCAAACCAGCCCGCGACCAGCAGAATGGCAATCAGCGGCAGCGCGGCAATAGTGTAGGTACCGTTCGGGTAGTCAAACGCCATCAGCACCAGCACGCTCAGCAGGAACAGCAGCGTTAGCCACGAGGTAAACGGCGCGCCCGGCAGCTTGAAGCTCACGTCGGCGGCTTTGCCCTCTTTGATGGCCTTACGCAGACGCAGCTGGCACACCATGATGAAGCCCCATGACGCAATAATCCCCAGCGAAGCGAAGTTAAGGACAATCTCAAACACCTGCGATGGTACCAGATAGTTGAGGAACACGCCCACCACATAGACCACCAGCGTCGCCATAATACCGGCATACGGCACGTGCTGGCGGCTCATTTTGCTCATGAACTTCGGCGCCGAGCCGCCCATCGCCATGGAGCGCAAAATACGCCCTGTGCAGTACAGGCCTGAGTTCAGGCTGGAGAGCGCCGCAGTCAGCACTACGATATTCATAATGCTGCCAATGTACGGTACGCCCAGCCTGGAGAAGAAGGTCACGAACGGGCTTTGCCCCGCCTGATAGGCCGTCCACGGCAGCAGCAGCACCAGCAGTACGACTGAACCAACGTAGAACAGACCGATACGCCAGATGACGCTATTGATTGCACGCGGCACCATGGTCTGCGGGTCTTTACATTCACCGGCGGCGGTGCCCACCAGTTCAATGGACGCAAAGGCAAAAACCACCCCCTGCACCAGCACCAGCGCAGGCAACAGGCCGTGCGGGAAGAAACCGCCGTTATCGGTAATGAGATGGAAACCGGTCGCGTTGCCGTCGAGCGGTTTGCCGCTGCCGAGGTAGACGGTGCCGACCACCAGAAACACCACGATCGCCAGCACTTTAATCAGCGCGAACCAGAACTCCATTTCGGCGAACCACTTCACGCCAATCATGTTCATGGTGCCCACCACCGCCAGCGCGCCGAGGGCAAACACCCACTGCGGGACATCGCCAAAAGCGCCCCAGTAGTGCATATACAGGGCGACCGCGGTAATGTCGACAATGCCGGTCATCGCCCAGTTAATGAAATACATCCAGCCAGCCACATAGGCCGCCTTTTCACCGAGAAATTCGCGGGCATAAGAGACGAAACTGCCGCTCGAGGGGCGGTGCAGCACCAGCTCACCCAGCGCACGCAGGATGAAGAACGAGAAAATACCGCAAACCAGGTACACCAGCGCCAGCGCGGGCCCGGCCATTTGCAGGCGCGCGCCTGCGCCGAGGAACAGACCGGTACCGATTGCGCCACCGATAGCGATCATCTGTACCTGGCGATTACCCATCGCCTTGTGATACCCCTCTTCGTGGGCATTCAGCCAGCGTCTTTTCGCCGCGCGTTGCTCCGCGGCAGATGTGTTTTGTGTTTCCATTTTTCCCTGTTACCTGTCTGATTTTAGGAGGACTTCAGGCCGTCGGCGGCGGAACGCAGGCCGCGACGGTCAACGCGATTTTTCCCGTCATTCTGCGTAGGGATAAAATCGCCGCGAAGCATCCTACCTGCAATTAATAAGCGGTGCAAAACATACGCGGGGGTCAGCGGCGACGCCGGCAGATAAAGCGCGCGTTGCCGCCGCTGAGCACAGCGATTTGCTCTGCGTCAGACCGCGCAGATTTCACGTTGTTGCCGCAATAAGGATCGTCTGTCGACAGGCAGAGAAAAGGCCTCTGCAGAGAGGCCTTGGGGAAAGAGAAAGCCGCAAGAAAACTTAATTTCGTCGAATCAACTTAGCGCTAAAAATATATTTTTCATTCAGAACGGTGCGTTGCCGGAAAAAGATTAACCGATGCCCCCAGGCACAGCATATAACCAAACAGCTCGCAGCCCTCTTCAACCATATTTTTAACCACACGAACATAGCCGTCCTGTAAAATAGAGTGCCAAAGCATCGACATGCCAAACAGGCGAGAGAAAATAAGAATTGCCAGCAGGCCCGAGATCATCAGCCCGTACGACGGCGTGGTGGTATACTCAACCAGCTGCACGAGTACCCGCTGCGGACGGCGAAACGTGTAGGCTATCGTCACCAGGCTGACCGCCAGCGCAAACCACAGCCAGCTGCCGTGGTGGATAAGGTCAAAAACCGCATCCAGCTCGCGAATGAGCATAGCCATAAAGAAGCCGGCAATCAGGATATGACGCTGTCGCGCGGTGCGCGCTTTACGGGCGCGGAAAAGGTGTATCACCACGATGCCAAACAGAATGCATTCCTGGACAATTTCGGTGAGTGAATCTTCCGACAGGTCGTTTTTAAAAATATTCACATCAACATGCAAACAGAGAACCGCCACCACCACGGCCGCAGCCAAAAAAATAACGCGCAATAATAAATTAACTAAAAACATAAAATTCACTGCATTTTATAAAACGTTAATATTACTGCGCCCACCTTTCTTTAACTTATCGTTCTGTGCCACATCCTCTCGATATTTAACATTACATGCTATTAACCGGAAAGATTATTTAAACCACACAAACAGCATTGTTAAAATAATCGCTAAAAAACGTCTATTTATCATGTTGCATTTTCATACGCATAGCGGCACAGCGTGTTAATGCCGCGCTCTGGGCTTTTAATACCGGTATGGAGATAGAGCGCTTTTGCCTCATGCACCCAGAAGCTGCCCCCGGCTCTCGCCTGCGCATGAAACAGCGTCGCCTGCGGGTACATGGCAGACAAATTCCCTTTACTGAAGCCAAACCACTTGCGCGACACCTCGCGCAGCTCGCGAGTCGTTAGCAGCCGTCCGCCGAGGCGGTGGCAGCGCTCGCGGGCTTCTGCAAAATTATCATCGACCGCACCGTCGCCCACCAGCCAGACGCCGAGCGTAAAGCGATAGCGCTGGGTATCGCCGGTTTTGCGATTGTGCATCGTCAACACCCCTTCTCGCTCACTCGCCAGCGGGCGCCTTTTCATACGCAGCGTCACTCGCCCTTCATGATGTGCCCCGACTTCCAGCCAGCCATGGTTAAAGCTAAAGGTAACGTCATTCAGATTGAGTCCTTCATAATTACTGCTCATGGTGACGGTCGCGCCGGTAAAACCGGCGGTCAGGATACTGGCCGTGCGAAAACCGGGCGTGCTGGGGGCATGAAAGCTGATGCGCCGGAACTCATCGCGCATCTCAGCCTGCGCCGCCAGACCCGCTGACGGCAGTAAAAGCGCGGCCATCGCGACGGCCCACGGGGAAATCATCATCTGCACACATCCTGTCGTCGCTAGCGAAAATCCTGATGCTGACAGAATAGTGTTAAGCATTGATAAATAAAGATAATTTACATATTCTGACGCTTTAAAACCGCGCGTGCCCGGCAGTACTACCGTTCCGGCATATCGCGGTTGAATGGCCGATGAACAAGGGGAAGATTGGGAAAGACGTCGCCCGCTACAGCGACTGTTCCAGCTCGCGTAGAAATTCGGCAATGACCGACTCGTTGCGCTTGTAATAGGTCCAGGTCGCGACCTTTTTACTGGTCAGCAGCCCTGCCTTGTGCAGCTTATTAAGATGCGAAGAGATGGTCGGTTGCGACAGCGCGGTTTTATCCTGAATAAAGCTGGCGCATACGCCGTCCTGCTGCGGATCGAGCAAATGCGGATAGTCGGCAAAATGACGAGCAGGCTCGCGCAGCCAGTGAAGGATCTCCCGGCGCGTGGGGTTAGAAATGGCTTTCAGAATATCGTCAGTATTTAGCGGCATCAGGCTGGCTACGGCAAGGAAGATGGGCTGTACATTAGGCAGCGTGCCCACAAAAGTCAATGCTGGCGACGTCTGCCGCCCGCATTGCGCTTATTTCGCGCGGTAAACCGGGTAATCGGTATACCCGGCAACGCCTCCGCCAAACAGGGTATTGCGATCCACCGGGTTCAGCGGCCAGCCGTGGGCGATGCGCGCCGGCAGATCCGGGTTTGCAATAAAGGTACGACCAAAACCGAACAGGTCGCCCAGCCCGGCATCTAACATACGGCTGGCTTTTTCTGCGGTGTATTTCCCGGCGTACATCAGGACGTTACGGAAGGTTTCCCGCAGCGCATGATAAAACTCCTGCGGCAGATCCGGCGCGTTATCCCAGTCGGCTTCGGCGATGGACAGGTAGGCAATACCCAGCTCATTAAGCTGGCGAGCCGCCGTAATGTAGGTCGTGAACGGATCCGGCTCCACCAGTCCCAGATAGACGCGATCTTCCGTAGTGCTTTCAAACAGCGGCGCAAAACGCACGCCCACGCGCTCTTTTCCTACAACCTCAATCACCGCCTGGGTGACTTCACGCAGGAAGCGCAGACGATTATCAAGGGAACCCCCGTAAATATCATCACGTTGGTTGGTATGCACGGACATAAACTGGTTGATCAGGTAGCCGTTGGCCGCGTGCAGCTCCACGCCGTCGAAACCGGCCTCCATCGCGTGACGCGCGGCGGCGGCGTACAGCGCCACCAGCTCACGGACTTCATCGGTGCTGAGCGCGCGCGGTGCGGACGGCGCAGCCAGCGCGCCGGTACCCGGCCCGGTTTCGATAAACACTTTCACATTGGTCGCCGTAATGGCTGACGGGGCGACCGGCGCGCCTTCGGCGGGCTGAAGAGAGGTGTGCGAAACGCGACCGACGTGCCACAGCTGGGCAAAGATCACCCCACCCTGCTGGTGAACGCGATCGGTGACTTTTTTCCAGCCCGCGATCTGTTCCGGCGTGTAGATCCCCGGCGTCCAGGCATAGCCCTGACCACGCGGTCGCTAACCATAAACCCTGCGCTACAGCGCTGGGCGTAATATTCTGCCATCAGGTCGTTAGCGACGTTGCCCGGCTGGCCGCTGCGCGAGCGGGTGAGCGGTGGGAGGGCGATGCGATTTTTCAGATTGAAGGCCCCAAGCGTTAAGGGGGTGAACAGCGCGGCGTTTTCCATGATCTTATCCATTGCGGGTTCTCTGGCGGGCAACATCGCCCGCCGACGGTGAAACGCAGGCTACGCCTTATATCGAAACATTTCAATATTTATATATTTCAATATTTGAATTAATGACGCTCTTGCTCGCCCCCACGGCAGACCAGCCCGGTCGCAACAGCGTTGCGTGGCCCTTCCGTGCCGCGGATATTCCCCTGACCGGCAACAACCCCGTAGTGCGACAGCGCATCGGTAATCAACTGCGGTATTTCAAAATCCAGCGACGAGCCGCCGACCAGAACGACAAAGGCGATGTCGCGGATCTCGCCTCCAGGCGATACCTGACGTAGCGCGCGCAGACAGTTGGTGACAAATACTTTTTCTTTTGCCTGCCGGCGCACAAGGCGGATTTTTTCCAGCGATGTCTGGTTATCGATGGGCACCAGCGTGCCGTTTTTGATATAGACCACCCTGGCAAATACCGCAGGGCTGAGCGGTTCGCGGAAAAATTCGACGGCGCCGTTTTCATGGCGAATGCTGAACAGGCTTTCCACTTTCGCCAGCGGGTATTTTTTGATTTCCTCTGCCAGCAGTAAATCACTTAACCCCAGTTCGGTTTTAATCAACAGGCTCACCATATTACCGGCCCCGGCCAGGTGCACCGACCTGACCTCTCCCGCCTGATTAATGGTGGCGGCATCGGTTGAGCCTGCGCCGAGATCGAGAATCGCCAGCGGCATATCGCTGCCCGGGGTGGTCAGCGCACCGACGATCGCCATGTCGGCCTCAACGCCACCCACGTCGACCCGCGTCGCCAGCTGCTGGCTCAGCTCATTGGCAATCGCTTCCATTTGCAAGCGGTCTGACTTCACCATGGCGGCAATCCCCACCGCATTTTCCATCGAGAACTCTCCCGCCAGCCCGCCCTGAACCTTGCGCGGAATGAACGTATCAACCGCCAGCAAATCCTGAATAAAGACGGCGTCCATACCGTGACCGCTCAAGGACGCCATCACCTGGCGCACGCGCTCCAGCATCCCTCCGGCGTGCGTACCGGCTTCCCCGCGAATATCACGGACCGGCGCGCAGCCCGAAATCACCCGCATAATGGCACCGGCACCATCAGCAACATCGACCTGCACCGTGCGTTTATCGCCACGCACGGTGATATGCCCCGCCGGAATCACCCGCGATTTCACATCGCCCTGAGGCGTTTTCAGCACCACCGCCGAACGATTGCCTATCAGCGCCCGCGCAACGGGCACGATCATCTTCGTCTCTTCAGGGGTCAGTTGAAACCAGGTGGCGATACCATAGGGGTTAGAGAGCAATGAAATAACCTGCCCGGTCGCGGCCACCTCAACCGCCGCCAGCACCCCTTCCGGGACCTGCTCAATGAGCGTCACCTCATCGACGATCGGCAAGGTGCGTTGCAGACGATTGTTGATCAGCACGCCGTCATCCTGTTGCAGGATCACCGCCACCACGTTAATGCCGCGATCGAGCGCGGCGTTTAGCTGCCACGCCGCCTCCATAAAATCAATCTGGCGGCCGATTAGCGGGATCCAGCCTTCGTCATAACGCGCCCTGGGCAGCGATGCCAGATGATTGAGGCTAATGGTGGTGCCCACGCCCAGCCCTTCGCCACCGGGGGTCTGCGGATTATGCCCAATCATCGTCGATTCAGTGATGATGGTCTCGGTGATGGTTTCCATGGCCACATCACCGATCACCGGTGCGGCCTCATTGAGATAGACGCGTTCCAGCGCCTGCGGGCTGCGGCCCGCTTTTTCCAGCGCCTGATGGAGCGAGGCGATCACGCCGTTGATGTTCTCGCGCGTGCCTTTGGTACCGGTCGTGGCAACAATACCGCTGGCCAGAAAGCGTGGTCCGTGTGGTGTGGAGTCCGCTAATGCCACTTCCGTGGTGGCATTGCCGATATCAATTCCCGCCATTAACGCCATTATGCCTACCCTTAATCTTCTTTTTTCCGCAGCTTATCGCGCTGGCGATAAACCTCCGCCGCCTCGCGGACAAAATCCGCGTTGACCGTGGCCTGATACTGCTGTTCCAGCTCGTCGGCAATGGCAAGCAGCTCCTGTTCGGAAGAGCGGTACGGGCGCAGCGCATTGTAAATTTCGAGGATCCGGCCATCGGGAATCGCGATCAGCTCCCCGGCGCGGCGCAGATTGCGGGCTATCGCATGGCGGTGCATCTGTTCAGCTATTTGTGCCTGATATTCCAGCGTTTCCCGTGAGATACGCACATCCTGCGGCCCAATCTTCCCGGCAAGGACATTTTCGAGAGTAATCTCGGTTAACGGCTTACCGGTAGGCGTCCGGATGCGTTCCGGGCAGCGGGAGGCCAGCGGATAATCGGCGGCAGTCATCGTGGTTTTATTGCTCATACGTCCTCCCGGGTAATGTCAATCTTCAGCGCGACAGGTTTGGCGTTCGGCACGACGTGCTTAGTTTCTTTAATGTGGAACAACGCTGCTTTTGCCATAAATTTCGGCCGCACCATCTGGTCGTTCACCACCGGTACCGGCGATGGCGATTCTTTACGGGCATAACGTGCGGCGTTTTTTCCTATCTGGCGGTAGGTTTCCAGGGTAAGTAACGGAGCCTGCGAGAAGAGCTCCAGATTACTGAGCGGCAGCAGGTCACGCTGGTGAATCACGGTTGTACCTTTGGATTGGATACCAATACCGATTCCTGAACCGCTCAGGTTGGCTGCATCCCAGGACATAAACGAAACGTCCGAGGTCCGTAATACCCTGACCACTCTGGCATGGAGCCCTTCTTCTTCTACACCGGCGATCAGTTCCTTGATAATCGCTTTATGCGGCATATCAATCAGCGTGCGATGCTGAAATTTATCAAACGCCGGGCCGACGGCAATCACCACTTCGTCCACGCGTTCACCCGCTTTCGCGACCCCGTTCTCGACCAGGTTAAGCGTAAAAACCGGGCGTTTACTCTGTGTTGTATCCATTGCGTATCCCCGTTTACTCGATGCTGTCCGGTTGAATGACCGTGGCAATGTTTTTGATCTCTTCCCAGCGCTCTGGCGACAGGCGGTAGCCCGTCCCCGGCCCCTGATAGTCATTGACATCATTGACCGCGCTCACGACTTCAAACTGGCGGTCGAGAATGGCGGATGTTTGCAAGTAGTCACCGGTGACGCGCTGGCGCAGCATCGCCAGAATATTGTTAGCGACATCATCAAAGCCGTTTATGCTCAGAGCCTTAACGATATCGAGCCCGGTGATGTTGCGCTGCATCATGTCCTCGACCGCGCTGAGATCCTCCACCACATTGCGCGACGGCATGTCCTTACTGCCGTGGGCGTAAGTGGCTGCCGTCACTTCTTCATCGGTAACCGGCGGGAGCCCGAGCTCGCGGAATACGGCCTGCACCGCGCGTGCGGCCTTGTTACGAATGGCAATGGTCTCCGCCTCTGAGACCGGGCGCAGGCCGCCATCGACCATCAGGTCTCGTTGCAGAATGTTGTAATCGTCAAAGTCTTCCGCATCGAAGTTCGATCCGGCAAACATGTTGTCGTAGTTCGGCACCGCGCTGTAGCCGGAGAAGATAAAATCGGTTCCCGGCAGCATCTGCATCAGGGTACGGGCCGTGCGGCGAATATCTGAATGAGAGAAGGTTTGATCGTTGGCGGAAGCCACTTCGAGGTCGAGCATCGAAGCAATCAGGTTTTCAGCCAGCACTGCGCGAATGCCGGATGGCACGGCACCTGTCATGCCGATGCAGCTTACCGCCCCGTTCTGCAGCCCCTGAACGCCCGCACCTTTGGTGATAAAAATACAGCGCGACTCGAGGTACAGCATGGATTTACTCTCTGCATAGCCCATCAGCGCCTCAGAGCCTGTTCCGGAGGTGTAGCGCATTTTCAGCCCGCGCGAGGCGTAGGCTGATGCGAGAAAACCCTTCGACCACGGCGTGTCATCGCCATCGGTGAACACCGCTTCGGTTCCGTAGACAGAGACCGTTTCCGCATAGCTGGTAAAGCCGCGCATGCCCAGCTCCAGCTCCGTGGCCTCTTCCACTGAACACTGGGTTAACACGCCAGGCCGACCGGACTGGGAGCCAATCAGCAGCCCCAGCGCGTTAAACGGCGCATAGCGCGCAATCCCGACGGTGGTTTCTTGTTCAGAAAAACCGCGGATCCCGGCTTCAGCGGCATCCGCAGCAATTTGCACGGGATTATCCTTCAGGTTGGTAACGTGACATTGATTAGACGGCGTACGGCGGGCGCGCATCTTTTGCATCGCCATCATCATCTCCACCACGTTCATATGCGCCATCACCTCTACGGCTTTGGCTGGCGTAATGGCGGTCGTTATCTTGATGATCTCAGCGCGGTCAACGTGGATATCCACCAGCATGCGCGCAATGGTTAGCGCATCAAGAGACATCGCATGCTCGGTTTCATTGATGTTAATGGCGTAGTCCGCGATAAAGCGGTCAATCATGTCAAAATCGGCGCGCGCTTTGCCGTCCAGTTCCACAATGCGCCCATTTTCCACTTTTACCGATGACGACGGATCCCAGGGGCTGCCCATCGCGATCAGCCCTTCCTCTGGCCATTCGCCGATCAGCCCATCCTGGTTTACCGGCCGTTTTTCAAGGACTTCAAATCGTTTTGATCGTCTCATTTTCTCTGGCTCATAAAATTAAAAATAGCGCCCGGCAATGCCATGCCGGGTGAGAATGATCGGCAACTTAAAGGGTCGAGAGGCACAAACAAATTAAATAAATTACGTTCCATTTTGATACGCATTTTTATTAATGTGTTTCAAATTGGAACTGCAAAATACGATTCACGAGGCAAATGTGATATTCGGCCGTCGCCAAATCAAAAATGACGCTAAAAATACTCTCCCACTGAAATAACGTACCTATTTCGCACCGTTGACTTAGTCTTTTTTTTGCCAAAAATAACACTAAAGCGTTAATGCCGTTTTCGACATTTCATCCTTCACGACACAACCTTTTATTAATTTATAACTACTGCTATTAACAAACTACGGATTAGGTCAGGAGTAGCCATGAATAAAAGTCTTTCTCGCGCCACCGTAAGCCTGGCGATGGCCAAAGCCATGGCGGCAGAGGCTGAAAAAAAAGCCATTGAAATCAGCGTTCCGGTGGTTATTTCCATCGTCGACGGCGGTGCTCACACGCTGTTACTGCAGCGAATGGACAATGCATTGGTGACCAGCTGTGATATTTCGCTAAACAAAGCATGGACCGCATGCTGTATGAAACAGCCCACCCACGCGCTGACTGAAGTCGTGCAACCCGGGCAATCGCTGTACGGTTTAGCGCTAACCAACCAACAGCGCATTGTTATTTTTGGCGGTGGTTTTCCAATAATGGAAAAAGGCGAAATTATTGGCGCCATTGGCGTTAGCGGCGGCACCGTCGAGCAGGACATGGAAATAGCCAGCGCGGCGCTGGACTATTTTAAAAAGAATTAATCACGCTAATTCATTCATTATTTCAGAAGGTGCAACATGAGCGACCGTATGTATGATTTTCTTGTTCCCAATGTGAATTTCTTTGGCCCGGGGTCAGTCTCGGTGGTGGGCGAGCGCTGCAAACTGCTGGGCGGTAAAAAAGTCCTGCTGGTGACCGATAAGGGGCTGCGTTCAATAAAAGACGGCGCCGTCGATCGGACCGTGAAGCATCTGCACGAGGCCGGTATTGAGGTCGTGATTTTCGACGGCGTAGAGCCAAACCCGAAAGACACCAACGTTCTCGACGGGCTGGCCATTTTCCGCAAGGAACATTGCGATATGATTATTACCGTCGGCGGCGGTAGCCCGCACGACTGCGGTAAAGGTATCGGCATTGCCGCGACCCACCCGGGCGATCTCTATCAGTATGCGGGTATTGAAACCCTGACCCATGCGCTGCCGCCCATTATTGCCGTCAATACCACCGCCGGCACCGCCAGCGAAGTCACCCGCCACTGCGTGTTAACCAACACCAAAACCAAAGTAAAATTTGTCATCGTCAGCTGGCGTAACCTGCCTTGCGTGTCAATCAACGACCCGCTGCTGATGCTGGGCAAACCGGCGGGGCTGACTGCCGCTACCGGCATGGATGCGCTGACCCACGCGGTGGAAGCCTATATTTCGAAAGACGCCAACCCGGTGACCGACGCGTCGGCCATTCAGGCGATCAAACTGATTGCCACCAACCTGCGCCAGGCGGTTGCGCTGGGGAGCAATCTCAAGGCACGTGAGAACATGGCGTGCGCTTCGCTGCTGGCCGGCATGGCGTTCAATAACGCCAACCTCGGGTATGTCCACGCGATGGCGCACCAGTTGGGTGGTTTGTACGACATGGCTCATGGGGTAGCGAACGCCGTCCTGCTGCCGCACGTTTGCCGTTACAATCTGATCGCTAACCCGGAAAAATTCGCCGATATCGCCACCTTTATGGGGGAAAATACCGCCGGACTGTCCACCCTCGACGCCGCAGAGCTTGCTATCAAGGCCATTACCCGTCTCTCTAAAGACGTCGGTATCCCTCAGCACCTGCGCGAACTGGGCGTAAAAGAAGCGGACTTCCCGTACATGGCCGAAATGGCGCTCAAGGACGGCAACGCGTTCTCTAACCCACGTAAAGGGAATGAAAAAGAAGTCGCCGAAATCTTCCGCCAGGCGTTCTGATCCTGTCGAATCGCGGGCCTGTAGGCCCGCTCTTTTCCTTTCCCCCGTTTGGAGCGATGTATGCCAAATCCCGGTATTTCTGCCTCACCGGCGGTGCATCTGTGTTATTACCACAGCCTCGCCGATAGCAATATCCTGCGCCAGATTTGCCTTGGACTGGAAGAACAAGGGGTGCCCTGCCGTCTCCAGCCCTGTTCCCACGACGACAGCGCGCTGGCGTACGCGCGTGCAGCGGCGGCGCGTTCAGCCCTGCAAACCGGCCTGGGGGTTAATGTTAACGGCGAAGTGGTCCTGACCCACCAGCAGTATCCGGCGGACCGCGCGTTGCGTCGCTGCTCACCGGGTAGCTCATCTGCCCAGTGGCGCAATATCGGCGCAAATGCCGGGCAGTTAGTGAAAGTGATCCCGTTTAGCGAGGCACAATAAGCATGTACCGTATCTACACCCGAACCGGTGATAAAGGCACCACCGCCCTGTTTGGCGGCAGCCGAATCGATAAAGACGACATCAGAGTAGAAGCCTACGGCAGCATAGATACCCTGATCTCGCTGCTTGGCGTTTGCCGCGCAGCCAGCGAGAAGCCGACGATTTGCCGCACGCTGCTGCGCATTCAGGAAGAGCTGTTTGTCGTCGGGGCCGAACTGGCCAGCGATGAGCGCGGCGCCGCGCGCCTCAGCCGCCTGATTGCCGCCGAAGACATTGCACGACTGGAGCAGGAAATTGACCACCATATGGCGGCCACTGGCCCGCTGAAGGCTTTTGTGATTCCGGGTAAGACGCTGGCCTCGGCGCAGCTGCACGTTGCCCGCACGCAGGCCCGGCAGATCGAGCGTACCCTGGTCGCCATGGATCGCCGCAGCCCCTTGCGCGAGGCGCTCAAAAGCTACATGAACCGCCTGTCGGATGCGCTATTTGCGATGGCGCGATTCGAGGAAGGCCCGCTTACTCTTGATGCCGACGTTTAAACTGGCTGACGTCTATCTCAAACTGCTTCAGCTTGCGCCACAGGGTGGTGCGCCCGATATTCAGCAGATGCGACATCTCCTGAACCCGGCCATGGGTGATCCTGGCGGCGTGAATAATCGCTTCCTTTTCAATAGCCGAAATGCTCATCCCGGCAGGGGTCGCCGCGCTGTTGGCCGCCGTACCGGGATGGTCGTTGAATAACCAGCCGGGCAGGTTGCTCAGCCGAATGTGGCCGTGCTCGCTGCTGATGGCAATATTTTCGATAATGCTATTCAGCTCAAAATCATTTCCCGGCCACGAATAGGCCACCAGCCGTGCCAGCGCGTCGTCATCCACCTTGAGCCGGGAGGAAAAGCGCCGCTCCAGCGTGCGCAGCCGGCTGTGAACCAGTGAAGGAATACTGTTACGCCGCTCGCGTAGCGGCGGAATGCTGATTTCAAAGGAGTGCAGCGCATAGTAAAGCTGGCGGCTAAAGCGGTTTTGTTCCACCAGGTTCGCGAGATCCATGGTGGTGGTCGCGATCACTTTCACATCCACCGGGATCAGCCGTCGGGCATCCAGACGCGTCACGACCCCTTGCTTAATGACCTGCAGCAGCACCGATTGCAGCTCCGGCGCAAGATACTCGACTTTTTCCAGAAACAGCGTCCCGCCGGAGGCCAGTTCAAGGCGGCTCAGGCGGCCATTTTCTTCTTCCGTCGCGCTGCTGCCCATAAAGTCTACGCCCAGCGCGTTATCGGCATACAGCTGGCAGTTCACCGCAATAAACGGCCCCGCCGCCCGCGCGCTTTCATTATGAATCGCCTGGGCAATCAGCTCTTTGCCGACGCCCTCTTCCCCGCACATTAACACCGGGAAGCTGCCGCGCGCGGCCTGGCGGCCAAAGTGGATCACGCGGCGGGTTTCCGGGTCGTCCGCCGACATCTGCGCGAAGGTGTGGCTCACTTTGCCTAGCTGACTGGTCATCAGCTGGCGCATTTGCTCAACCGGGTGCAGCAGCAGGATAAAGCTGGTGCCCTGCGATTCGACAATCGGCTTGAGCGTGATGACCGCATCGACAAACTGGTGCTGACTTTCGAAAGTCACTTCTGCGTGGCTTAGCGGCCTGGCGTGCTTGATGGCACGGCGCAGCAGCGCGGGGAGCGTCACCAAATCGCCGATATTTTTCCCCTGGCTGGCCTGACCATCGAGATGCAGCAGGCGCGCCGCCTGAGGATTAATAAACTGTAATATCCCCTGCTCATTCCACGCCATCACCCCATCGTCCATGCTTTCCAACAGGCCGTACATCTGGTTTAGGTGGCGATTCGACTCTGCCAGCAGGCTATCGGTCAGCAGCGAGTTGCCGACTTCTCGGGCCATCGCCAGGGTCAGCGAGAGATCCGCCGCGCTCGCCTCCTGCGTAAGACAGCACAGGGCGATAGAACCAGACAGCCGGCCATGATTGTCAAAGATGGGCGTCGAACAAAATGCCCAGGGGAACAGCGCCTGCTTAAAATGCTGCTCCCCCTGCGTTTTAATCGGCTGCCCCACCAGCGAGGCCAGCGACAGCGCGCAGGTGCCGATGATGCTTTCCGCACAGTAGCTGCCGGGCAGGAAGCCAAGCGCGTCAAGCTGCTCAAGGGTGTCGGGGTGACCGCAGCGGGTGAGAAGGCAGGCGGACTCATCCAGAATAAACAGCGCGCACGGGCGGCTGTCCATATATTCCCATGCGTCTTCCAGCGCCGCCTGTCCGATGGTCAGCAGCGCCGTCTTGCGTCGACCTATCGACTGAAACGTCAGCCCCTGCGCCTGGTGCGGCATGGTCCAGGTCTCGCGCTGCATCATTTTGCCGCAGCGATGCCAGGACGGCGCGATAAACGACGACGGCGCCGATTCGGCGCGTTGATTCTGCATGGTCATACTCTCTTCTTGAGTGCCGAGAACGGCAAATCCATAAACGCAACAACCCCCGGCGCCGGGGACCGCTCGCCAGGGGGAAAACCACAACGCAGGTGGCACACCAACCGGGTTAACGGTCGGTGGAAAATTTTACTTCGCGGCCAGCCATTCCGCGCCCAGACGATCGGCGGTCAGAATGGCTCCATACACGCTGTCCGGGGTCACCGGGAACGGCATATTGTGAATGGTCTCGCCTTCCGCACAGGTGGCTTTGGCCACCGCGGCAATTTTCGCTTCAATCCCGTCCTTCACGCCCATCTGGGCCAGCGTAACCGGCAGCCCGACCTTCTGGCAGAAGCCCAGCACGGTTTCAATCTCTTCCATCGGGCTGTTTTGCAGCACCAGCTGCGCCAGGGTCCCGAAGGCAACTTTCTCACCGTGATACAGGTGATGGCACTCTTCCAGAATCGTAAAACCATTATGGATAGCATGCGCCGCCGCCAGGCCGCTGCTTTCAAAACCAATGCCGCTCAGGTAGGTATTCGCTTCGATAATCCGCTCCAGCGCCACCGTCACGACCCCCGCT
>ERZ1026872.264-NODE-264-length-16861-cov-5.595978_pt1 | contig 16861 bp, 15 predicted proteins | sample MGYA00380166_ERZ1026872 | MGnify/ENA primary metagenome ERZ1026872 (study PRJEB33269, sample SAMEA4719802) | human gut metagenome | biome: human-associated habitat; feature: organic feature; material: feces | place: Cameroon | collected 2013-10 ... | reverse complement strand
ACGAGATAGCGTAGCGTCTCGTGGGCTCGGAGATGTGTATAAGAGACAGAATTATTGATGAATAGACAGAATTCGCGGCTGCAGAGTAAATGTGGGATCACTTACAATTACCTGAAAATTCAGGTACTGAGATTGTAAGTATCCCGCATAATCGTGTCATTCACATTTAGAGATCTTCCGGCATACTTAATTTGCCAATGAAGGAGAGCGCTATGTATAAAGTTCGTTTCACTGAGTATCAGATCATCGCTGTGATTAAGTCTGCTGAACACAGAAGAACTATCTGATAACCCAATTTGGCATCAGCACCTGTTAGGCATGCAGGACGTTATCGTTAAGCAGGATGGTGAATTTTTTCGCACCGACCGACATACAGTGTGATGAACTGGTGATTCAGAGGGGCTACCAGTCGTGTGTTTTGAGGTGTAGAAATGATGTTTGCTTACAAAAATCAGGCTTAAAGGCCGTAAGAATCGATAGCCGAAGGCAAATCACGAATACAGTATCAAGTTTACATTCACAAAATCGTGAAAAAATCTACAAACAACTCTTTTTTAGCAAAAAAGAGTTTCCTCTTTTCACGTTCACTGACCGGATGTAAGCTCCGTATTGCACAATGCTGTCGTCGACAGCGCCCATGCTTCATGGCCTGAAAGAAGCGCCTGAGGAACTCAGGATGGCAGCCCCTACCGGTGCAAACCTCCGCAAACACCGGCTCGCAGTTGACTGCGACAGAGGTCAAATTTCACACTTATCCTTTTAACTGCACCAGCCTGCTGGTGAACGTTCTTCCATGTCGAAGTAATCCGGCCAATCTACATCTGCTGACAATCAGCACTCTTTACCTTACGGGCTGCGGCCTGCATTTGCCGACAGGCATTTGCTGTCGCGTGACCGTAAACCTGCACCAAAACCGTAATCTTGAACACTGCGCCAGCCCGGTGCGTCACTTTAACCGCGAATTGGCGGGAAAGTGACGCACGAAATCCACGTCACTGCACCAGTCAACTCAACTGCGCCAGCGCATAACAGGATTCTGACACTCACTTTTCAGCCATTTTAACCTACAGGAGACCATGAACCGATGCCGGAGGGGGATCAGGACGATCCGGGGGATGACCTGCGAAAGCGGGCGGCTGCTCAGAGAGCACAACCGATACCCCACAACACCTCAACAGCGACCGCCCCGGCGCTCAGGTATCGTTCGCAGCCCGACAAATCAATCAGGGCTATCGGCCTATGCGCCGGGGATAGTTGTATGGGATGTGGATTTTGCGGCAATCATGAAAAGAGGAATTTGTTATGGGAATGCTGATGCAGGAGATGAGCCGACTGGCGCGGCAGGCGGGCGGCAGCAATAAAACTGTCCATGACCGTATAGCGCTGGCGCAGCGGTTCTGCGAACGCCTGGTGGTGGTGCAGAATATCCAGATCCGCCAGGTGGCACAGCTTAAAGCCCGGCATATAGAAGATTATATCCGGGAGCGGCTGCAACAGGGGATTGCCCGGCGTTCCCTGCAAAATGAGATGGCGGCGATACGCAGTCTGCTGGTGCAGGCCGGACGCAATAAACTGGCAGCCAGTGAACGGATAAGCAACCGGGCGCTGGGGCTTGCTGGCGCATCCCGTACAGGAACACACCGGGCTATTCCGGCGACGTATTATCGGCAGGTGCTGGAGACTGCGCGAGCGAAAGACGCCGGACTGGCGGTGGCGCTGGAACTGTCCCGGCTAATGGGGCTACGCTCACAGGAAGCGGTGCAAAGCGTACAGTCGCTGAAAACCTGGCGGCAGGCTATTGAACGTGGAGAGCTCCGGCTTACGGTAGTGTTTGGCACCAAAGGCGGGCGACCCCGTGAAACGCGGATCCTCGATACTGACGCAGTCAGAAAGGCGCTGGATAATGCCATTGCGGTGGCTGAAAGTCGTAACGACAGACTGATTGATAAACCTGACCTGAAAACGGCCATGAAATACTGGCACAGCCAGGCGTCGCGAATTGGGTTAACTGGCGCATACTCCCCGCATTCGCTGCGCTATGCCTGGGCACAGGATGCGATCCGCCATTATCTGGCGCAGGGATTCAGCGAGAAGGAAGCGCTGGCACAGACGGCAATGGATCTTGGGCATGGTGATGGGCGTGGGCAATATGTCCGTCTGGTTTATGGTCGGGAGATAGTATTATAACTTTTTCGGTATGATGCAGGAAAGATATCCGGACTGTTATGATCTGCGGGGGAAAGCGCACAGAATCCTGGTATACCTCCATTCAATAAAGGCTGAGTATGATTCGCTTGAATTGAATAATACTCAGCCAGAAACGTCTATTCTTTAACCTGCTGTCTGGTCATGGCCCGCTTATTCATCAGTAATCTGAGGATCCAAAGGCTCAGAGCAACGGTGATGATATTTAGAATATCTACAACGTAAATAAACGCAGCATGATACTGGGCAATTATCAATGCTAACAGATTGCCGCCAGGTGCGTGTTTCAGCGGGGCGGTGAGATTGCCTGAGGCGACAGCGTTAATCCACTCTGTCAATTGATTCGCCGGGAGACTGAACTGCATAAAAAGACCAGGCAAAGACCCTGTCAGATGAGAGGTCAGTAATGAAGCATATAATGCAACTGCCAGCGCTTCACTACCCAGTCTGAGCGTATTAAGCAATCCGGCAGCCATGCCTGCCTGTAACGGATCCACGCAACTTAATGCCAGGCCATCGACCAGCCCGGCGGATAATCCCATACCCGTACCAATTAATAATAATGGTATGGTCAATATCCATAGTTCACGGTCTGGCTGGCTGAAAAGGATTAACGTTATACCGCCAGCGATAAATGCAGCCAGGCTGATAAACAGAATCATACGGGCTGATGCCCCACCTGAGACCAGCCTGCCTGCAATCACCGGGCAGAAAAGAACGGGCAGAGTGAGTGCGATCATCATGAGACCGGCTTTTGACGGTGTGAGCTGCATCACTCCTGTCAGATAGCTGGGATAATACGTCAGCAGTGTCACGAAGATGACGCTGGCAACCACCGGGATCAGGATCAGTCCGACGAAGGTAAGATTCTTCAACAGGTTAAAATTCAGCATTGGGTTATCAATACGGTTTTCATAGAGATAAAAACCAACAGTTATCACGGCGGCAAGTATCAATAATGACAGCGTTCTGATATCTGTCCAGCCCCACTGAGCCCCCTGTACCATCGCCAGCATAAACAGCAGGAGGGCGGTGATAAAGAGTACAGTTCCGGCAATATCAAAACGAAACTGTCTATTCGTCGCAGTATCTCCGGGAATAGATTTAGCCAGAATTAACACAACCGCCAGCGTGATGGCATGAACAGCAAAAATGGCGCGCCAGTTGATAAAATCAAGAATAAAACCTGAAATTGTCGGGCCAAAAGTAATACCGATCCCGGCTGTGGTGCCAAAGAGGGCGAAAGCCTTAGTCCTCTGGCTGCCTTCAAACCGGGCGATTAGAATAGCGCTGCCGCATGAAAAAATAGCGGCACCTCCGATCCCGGCCAGAGCACGGGAAATATCAAGATACAAAGCGCCGGGAGAGAGTGCCGACATGACTGAAGCTACGGCATAAATTGTGGTTCCGGATAAAAAGGCTTTCTTCCGCCCGCAGGCATCAGCAAGCGTTCCCCAGAATAAGGTAAAGCAGGCAAACGTTAAGTTAAAGGCGTTGACGACCCACTGTAACGCTGACAGGTTGGCGTTCATGTCTGCGCTAATAAATGGCAACGCAATTGCCGTTCCGGAAATTGAACCAGGCACAACAAATACCGCCAGTAAAATGGCAAATAAAAGTAACCTGCTATTTGGCTGAGACATAATGGCTCCAGATGATCAAATAATAACGGGCAGTGCGTCAGGACGGCGTAGCACGATACCTTCACACCATGGCAGGTCGTTTAGGTTGTCATGGCGTAGTCTCATCTGCGGATACTGACGAGTCAGCAGGGTAATGACTGTGTTGATTTCCAGGCGGGCAAGCTCCTGCCCCATGCAGTGATGCATGCCGTAACCAAACTGTAGGTGCTGGTTATTTTCACGATAAGGATTTATTAACAGAGGGTCGTAATACACTGCGGGGTCACGGTTTGCCAGAAATACATCGGCATGAATCGCTGCGCCTGTCGGGATAACGCCTGTATCCAGTTGGATATCCTGTGTGGCAATCCGGGGAAAGGTCGATGTGCTTCCCAGGTTGGTTAGCCGCAGCATTTCTTCAACCATCGCAGGAACGAGTGTCGGTTCGTCGTGTAACTGTCTCCATATTCCAGGCATGTAAAGCAGACCATAGATGATTTTGGTCATAACCGTCAGAGTGTTTTGATCACCTCCCAGCACCGAACCCAGCAGGATAGCTGTTAATTCTGCATCATTAAGTGGTGGCTGGCAGTTTTCCCTGTTTTGCACAAATCTGGCAATCAGACCGTCTTTGCCATGATGTCTTTTATTCTGAACATGCTCCATGACATATTCGTAAAGTAATTCAAATCGATGAACCAGATCTTCAACATCATCAGGATTCGCTACCTGTACAATATGACTCAGCTTGCGAAAATAGTGTTTATCTTCAAGGGGAAGTCCCAGCAAGGTACAGTTTGTATCAGCAGCAACGTGATCCAGCAGATCAGTAAACAGATCGGGTTGTTTTTTTAGCGCCATCTTTTCTACATATCCCAGTACCAGGCGCGTAATAACGGGTTCCAGCCATTTCAATCCGCTTTTGCTGTAGTCTCTGGCGACAAATTGTTTTACGCGAGTGTGGTCGGGAAAATCCAGATTTAGCAACAGTTCCTTTGGCGTTAGCGTTGGCAGCACACTGGGCCCACCTATTTCGTTAGAGGGGCTGCGGAGGCAGGTCTTATCCATCAGGATTTTTTTGACATCCTGATAATTGATGACATGAAACGCCTCGTGCCCACTCAGCAGTCGAATAATTCCGATCTCCTGATAAGTGGCGGCCTTTATAATTTCATATCCCATTTGGGTATCGTAATGAGGTATATCCGTTATACGATATGTTCTGTTGTCCATTATTATTCCTCTCCATAAGTTAAGGTGTGTAGTTTGTTTAAACAATCCTCATTGTTGAGGAACTGGATCGTCCGCCAGCCACGCTTTTCAGCAGCGAGGCAGTTTTCGACCAAATCATCAATGAGTACACACTGCTCAGGTGTAACTCCGGCAACCTGTTCCGCAATAGCAAAAAACGAAGGGTCTGGTTTCCGACATCGGGCATCACAGGAATCGACAATATGTTCGACGACATCGTTGAGACCAACCATGGACTGCCAGTAGGGCCGCCACTCGACCACATTATTCGTGAGGATACCGACCCGATAACCAGCGTTCCGCATATCTGTAATTTGCTTTACCATTGCAGCGTTGGCGGTAACGTGAGCAAACCATTGCTGGCCGAAATGTTCTAACTGTGCCCGGCGGGTATCTGTTTCAGGAAAAAGACGTGCCATTGTTTCCCTGAGCCGCGATCCCCATTCCAGCTCGGTTAATATGGCATTTTCAACCGGGGCCAGCGTGGGCAGGTTCATATCATCAGCGACCGATTTCATTGCGGCTTGTAGCTGGTTAGTCGGAATTCCGGTTTTTTCATAATAAAGGTCGAATAATGAAGAAATAGGAGGAGATAATACGCCACCAAAGTCGAACCAGTAAAAATCCGTTTTTTCTTTATGTTCGTATTCAGCATCATTTACAACTTTAAGTATGATAGTCCCAATGGTATTTTTAGTGTCGTTTTGTAAAACAGAAATTGGCACATTAATTAAAGTGCCAGTGACTGTGATTTCATGCAGGTCAACGATACATTGAGCTGCGCTGCTTAGTTCACAGAATTGCTGGAAAGACATATTGCAATTATAGAGTATCAGTTGGTTTGCTGGTGTACCTTTATATGAATTGACAGCCAACAGAGCTGCTTGTCGGCAGGCCTCGATAATAAACATGCCAGGAATATGATCTAATGGGTGGTCAAAAATAGACGAGTAGGATTGATCGACAATAAGTGTGGCTGAGAGCGTGCTATCTTTTATCTGCACATCACCAATAACGACATTGCGCGGGAAGATCCGGCCAACAGATGTGCATTGCGCTGGTTTAATATTGTTATAATTTAAGGGAGGGAGATTCTCATTTTTCGCTCTTAATTTTTTCCAGATGGTATCATCCATCCAGCCAATCCCCATTATTTTCTGAGCACAGGCGATATTGTTAATCAGGAGTGTCATTTCTAAAGTATAACCAGCCAGGATCTTTTTGCGATACTTTAGGTTGGTGATTTTGACCTGAATTACCGAATGTAATGGCTGCTGCATTATCTCCAAAAGAGGATAATTAAGGATTTTAAATTCGGCATTATTAAAGATAAATTTTGCATTGAGGGGGACATCATAGTATTTGTGTGTCACATAAATAGATGTTTGCCGGAAGACTTCTAACAGTAACATTGCGTCATAACATCGGTGACCATCAGTGAGTTCGGGGAGATCATTAAAATACATGTGCGATTTTGGCAACATGGCGGAAAATATAAAATGATTACTGTCCACTTGTTGTGAGTCAGTGATGAAAACCTCGTTGATAGCCTGCCAGTGAACATATCTTCTATCAATCGAGCCATCAAAAGATAACTTATTTTCCTGAGACTGATATACAGAATCCATATGGACATTCTCCATTGCATGTGTAGTGAGTGACACATTCTGGCTGTAATGGTATATTCGATGAACATCGAACGTATTATTAAAAATGAACGTTCGATGTTCATCGAACGCACTATGTGCGAAAAGTAATTAAATGTCAATTTATTACAACTTATCTTTGCTGTGTAGGCGATATTTACTATAGTATCAATGGGTTAATCTGGGAGTGATGGAATGAATGACATGCTAAGACAGGATCATCCACTGGTTTTGGCTACTGTGCTGAAGGCTTTAAATGACCCAACACGGTTAAGAATCATCCAGGAGCTAATCAACGATGAGATCGGCGCAGAAAGGCACTGTACATCGTTCAGCGGTCTGTCTGAAGTAGCCCGCGCGACAAGATCGCATCATTTTAAAGTCTTGCGCGAAGCGGGTCTTGTTTCTCTGGTTGACCGGGGAAATTTGCTGTTAGCCCGGCTGAGGCGGGATGAAATCGAAAAAGCTTATCCTGGTTTACTCAACATTCTTGCCCGTGGCTAAAGTCATATCTGTCATCACCAATTGGGCCGTGGTGTCCGGTGCCTGACGCTGAATATTGTGCGCTATTACTGAAAGCGTCAGATTCCAGGTAAAGGGCTAAAGGGCTAAAGGGTAAGGGATGTTTAAGGGGAAAAGGCTTGACCTGCTGTTGAGATTTTTCGACTACGTGAAACTGATGCTGGTGGGCAGGTCTCAATACTGGAGCAATAAAAAGCAGTTCCGCTTAACATCGGGAGAGCTGCTTTTTAGTACTGTACGTTAATAAACTCTGATCATGCTGGGTTGCTGTTCATAGCGATACGGCGGAACAAATTTCTGCCGACAGACGTCGAGATAGTCTGACCACCACTGCATCATTTGAGTGCGCTCGTCGAGGTGCTCTGCCTTGTGGATATAGGCAGCCCGCACGCTGTTACGCTCCTGATGACTCATCTGCCGTTCTACGGCATCTTTCGACCATCGTCCGGACTCGATCAGCGCACTACAGGCCATTGTGCGAAAGCCGTGGCCGCAAACATCCACCTTCGTGTCATAACCCATTGTACGCAGTGCTTTGTTGATGGTGTTTTCACTCATCGGCTTACGCGGATCGTGGTCACCGGGAAACAGTAATTCGCCGTTGCCGGACAGCAATTTTAGCCGTTTCAGTACCGTAACCGCCTGTTTTGACAACGGCACCAGATGCGACGTTTTCATCTTTGCGCCACGCTCTGAATAGCGCACGTCCGGAATGGGCTCACGCTGCGCGGGGATCGTCCACATGGCACCATCCAGATCGATCTCTGTCCAGCGGGCAAAACGTAGTTCGCTGGAGCGGATGAAGATCAGCAGATTCAGCAGTACCGCCAGCCGTGTCAGCAGCCTGCCGGGATAGCCTTCAATATGCTCCAGCAGTTCCTGTAATCTTTCCAGTGGCAGGGCGGGGTAGTGGTTTTTCTGCGGTGGCTCTATGGCTCCGGTAAGATCATTCGCCGGGTTGCTGGCAATCAGGCTTTCCTGAACCGCATAGCGCATAATGGCTGTGGTGCGTTGCTGTATCCGCGCGGCGGTTTCCAGATTCCCCTTTTTCTCAGCCACTCGCAGCGGGATCAGCAGATCGGCAGTTTTCAAATCAATGACAGGGAATTTGCCTATGAGCGGGAATACATGCAGCTCCAGCGAGCGCTGGATTTTTGCGGCGTGGTTTTCTGACCAGCGGATATTTTTTGCCAGCCACTTTCGGGCGACTTCTTCAAAAGTATTGCCGCTTTTTTTTGCTTGTTTCTCCTGTCGTTTTTTCTCACCCGGATCGCCCCCAGCGCTGAGGGTAGCTTTGGCTTCTTCACGTAGCTTACGGGCATTCGCTAGCGAAACGACAGGGTAAGCGCCAAACGCCAGCTTTTTCTCTTTACCGCCGAAACGGTACTTGAGTTGCCAGAGTTTAGAGCCGTTGGGCTTAATCAGCAGGTAAAGACCCTGCGCGTCGCTGAGCTTGTAAGGTTTATCAATAGGTTTTGCGTTGCGGATAGCGGTATCGGAGAGTGGCATGGTGGGGCTCCATAGTTTATCGAACCGACAGGCCCCCAATTAAGCCCCCAAAAACTATGGATGTCAAAAGACCCGTTGGTATTCAATGATACCATCGGGTCTCTTTAACTTACTGATTTTTATATGTCCTCGGACTTACTGAGACATCCCAAGACAAAAATATGGTGCCCGGACTCGGAATCGAACCAAGGACACGGGGATTTTCAATCCCTGATTTAAACACGCATAGAACGTTTGTTACCTGTAAAGCATACACAGGTGACTTATATGCATGTAATTTCAGTAATTTCTACCAAAGGCGGTGAAGGTAAATCCACTCACTCTGCCAACCTGGCTGGCTTCTGTGCCGATGCTGGTCTGAAAACCCTCCTGATTGACGGCGACTACGCCCAACCGACAGCCTCCAGTTACTACTCCTTACGCTATGAAGCGCCATGCGGTCTTTACGAGATGCTGATGCAGACCGTAGGTCTTAACCATCCCGGACAACTGATTTCCCGGACCTGTATCGATAACCTTGATCTGATTATCTCGAACGATCCCCATGAACAGCTCAAGACGGCCATGATGCACGCGCCGGATGGACGTATTCGTCTGCGTAATTTACTCCAGCATCCACTGTTTGCTGCTTACGATGTGATTATCATCGATTCACAGGGCGCACGTTCCATCATGCTGGAACTGGTGCTGCTGGCAACATCGCATACGGCAGTAGCGATGGTGAAGCCCGTCGTGCCGGATGTCCGGGAGTTCCTGCGAGGAACGGTAACGCTGATGGAAGAACTGCTCCCCTACCGTGGGTTTGGTATTGCGTTGCCGCCGATGAAAATATTGGTCAACTGCATGGATTACACCCTGCTGGCTGAAGAAGCGCTAAGTGCGTTAACCACGATTATTGCTGATGGAACGTATAGTAAAGCGGATATTCCCCCCGTCACTCTGCTTGAAACTCAAATCTACGACCTTGAAGTCTACAAACTGGGTCATACGCGGGGGCAACCCGCTCACCGTCTCGAATACCAGACTGACCGCAAGAGTCTGCCAGCCGCGCAGACCATGCACGATCTGGCCTGTGAATTATTCCCTGAATGGTACGACCGCTTTGATGCGGTACTGCAAAACCAGCCGAAGGGGGATAAATAATGAAACTCTATCGTGCGACGTACAGTCTCTTAACCCGTGATGGCAGGGTAACGGTTGATGAGCAGTGGGCCTTTTTTGAAGCTGAAACCTATTCTGACGCGCTGGAGAAAATACCCGGACTGCTGATGACGATGTGGGATTGTTGTGAAACCCAGCTCGAGGTCTGGAACCTGATGCAGGATAACCAGCTTGTTGATCTGAGCATGGATATGGAGGTTGATTCCCCCCGTGACTGGCGTTTCTTTGAGGTCGGTTACTCCGCTGGTTCTGCCGTTTATCTTGATGTCGAACGTGATGGCTGGCCGCTGTTTCTTGTCTCCCCATCTTGGCTGGCCCGTTTGAATAAAGCTCTGGTCGAATGTCGTAGTGCCGGGGGCCAGAATGAATAACACCGAACAGATATCGCCGCCACATTCAATCAGCGCCGAGCAGGCCGTCCTTGGCGGTTTGATGCTTGATAACGATCGCTGGGATGATATTGCAACGATTGTTTCTGCTGACCGCTTTTATTCGCGGCCGCATGGCGTGATTTTCTCCGCGATGCAGACGTTGCTGCTTCAGAACAAGCCCATCGATCTGATAACCCTGGCTGAATCAATGGAGCAGCAAGGGACGCTGGAACAGTGTGGCGGTTTTGCCTATCTCGCCGAACTCTCAAAAAATACGCCCAGCGCGGCCAATATCGTCGCTTATGCCGAGTACGTTGCCAGCTACGGCCAGAAGCGTCAGTTGCTGCAACTGGGACACGATCTGGTCGGGCAGGCCAGTGATGCCAGAAGTGACCTGGTGATATTACTGGATGAAGCTGAGCGCCGCATCTTTGCTATTGCCGAACAGCAATCTCCGGATGGCGATGTTGATTTACCGGCATCATTAGAAACTTTTCTGGAAAGACTGGAGCAACGCTGTGGTAGTGAAGATCTGATCACCGGCACACCTACCGGTTTTGCTCAACTGAATGATATGACCAGTGGATTTCAGTCCAGTGATTTGATTTTGCTGGCTGGTCGTCCGTCGATGGGGAAAACGGCGCTGGGGCTGGCGTTCTGCGAAGGTGCATTGAACGAGCGCCCGGATATGGCGGTACAGGTCTACAGTCTGGAAATGCCAACTGAGCAACTGTTGATGCGCTTTACCGCCATGTTGGGGCGCGTCCCTTTGCAGCACTTGCGCAACGGCGATATGCAGGATGATGACTGGGCGCGAACAGGAGCCGCGATGAAAGTCCTGCTTGAGGACTGGAAAGGCAGGCTGGTGATTGATGATTCCAGCTATATGACACCGGCGCTCCTGCGTTCCCGGGTGAGAAAAAATATCCGTAAATACGGCTATCCCTCCCTGATCCTGCTGGACTATCTGCAACTGATGCGCTGCCCGGGGCAGGAGAACCGGACGCAGGAGATCGCGGAAATATCCCGCTCGCTCAAGGCGCTGGCGAAAGAAATTGGCTGCCCGGTGGTGGCGTTGTCACAGCTTAACCGATCGCTGGAAAGTCGGGCAGATAAACGCCCGAACAATGGCGATCTGCGTGATTCCGGGGCGCTGGAGCAGGATGCCGATCTGATTATGTTCGTTTACCGGGATGAAGTATATGACGCCGATACGCATGAACCCGGTGTGGCCGAAATTATTCTCGGCAAGCAGCGTAACGGCCCGATTGGCACCGTAAAAGTGCAGTATCAGGCGGAAATTACACGTTTTGAGGATTTCACCGGAGGTCGGTATGACTTCTAAGAAATCCAGCCAGCTGGGCGAAAAGCTGCTTCAGCGGGGCCGTACCCCAAACACTGAAAGCGCTGCTGTGATATTGCCGGTAAATGAAATGCCGATGGTTCTGGCGCTGGATCAACTGCGCCCCAATCCGGATAATCCCCGAACTTCCCGCAATCCGAAGTATGAAGATATCAAAGCGTCGATCCGCGCCCGGGGGCTGGATTCGGTGCCAAAAGTCACCAGAGATCCGGAAAGCCCCGAAGATGTTTATATCTTCAGCGACGGTGGCAACACTCGCTATTCCATCCTGACGGAACTGTATGCAGAGACTGGCGATGAGCGTTTTCGCCGTGTTCAGTGCATCGTGAAACCGTGGCCGGGGCGTTTGCAGTGCGTTATCGGCCATCTGGCCGAGAATGATGTGCGTGGTGAGCTGTCATTTATTGAGAAAGCTTTTGGCATCGAGAAGGCGCGAGCTATCTACGAGGAACAACTGGGGCGAGAAGTGAGTCAGCGTGAACTGGCCGATCTACTGAAAGAGGCCGGTTATCCGGTTCACCATTCGAATATCAGCCGTATGGTGGCAACAATCGAAAACCTCTGGCCGTGGATGCCCAACCTGCTTAATTCGGGGATGGGACGGCCCCAGATAACTCAGCTTATCGCGCTACGAACTGCGGCGGAAAAAGCCTGGCAGACCTTCAGTCAGAACGTCGCGTTGCCGCCGGAACAGGAATTTAATGATGTCTTTGGCGGTGTCTGCCATGCCTTTGACGATCCGGATCACTACTCAGCCGACACCTTTAAAGAAGAGCTGATTGCGGCCCTGCTGAAGGCAATGCCCGATCCGCAACAGACCTACGATAGCTGGCTGATTGAGCTTGACCCGCAGGAACAGAACCGGCGCAAACTGTTTGGAGCGCCGGAGCCGCTTCCCCAGCATGTTCTGGATGCGGACAAAACCGCTGCTGAGTCTTCACCACCACCGGCTGCTGAGCCACCCTCTGTCACCAGTGATTCCGGAACAACGAGGAAAAAGCCTGTCACTACCGGGGGCGACTCCTATGATCATATCGATCTACCGCCCGATGAAGAACAGCTGGATCTCTATGATGGGAATATACCTGGAGATTCGACATCTGAATTGCCTGACGTCCCTCCGGATGTTGATCAAGAACCTGGTGATTGTACTGGTGGTCAGCGTCAGGAGCCGCCAGTAAACCCCATTACTTTTGCTGCGAACGGGTTGGAGTCGGTAACTGATATCTGGCATATCCCGGCGTTACAGGATGATGTTGAACATCTCCAGGACATCGCGTTTCGCCTGGCGTTTGAACTGGCGGAGGTGATGGGGATTGAAGATGCTGTTCAGGAAGATAAATCTCTCCTGGGCGCGGGTTATTCCCTCTCATCAAACCCAGATGGCGAACCTCTGGCTACGTTGTGCGGTGAGGCGACGGATATGCCTATATCAATATTAACCGGGTTTCTTATCGGTGCATCCAGTTCCGGCCCGTTAGATGCTCCATTATTTGATGATGTGTATGCGGTGAAATTCCTGCGTTTAATCAGAGTCGTACGCCGATTGCGCGAGCTGCAACGCCAGACATTCGGGGAGGGTGCAGCATGAAAGCTGACTGGGTTGATGAGGCGCAGGAAGTGACCCAACTGATGGTCGATAGCCAGGTCGAGCGGATTCGCTCTTCATTGATATCACCGGCGATATCGTCTGCTGAATGCGAACTCTGTGGACATGAGATCCCGGAGGCCCGTCGCAGAGCTGTTCCGGGCGTCAGGCTGTGCGTTGAATGCCAGACTATTGCTGAGTTTCGGCTGCGTGTTGGATATGGAGGATATGATGAAAGCTGAAGCCACATCATGGATCGTCATTCTGCTTTGTTTTCTGGCATGGGCTGTTGATATTGCGATTATTTATGGAGGGCGTGCGCAATGAATGCACTGTTAACGCAGATAGTTATGGAGCTGAAGTCGGGCAATATCCGCCGTTGTGAGGCAATGGGGTTAACGCTGGAAGAGATCCAGGAACTAAACAGCCTGACCGTTGAGGATCTGCATTATCTGGTGAATACGCAGGTATCGCTTCTGACCTTCCGCATCAATCATACCAACCTGAACACCATGCTGGCACAGGCCCGCCGTGAGCAGACCCGGACACAGCGTATCGACAGAGCGTTAACGCTGGGTGGCTCTATCGAGCTGATGCAGCATTTTTTCGGCCTGACGGCGACGGAAGTCAGTTCCCGGCGACGCCTGGTTGGCGTTGTGACCCGGCAGGGGCGCAGCCAAATCCCCACAGAAGAGCAGGAAGTGGCGGTGTGGCAGCAGTGGAAGGCATCGAACGTTGACAACATGGAATCACTGGATGCGCTGGAAGCCATGATGTTAATTGCTGAGCAGCAGGACATTTCGTTAACCGCAGTCTGGACGTTAACCAAAGGATGGAGTGCCGCCTGATGGCTGTTGTTCCCGTCGATGATGTTATCCAGCGTACGCTGGCGAAGATGCAAAACCGGATTGAGCAAAAAGCGCAGTCCGGTGAGCAGAGTAATGAGCAGAGCGGATTACTCTTTCTGGGGAACGTGCATGACGCCGTTCCCCGGCGTTTATTTCTGGATAGCCGGTTATCGCCGCTGGATAAGATGGCCTGGGTGATGATCCGACTGTATGCCCAGCAGAATGAGGGCGCAGTTTTTCCAACCTACGACGAATTGCAGTGCCAACTGGCGTTACCTCATTCGGATAAAGCCTCCCGGGAAACGGTCAGCAGGGCACTGTTAATGCTGCGTCTGACCGGGTGGCTGAGTCTGTGCAAACGTGTCAGAGATAAATCCGGGCGCATTCGCGGCAATATCTATGCCCAGCATGATGAGCCGCTGGGGCTGTTTGACGCGGAATACTTCGATCCCGGCTGGCTTGATGCTGTTGCCGATGCCTGCCGACACACCAATAAAACAATACGCCTGACGGCGCTGGCCGTTTTGCAGGATATCAAATCCGATACCCGAATGCGCCACCGGCACTCGCGCGTCGCGTTGATAGAAGCCCGGTTATCTGTGCCACAAACTCCGCAGGAAATGGTGTCATCACGGCAGAAGAAAACTCCCGGTTCTGAAACCGAACCAGGTCAAAAATCACAGAGTTCGGAATCCGAACTTAGCGATTTGAAGAGGGATATTTTACCGGGTTCGGATTCCGAACTAAGCCGGAAATCAAGGGATGGCGGCTTAGTTCGAAAATCGAACCGTTACGTACGTAGTTTTACACAGAGTGTAAAAGATACGTACGTAGGGGGGGAAAGTCGGTTGTCGTGGCCGACAACGGTAATTGAACGGCTTAACACGCCCGACCGGGATATGCTGGAGCAGCAGCTTAACGCACTGCCTGGCGAACTGGGGCAGTGGATGCTGGACGATCTGGCCGGTCGCATGAAAACGGCAGAGGTCAGGAACGTTACGGCCTACCTGCTTGCGAACCTGAAACGGGCAAGGGAAGGGCAGTTTAACACTGGTGACATGGGGGCGGTACATCCGCCTGTAAAGCCCAAATCGGTTGCAACGCCACTATCTGGCGGAAAAACAGAGGTCAAACGTGCTCGCAGAGAGTTTGTGTCTGGTGTGATGGCAGAGATCCGTGATTCCTACTTTAGTTCATAAAGCGTACACTGTTGACACTGTCAACAGTGTACGCGATGGATTTGTAACGAGGATTTCTATGAATTTTCTACACTACAGTATCAATTTGAGAAGTCAGGATATAGTTGAAGTTACCTTAGATAAACAAGCTAATGTACGCCTTTTGGATGATTATAATTTCGCCCAATACAGACGAGGCGCTCAGCATAAATATTATGGGGGATACACTAAGACTTCGCCAGTCCGTCTGAAAGCACCGGCTGCGGGGCACTGGAATGTTGTCATCGATTTGGGGGGGTATTCTGGGACGGTAAAAGCATCTGTAAACGTTATCAAGGGCTAATGATGTCACAATTATCAACCTCTGAAAATTCGCTTTCTCCGGTAATCCGGCGTGCTAAGTTTGATACTCTGACTATATATGAAATTTCTGAAGAGGAACTTCTGATTATAGAGAAAGGTTCTCCTGATTCTATTTATCTAACTATCTCAATTGCACTAATTTCTTTCGCTATGGCAATTTTTTGTTCATTGTTGGTTACGGATATAAAATCATCTATAGTCATGACGCTCTATATTGTTATTGTTGTTGTCGGGTTTGTTGTTGGCGGTATCATGTTGTTGTTATGGAATAAAAGTAAAGATTCAGTTTCAATTTGTGTTGCCAATATACGACGAAGACTTCCACCACCTGATGGTGAGTTAGTTGAATAGTATTCTGTGATTTTATTTGACTTAAGGATTTGATTATGTGCTAACTTGTACAGACCCAAATGTTGACCATTTGAGTCTGTTTTTTATGTGAGACTCAGCTGTGTTTTTTTGGTGGTCTCGGCGGTTTTTTCGGCATTTTTTCTGTAAGGTTAAATATTCCATCATCTTTAAGTATTGTACGCATTACAAAATTTTCTATAATAACTAAAAGTGATTTAAATTCGGCATCACTTGGAGTCCATGCTCTGTGTGCAGCAGAATTACCTGCCTCGGTCACGATTTTAAGTTGGCTTTTCTCTGTTTCACCGATAAAACCCTCATCCTTAAGAGTATCAACCTTTTCACCGAGTGAAAGTCCTGGATGTATATTTAACACTTCAGTAGTTCTATCGAAAATTGTTCGAAGTCCGATAGCAGCTAAGATGAGTGATTTACTCTGATAAGCGATATACATTTCATTCATTATTTTATAAAGCTGAAAATCCTTACTGAGTATGTTATTAAACCAGCTAGGTCGAATTTCCTCTTGGGTTTGTGTAGGGTGAGTTGATATATGAATGTTCGGTACCATGCAATCAAATCCTGACTCATCTCTATTCATGTCGTAATCTTCACTATTGCATGACTTTATATATGTAAATATTCCATCGCACCCTAAGCATTCTAATAAGCTATACTCACTCTCAGCCCAAAAGTGATTATATCCATCATCTTCATTCCATTCTCTTTTTTTATAACCTAATGTCTGGCAATTTTTTTCGCCTTTGCAGTAGGGACAAGGTGCTTTTATTTTTTCCATAATGTAACCGAATTACCTAGGTTTATAATGTTATTGACTGGACTGAATCTGTCTCTTATACACATCTGACGCTGCCGACGATCT
>ERZ1026872.257-NODE-257-length-17171-cov-16.792942_pt1 | contig 17171 bp, 21 predicted proteins | sample MGYA00380166_ERZ1026872 | MGnify/ENA primary metagenome ERZ1026872 (study PRJEB33269, sample SAMEA4719802) | human gut metagenome | biome: human-associated habitat; feature: organic feature; material: feces | place: Cameroon | collected 2013-10 ... | reverse complement strand
GAAGAGGTCAAAACGAGAATTTCCATTTTGAAAAAGGGGTGAAAAATACGGATAGAAAAGAAGAACTTTTGAAAATCCTTGAAAAAACGGATAAAGAAATAACAGAGCCGCTTGCAGATGAAGTTATATTCCTTGAAAGTCAGCTTGACAGGCTTAAAAAGTTGCCGATGCTTCGAGTAAATCCGAATAACCCCGAACAGCAGAAAAGCACTCCTGCCGCAAAGCTTTATAAAGAATTTTTACAGCAATATGTGAATGTTATAAAAGTCCTTTTAAGGCAGACAGGAGATGAAACGAATGTTGAAAGTTCTGCTTTGGAAAAATGGTGTAAAGAGAGAATGAACCTTTATGTTGATTCGGAATAAAACTATCTGGACACCTGATAATTCTTTCCTTCTGGAATATCGTGCAAGAATTGAAAGCGGCGAAATAATAGTCGGGCAGGAGCTGTGGCAGGAACTTGAAAATTTAAAAGAAGATTTTTCAAACGATGCTTATTTTTATAACAGAAATGACGCACTCCTTAGAATGGATTTTATGCAGCATTGCGTAAGACTTACAAAGTCGCCGTTTTACAATAAACCTATGGTGCTAATGCTTTGGCAAAAGGCTTTTATTGAAGCAATATACAGTTTCAAAATGAGTGAAACAGGTTTTGACAGGTTTAAAAAAGTCATTTTGCTTATTGCACGAAAAAACACCAAAAGTGAAACGTGTTCGGCTCTTGGATTATCTGAATTTATTTGTGGTAATGCCGGGGCGGATATTGTTTGCAGTTCAAATGATGATAATCAGGCATCTATTACATATGATGCAATTGATACAATGCGACAGCTTATAGACCCTGACAGCCTTGATACAAAGCGAAACCAACGTTTTATTTTGAATAAAGCAAACGGTTCAAAAATTTTCAAGCTGTCTGACAGAACCCGAAACAAAGAAGGTCGAAATATTGACTTTGCAATAATAGATGAAACTCACGAAATGCAGGAAAATATTATTGCAAAATCAATTGAACAGTCGCAGTCTTTAAAAGACAACCCGAAATTTATAAATATCACAACGGAAGGCTTTGTTGTGGGCGGTTATCTTGATGATGAATTGCAAAAGGCAAGAAAAGTTATCAATGGTGAAGATGACGGAATATCAGCCGCAAGGCTTTTACCTTGGCTTTATTCTCAGGATTCTGAACAAGAGGTATGGACAAACCGAAAAAGTTGGGTTAAGTCAAACCCTACACTTGGAATTGTCAAAAAGTGGGAATATCTTGATGAACAGGTTGACATTGCAAGGAAAAGCAAAGCAGACAGAATATTTGTTTTGTCAAAAGATTTTAATATCAAACAGAACAAAGCTGAAAGCTGGCTGAATCTTGAAGATTATACATACAAGGCAGTTTACAGCCTTGAAGATTTCAGAGGGTGCATTTGTCTGGGTGCGGTGGACTTGTCGGAAACAACTGACCTAACGTGTGCAAAAATTCTGATGATGAAACCAAACGACAAAACAAAATACATACACACTATGTATTTTATCCCTGAATCAAAATTAGAAGATTCAGACGACTGGAACGCAGGAGCAAGATATAAGGAATGGGCTGAAAAGGGTTTAGTTACCATAACAGAAGGAAATGATATTGATTTATCTGTTGTTGCAGATTGGTTTTATAAGCTTTATGAAGAATATGATATAAAGCTTTGGAAATGCGGATATGACCAGCGTTTTTCAAAAGATTTTTTAAAGCGTATGTCTGACTATGGCTGGGAAAAATCAAACGGCGATATGATTTTGATACTTCAAAACGCAAATACCCTTAGTAATGCTTTAAAGCTTTGTGAAGCGGACTTTAAACATCAGCTTATAAACTACAATGAAAACCCTGTTGACAGATGGTGTTTAAAAAATGCAGGAATAAAAGTTGATACGTTAGGACAGGCTTTATGCGTTAAAATGGAACGCACGAAACGAATTGACGGAGCTGTTACGCTTATTATCCTTTACGAAACTTTAAGACAGAACAGAACCGAATACAAACAGATTTTAAACAATGAGAAATGAGGTGAATAAATGGGTTGGCTTAAAGAAAAGCTTTTTAAAAGAAAACCGAAAAATTCAGCGTATGCCGATATATTGAACGGCTACACACCAATATATTCGCAGTTCGGGCAAAATATATACGCCTCAGACGTTGTACAGCAGGCTGTGAACTGTATTGTAGCTGAACTTAAAAAACTTACACCTCTTCACGTCCGGACGATTGACGGCGATGTACAGCCGATAAGAAGCAATATCCAAAGTGTTTTAAATGCTCCTAATGAGATAATGACAACAAGCGATTTTATCGAAAAAGTCATATGGCAGTTGTATCTGAATTATAACAGTTTTGTTATACCTGTCTACAAATCGTGGACAGATGAAAACGGAGTTGAACAGCGATATTATACAGCTTTATATCCGATTGCACCGACGCAGGTTGACTTTTTGCAGGACAAGACAGACACGTTATATGTAAAATTTACATTTGCAAACAGCTATGAAACGACGCTGAAATATTCTGATGTCATACACATACGACACCATTTTTCTGTAAACGAATTTATGGGCGGTAATGAGCAGGGACAGCCTGACAATGACGCACTTTTAAAAACACTTGATTTGAATTATAAGCTTTTGAAAAACTTATCAAAAGCAATGTCAAGCAGTTGTGCGGTTAATGGTGTTGTAAAGTTTAAATCAATGATTGACGGCGGCAAAACTGAAAAAGCACTTGCAGAACTTGAAGAAAAGCTTAGAAACAGTGAAAGCGGATTTTTACCGCTGGACATTTCCGCAGACTTTACACCGATTGAAAGAAACATACAGTTTGTTGACGCTGAAACACTTGCGTTTATTGACGGCAAAATATTAAGACATTTCGGCGTGCCGCTTGCAATTTTAACAGGCGACTACACAAAAGAGCAGTACGAAGCTTTTTATCAGAAAACACTCGAACCGATAATAATTGCATTAAGTCAGGCATTCACAAAAACGCTTTTCACGCAAAGAGAACGAAGTTTCAACAATGCAATTAAATTCTATCCGAAAGAATTAATATTTATGTCAACAAGTCAGACACTTGAAATGATAAGACTTTTAGGTGACAGCGGTTCACTTTATGAGAATGAAAAGCGTGTTGCGTTTGGTATGCGTCCATTGCCTGAATTGGTGGGGAAACGTATGCAGTCGCTTAATTATGTTGATGTGGGTATTGCAAAAGATTATCAAACAGGCGGTGATAATAAGAATGAAGAAAATTAATTTTCAGACAGTCGCTGATCTTATAGGACTTTCGGGTGAGGTTGCAACGTTACCTGTTGAAAATACTGATGACTATGCAATTCAGGATGGTGCGACTTTTATGGCGGTTGATACAGGTAAAATATATATCCTGTACAACAAAAAATGGTATCCGATTTAAGGGGGTGAAACTTTGAAACTTGATAAAAGACTTGTTGCACTTATAAACAGCAAAGCAGGAAGCGGAGGCAGTGGTGTTACGGAAGATACGGTAACAACAATGATAACAGCCGCTATAAACTCATTAATTGATTCTGCACCAGAAGAATATGACACATTAGGCAAAATTGCGGCAAAACTGTTGTTAACAGACGGGCAGATACAAACCATAATGACACAGGTTGCTGATAGATATACCAAAGAAGAAACAAATGAACTTGTATCTAAAATACCTAAATTTGCAATAGAAGTGGTTACTGTTCTTCCTGCCGAAGACATTTCGGCAACTACAGTATATCTTAAAACAGGAGCAAAAAGTGACCCTGATAATATTTATGATGAATATATTTACGTTAATTCAAAATGGGAATTGCTCGGCACACAGAAGATAGATCTGACTAATTTTTATACAAAAGAAGAAACTGGTGATTTGTTAAACAATAAAGTTGATAAAGTAAGCGGTAAAGGGTTATCGACCAACGACTACACAACAGCAGAGAAAAACAAGCTTGCAGGCATAGCAGCAGGAGCAAATAAAACAATCGTTGATAGTGCTTTAAGTACAACGTCAACAAATACAATTCAGAACAAGGCTGTCGGGCTTAAATTTCAGGACGTTGATTCGGAAATTTCAGGGATAAATTCAGTCTTAAATTCCACAGCAGATGAAATTGCGACTATTGTTAATGAGTATGGCAGTAAGAATTTGTTGAACTCTTCACTTTTGGCAAATTCAACAACTAATGGGATAACAAGAGAAAATAATGGAGATGGAAGTATAACATATACTGGAACATCAACCTTATCCAACGACATACTTGCCCCACTTATGGCAAGTCAGACTCTTAAACCTGGAACGTACATATTCAGTGCAAATGCAACCATATCTACGTCATATTCATATCAGATATATAAAAACAAAACTTATTGGAAAGGGATAAATATAACCAAACCAATAGAAATAACAGAATCAGCAGCATATACAATTGGAATTGTATTAGGGTCAAAAGCATCTATAAACAATACGTTTAAACCAATGCTCCGCTATGCAGCAATTAAAAACGATACCTTTGTACCGTATGCTATGACAAACAGAGAACTGACAGAAAAAGTTGCTGATACAGGTTGGGTTGAAGTTGATTTGTCTAACACAATGTATGAAAATACATGGTGTGATGTTACAAAATCAAAACTTATTTATAGAAGATTTGGTGATGTGGTGTCTTTTCATGGTTATTTTTATATGCTTAAATCTGCACCAGAAACAACTGTTTTATCATTAACTTTTAATGATTTACCAGTAGATATTCTTGTACCTGCGTGGTTGACTGGCAAAAATGGTGGGATGGTGGCTCGAGAAGATATATTTGCCACTGATTATGGTGAAATTCTATGCGATTTGCAAGTGTATACGAATGGAACTGTTCAAATTATTTTTAGATCCAAGATAGATAAAAATATAATAAGTGGATACCTAGATAAGATTCCGATGGACGTTTCATTAACATATATGGTTTAAAAAAGGGGTGAGAATATGGAAATATTCAAGCGAAATTACAGTTTTGAAATACGTGCGAATGAGGATAAGGAAAACAAGAATTACACCTTAACAGGCAGACCAATTGTTTATAATTCAAAAACCGATTTGGGTTATTTTGATGAAATTATCGAAGCTGGAGCACTGGACAAAGCGAACCTGAAAGATGTAAGATTTTTAGTAAATCACGATACAAGCAAAATCCCACTTGCAAGAGCAACAGAAAAAAATAAAAATTCAACTATGCGTTTCAGCGTTGACAAAAACGGTATGGAAATATCGGTTGAACTTGATGTTGAAAACAACAGTGAAGCAAGGGCATTATATTCCGCTGTTCAGCGTGGCGATATAACAGGAATGTCATTTATGTTTACCATTGACGGCGAAGAGTGGGAAAACCTTGAAAGTGAGCACCCTACAAGGCATATAAAATCAATCGGACAGGTTTTTGAAGTAAGCGCAGTTACATTCCCTGCATATGAAGCTTCCGAAATTTCAGCACGTGACAAAAAGTCACTTGATGACGCAGTTAATAAGGCAAGGTCAAACGACCTTGATTTATTGAAGTTAAAAGCAAAATACATTTACAAGTAAGAAAGGAATTAAAAGATGAGAGAATTTTTACTTAAACTTATTAAAGCAAAAGAAGAAAAGCGTGATGCACTCAAAAAGCAGATTGCGGAAGCAAAAACAGCCGATGAAGTAAGAGCATTAGGCGAAACACTTGATGCAGTTCTTGACGAACTCAACGAGGCAAAAAAACAGCTTGAAGAACTCGACAAAAAAGACAATTCAGACAATTCAGACAACGGCAAAGACGATTCAAACGACAATAAGGACGACAACGCACAGCGTTCAAATGTTCCTGCAAATGCAGTTCAGCACGGTTTCAACCCCCTTGCAAGCTTTAAACAGGGCGAAAAGAGAAACGTTGCAACACTCGACAGTATGGAATACAGACAGGCATTTATGAAGTATGTACAGACAGGCGAATGGACATATGAAAAGCGTGCTGATGATATGCTTGTTGCCGCTGATGTAGGCAAGATAATTCCGAATACCATTATGCAGGAATTTATCCGTGAAATAAAGGTATACGGACAGCTTTACAGCCTTGTAAGAAAGCTTAATGTCAAGGGTGGCGTTGAATTCCCTATCGAAGAACTTGTTCCAACAGTAGCTTGGATAACAGAAACAACTGTATCAGATACACAGGCAGTTCCTGAAATTAAGACTTCAATTTCATTCGGTTATCACATTGTAGAAGCAAGAATTTCACAGTCACTTCTTTCACAGGTTGTATCACTTGATTACCTTGAACAGGAAATTGCAAGACTTCTCGCAGAAGCATTTGTTAAGGAATTTGACAGAGTAATTGTCAGCGGTACAGGCAGCGGACAGCCGCTTGGTATTCTTAACGACACAAGAATTGCTGCAAGTCATAAGATTACATTTGCCGCCGCAGATATGGCAGACTGGACAAAGTTCCGCAAAAATCTTTTTGCAAAAATCCCTCTTGCGTACAGAGGTCAGGGCGTACTTGTAATGTCAGCAGGTACTTGGGAATCAAACATTATGACACTCAAAGACGCAAACGACAGACCGCTTTATCAGGAAACATACAACGTTGAAACAGGCAACCTTGAATGCAGATTTGCAGGCAGACAGGTAATTCTTGTTGAACCTGACATTTTAGCGGATTACGACACAGCAAGCACAGGTGATGCATGGGGTATCTACTTCAGACCAACAGACTATGCAATTAACTCACAGCTCCAGATTGGTTTTAAACGTTACTATGATGACGATAAAAACAGATGGATTAACAAGGGCCTTTGCATTATGGACGGCAAACCGCTTGATGTAAACGGTATGTTTATCCTTAAAAAGTAAGAGGTAAAACAGATGTCAAAAAATGTTGAAGCGTTAAAAGAACTCGGTGCAAAAATTATCGGCGGTAAAACAACTGCCGCCGATATAAAAGGAAATACAATTGCGGAAGTGCTGCATTTTATTGCTGAAAATTATCCGCAGGCAAAAACAGGAGAATAAAAATGGAAAATTCGGAATTATTGGCAAAGGTGAAAACCTCACTCAATATAACAGGTGATTTTCAGGACAACACACTTCTTGAATATATCGCCGAAACAAAAAATTATATGGAAGATGCAGGAGTTTCCACAGAGCTGATTAATTCCGAAACTTCTGTCGGGGTAATAACAAGAGGTGTTTCGGATTTGTGGAACTATGGAATGGGTTCTGTTACCTTTTCAGAATATTTTTATCAGAGAGTTATACAGCTAAGGTTAAAAGGTGATTGATTATGTCAAATTACAGACCAAACGAACCGTTTAATGTGCCAATGTATCTTGAAACACCCGAAGTTGTTAAAATAAAAGGCTCAAACAAAAAAACATACGTTGAAAAAGGCATTATTTATTGCAGTTTTAAAAGTTTTGGCGGAACTGAAACAACAAGCAACGATACACTTGTAATCGAAGACACCGCACAGATTGAAACGTGGTACAGACCCGATATAAAAGCAGACTGCCGCTTTAAAGACACAAATGGAAAAGAATATGAAATACTTGGAACTCCTGAAAATATCAATATGAGGAATCAGGTATTAAAATTTAAAATCCGCAGTGTAAGGGGCGGTGCATAATGGCAAAAAATAAAATCGGCTTGAATTTCAAGGGGTTTGAAGAGTATGCTGAAAGGCTTGACAAATTAGGCGGTGACATTAAAAAAGCTACTGAAAAAGCCTTGCAGGCTACACACGACCACATAACACCAAATCTTGAACGAGATATAAAACCGCACCGCAAAACAGGCAGGACGGAACGAAGTCTTAACAGAGATGCAAAAGTTAAATGGGTGGGAAGTACAGCAGAAATCGAAGTCGGTTTTAAGCTTGATGAGGGCGGTTTGCCGTCAATATTTCTGATGTACGGCACACCCCGAATGAGAAAAGACCAGCAGCTTTACAATGATATTTTCGGCGGTAAAACAAAAAAAGAAATCGCAGAAATACAGCAAAAAATCTTTATGGAAGAAATAAAAAAGACTATGGAGGGATAAAATGGAAGATAAACTTATTGAAATTCTTGAAGCTTTTGGTGTTCCTGTTTTTCTTCAGGGCTCACTTGCTGATGATGAGCCTTATCCCGACAGCTTTTTTACATTCTGGAATAACGATTCTGAAAGCAGTAGTTTTTATGATGATGACGAACACAGCATAATTTATGATTATGACGTGAATTTTTACAGCACCGACCCGAAAGCCGTCTATGACACGCTGAGGCAGGCAAAAAAAGCCCTGAAACAAGCAGGCTTTATTGTTTCAGGTGACGGCTATTCAATTGGCAGTGATGAGCCTACACACGACGGCAGAGGAATAAACGCAAAATATTTTAACAATTTAAAAAAGGAGAAATGAAAAATGGCATCAACAGAAATTTTTGAATTTCGTGGCGTTGACAAACTTATGTTTGCCAGAGTTATAAGCGATACAAAAGACGGCTACACAACAGGTGAAGTAAAATGGCTCTCCCCTGTTGCGGAAGTCGGCAGAACAACAAGCAGTTCAAGTGAAGCACATTACTATGACAACAAACCGATGATTATTATAAATTCTGTCGGCAGCGATGAACTTAAACTTACAGTCGCACCGCTTGATTTGGAAACATATGCAGAAATTACAGGTCAGATATTTGACCAGACAACAGGTGCTTTAATCGAGGGCAACAGAAATAATGATTATTATGCAATCGGTTACAGAACAAAAGGTACAGACGGCAAATATCGCTATGTATGGAGATATAAAGGACAGTTTAGTATTCCTGACGAAACAAGCGACACGGAAGATGACGGAACAGACACAAACAATACAGAACTTACATGGACAGGTGTTGAAACTGTTTTTGAATTTGAAAAGGGCGACCCTGTAAACAACAAGAAAAAATCAGCAAAGGCGATTATTTGTGATGAAAGATATGACGCAGTTGACTTTGAAACATTTTTTGACATTGTAAACACTCCTGACACCCTTAACGGAACAGGTTTGAAAAAAGTCGGCAGATGTTACGCTTATCCGGCTGATGAAGCAGGTGCAACACCTACAACATATACAGGTCAGGTTTATGTAACACTTAAATGTGAAACAGAAGGTGCGACAATTTGGTACACAACAGACGGTACAACCGCAAGTCCATCAGCACCTGCAAAGCAGTATGTCAGACCGTTTGCTATTAACAAGACCACAACAATTAAATTTATGGCAGTCAAAAAGGGTATGGCAAACAGCGACAATTACACATCTACATACACTATTTCATAAACAAAAAGCGGACAGTGAGCAACTGTTCGCTTAAAAACGAGGAGAAAAAATGGATTTAACACTTAATATTTACGATAAATCGGGAAAAGAAGTTGTAAAAGTATTAAAATCAAGCACATATGATTTGATGTTTACAACAATAAGAAAAATTATGGCGATTTTAAAAGTTGAAAGCCTTGATAATAATGTTGAAATCTTGAAAATAATTTGCGAAGCGTGGGACGAAGTTGTTGATGTGCTATCTGCTGTATTCCCTGATGCCGAAGAAAGTGACTGGGACGGTGTTAAGGTAAAAGAGCTTGTCCCTGTTGTTATGGATATTGCAAAATTTGCAATTACTGACGCACTTACAATCCCAAGCAAAAACTCAAAAAACTAACAGAGGACACAGACAAAGAGCCTGTGTCCTTTCAGGAAATGCTATTCCAGATTAATTATAATTTATGCAAAGAGTTTCCTGCTTTTACTCCATTTGAAATAGGCAAATCAAAATATCACGAAGTTATTTTATTGTATAGCGATGTAAGACGTGAACAGATAAGGCAGGAAAAAGAAGAAAACAGAAAAACAAAAATTGTAAACGGAAAACGAATCCCGAAACGCAGAGCAAAAGATAATTGGTTTTAAAGAGTGGTGATTTTTAAAATATGGCAAAAGATACAGAAACAACCGCCAAATTTAAAGCGGATATAACGGAATTAAAATCGGCTTTTCAAGAAGCATCAAGACAAGTTCGGCTTGCAAATTCTGAATTTAAAGCCGCAACCGCAGGTATGGACAACTGGAATCAGTCCGCTGACGGTTTAAGCGCAAAGATAACACAGTTAAACGGTGTTTTGTCTGCACAGAAATCACAGCTTTCAAGTCTTGAAAAACAGTATGAATTGACTGTACAACAGCAGGGAGCGAATTCCAAAGGTGCGGAAGAGCTTGAAATAAAAATAAATCAGCAAAAGGCGGCAATCGGAAACACTGAAAAGCAGTTAAAAAACTACACATCACAGCTTGACGACTTAAAAAGCGAATCGGGCAACGCTGAATCAGAATCAGAAGAACTTGCAGACAGCGTTGAAAAAGCAGGAGATTCCGCTGAAAATTCAAGCGGTGGTTTCAGCGTTTTAAAAGGAGCACTTGCAAACCTTGTATCAGAGGGCATAAACAAAGTTCTTGACGGCTTAAAAGATTTAACAACAGACAGTTCAAATGCATATTCACAATTTGCGGCGGCAACAGGCACGGCGACTGATGCAATGGACGAATATCAGACAGCAATTGAAAATGTCTATAAAAATAATTTTGGTGATTCCCTTGAAGATGTTGCAGGCAAAATGGCAAAGGTTAAAGAAATTACAGGAGAAATCGACCCGACCAATTTGCAGACAATGACCGAAAAGGCAATGACGCTTGAAGACGTTTTCGGAATGGATATGTCTGAATCTTTGAGGGGTGTTCAGTCCCTTATGGACCATTTCGGGATAAGTTCCGAAGAAGCATTTGATTTAATGTCAAGTGGAGCACAGCAGGGATTAAACTTTTCCGATGAACTGGGTGATAATATTGCTGAATATGCCGGAAAATTTGCAGAAGCAGGCTTTTCAGCAGATGAATATTTTCAGTACTTGCAAAACGGCTCTCAGGGCGGTGCATATAACCTTGATAAAGTCAACGATTCACTCAACGAAGTAACAACAAGACTTGCAGACGGTACAATTGAGGGAGCGTTGGATAGCTTTGACAGCAACACACAGGAAGTTTTCAAAGCTTGGCAGGACGGTAAAGCAACACAACAGGACGTTGTTAATGCAATTGTACAAAATATCAAAAACACCACAAATGAACAGGATAAAATGAACCTTGCGGCGACTGCATTCGGCACTATGGCAGAAGACGGCGGCACGAAATTTATTGAATCACTGTCAAGTGTAGGTGACAGTTTTGATAATGTCAAAGGCAAAGCCGATGAACTGGCAGATATTAAATACGACACACCGCAATCAGCGTTACAAGGGATAGGCAGAACCTTAAAAGTCGATATGTTGCAACCTATTGTGGATAAGCTTATGCCGTATCTTAACAAGGCGGCGGCTTGGGTTACTGCAAACCTGCCTGCAATAACACAAAAAGTAATGGATATCGGAACAAAAATAAAAGATGAAGTCGTCCCTGCTGTTAAAAATGTATTTGAGTGGATACAAAAACTCTCTCCGGTTATAGCGGCGGTGGGAACGGCAATTGCAGGGCTTGCACTTGTTGGATTTATTCAAAACTTTAAAACGATAATAGCGTCAACAAAGCTATGGACAGCGGCACAATGGTTGTTAAATGCTGCAATGTCGGCAAACCCGATTGCACTTGTAGTTATTGCAATAGCGGCACTTGTGGCGGCATTCGTGGTATTGTGGAATAAATCTGAAGCATTCCGAAATTTCTGGATAGGCTTATGGGATAATGTCAAGGCGGTTGCAAGTACAGCGTGGGAAGCAATAACAGGCTTTTTCTCGGCGGCTTGGGACACAATAAAAGCCGTTTGGGACGTTGTTCTTGGGTATTTTCAAACACTGTGGGCAGGCATTCAAACAACATTTTCTGTTGTTTCGGAAGTATTGTCAGGATTCTTTTCAGCCGCCTGGAATGCAATAAAAGCAATATGGGATTTTGTTGTCGGATATTATCAAGGCATCTGGAACGGAATAAAAGCCGTATTCAGTGTTGTAAGTTCTGTTTTAACAAGTTTCTTTTCAGCAGCTTGGAATGGAATAAAAGCTGTCTGGAATGCTGTTGTTGCTTATTATCAGGGCATCTGGAACGGAATAAAAGCTGTTTTCAGCGTTGTAAGTTCAGTTTTAACGGAATTTTTCTCGGCGGCTTGGAATGGTATCAAAGGCATATGGGACGCTGTTTCGGGATATTTTTCAGGCATTTGGGAATCTGTTAAGAGCGCTTTCAGCGGTGTTGAAAGCTGGTTTCAAAGCATATTTTCAGCGGCTTGGACAGCGGTTCAAGGTGTATTTTCAAACTTTGGGTCGTTCTTCCAAGGCTTGTGGGACACGATTAAAAGCACATTCAGTGACCTTGGCTCAAGCCTTGCCGACGCAATAGGCGGAGCGGTAAGAAGCGGATTGAATGGTGTTTTGTCGATGATTGAAAGCACAATAAACAACGGTATCAGCCTTATTAATGGTGCAATCGGTTTGATTAATGCTTTACCTGGTGTAAATGTCGGTACAATTGGTAGTTTGTCACTTCCACGACTTGCAAAGGGTGGTATAGTAGACAACGCAACAACTGCAATTATCGGCGAAGACGGTAAAGAAGCCGTTATACCGCTTGAACGCAACACAAAATGGATTGATGTTATGGCAAGCAAATTAGCCTCAAAATTATCATCAGGCGGATATACAAGCACGCAGTCAACAGCAAACAGCGTTGTAAATAACTTCTATCAGACAAACAACAGCCCGAAAGCATTAAGCCGACTTGAAATATACAGGCAATCAAGAAATTTACTTAATTTTAAAGGAGTGTGAGCCGAATGTATACTCTTAAAGTCGAAAACAAAAAGGGTGAAATTTTATCGTTTGACGACTGGCACAAATACGATATATTAAGCATTGACGGCTTAGCTCCTGCCGATGCAAGTATGAATTTTTCAGAACTTGCAAACTTTGACGGTTCTGTTTATAATTCTGCACGCATCGGCAACAGGAATATTGTTTTAACAATCAAAATACATAATCCTGCTGAAGAAAACAGAATAAATCTATACAAGTATTTTCAGAACAAAAATCAGGTAAGGTTGCATTACGAAAACAACACAAGAAAAGTATTTATTGATGGATATGTTGAAAAGTTTGAATGCGGATATTTTGAAATAAATCAGACTGTGCAAATATCAATTATCTGTAATAATCCTTATTGGAAAGAAGAAGCAAAAGCGGAACTTGAATTTTCAAGGGTTATAAGCTGTTTTGAATTTCCAATGGATATACCACCCGAAGGCATAGAATTTTCAAAGATTGAAACATTGCTGTCGGCTTATATTTTAAACAGTGAAATTGAAACAGGCGCAATTATTGAGTTTCGAGCCGTTGCAAACGGCGTTATAAACCCGAAATTTATCAACCGAACCACACAAAAATATTTTGCAATTGATTTTGAAATGCAAAGCGGTGATGTTATAAGAATAAGCACAATAAAAGGCGAAAAGTCCGTAACACTTATAAGAAACGGCACTGAAACAAATATAATAAATAAAATGGCAATTGGAAGCGAATGGGTGGCACTTGTTGCAGGAATAAACGAATTATCATATGAATGTGAAAGCGGTGCGGAAAATCTGAATGTTTTTGTATCTGCTTACCGATGTTATGAGGGTGTTTAAATGGATTTGTATATTTTAAATAAAAACCTTGAAACGATAGGTGTAATTGATGCATATGAATCAGTAATATGGACACCAAGATATTATACATACGGCGATTTTGAATTATATCTGCCTGCAACAGATTATAATATAAAACTCCTCGAAGCAGATAATTATATTGTCAGAAACGACAGTGAAACAGTTATGATTATCGAAAAGATAAACATAACAACCGATGCCGAAGACGGCAATTATTTAACCGTATCAGGCAGAAGCCTTGAAAGCATTCTGAACCGCCGTATCATCTGGACACAGACAACATTCAGCGGAACGGCTGAAAACTTAATATATAGACTGCTGAATGAAAATATCATCAATCCAAAAGACAGCAAAAGAAAAGTTGCAAATTTAATTTTAGGCGAATCAAAAGGATTTACCGAAAAAATTGATAAACAGATAACAGGTGACAACCTCGGTGAAACAGTAAGTGCCATTTGTACAACATACGGTTACGGCTTTAAAATAACCCTGAATCGGAATAAAAAATTCCTTTTCAGCATTTACAAAGGCGAAAACAGGTCGTATAGTCAAAATGTCAATCCTTATGTTGTATTTTCTCCCGAATTTGATAATCTTATAAACAGCAAATACGAAAAAGACAGGTCAGACCTTGCGACTGTTGCACTTGTTGCAGGAGAGGGCGAAGGACTTAGCCGAAAAACAGCCGAAACAGGCGGTGGAACAGGTCTTGAAAGATATGAAATATATGTTGATGCAAGAGATATAAGCACAGATACAGAAAATCCTGTCACCGATGCGGAATATAAATCAATTTTGCAGGCAAAAGGACAGGAAAATATCAAAGAACACGGTATATCGCAGGCTTTTGAGGGCGAAGTATTGACGCTTAAAACATACCAATACAAAAAAGACTGGAATCTTGGGGATATTGTACAGGTAAAAAATGAATTTGGAATATCTTCAACACCGCAGATAACAGAAGTTATTGAATCAGACAGCAAAGACGGTTATTCCGTAATACCGACATTCAGCACTTGGGAGGTGTAACATATGATAACAAGCGGATTTTTTAACAGCATAAATCACGACAGAGTTTATAACGCAGAAGAAATGTCAAATTATTTCGAGGGACTTGTAACAAATGGCATTTATGAGATGATAGGCGGTGCTTTTGAAGTCACAGCCGCAGAAACAACGGGGAAATTAGCTGTCAACGTTGCAACAGGTCGTGCAATGATAGACTGTCGCTGGATAAGAAGCGATTCTGTTTTAAGTATAACTCTTGACAATTCAGATTTGCAGCTTGACAGGATAGACAGCATAATAATAAAACTTGATTTAAAAAACAGAGAAATGACGGTTGAACTTGTAAAAGGCTCTCTTGCTTCAAATCCCGAACCGCCAACACTTGAAAACACAGACACAACAAAATATTTAAGAGTTGCAAATATCAAAGTTAATCACGGAGCAACGAGCCTGACACAGTCAGACGTTGCCGACCGAAGAGGTACAACAGACTGCCCATATGTAACCACTCTTGGCAAAGGTACGGGGGCAAGCTTCCAAAAGCTCCAGAACAGCTATGATATTACTAAAAGTCAAAGCAAATGCAATATAAATATTGAAAATTACAATAAATCAACAGATATATTATTTGTGTATCTTAACGGAATTTTGCTTATAGAAGATGTTGAATTTGATGTTGTGGGCAACGGTTACAATGCTTATATACAGCTTAAAGACAGCCGAACAGTCGAAGCAGGAAATAATTTGGCATTTGTTGTTTTGAAGAGCAGATAAGGAGTAAAATATGAAAATATCAATAATCGACATATCACAGCATAACGGAATAGTAAATTTTAACACGCTGAAAAAACATTGCGAGGGCGTTATAATCCGTGCAGGATATAAAGGATATGGTACAGGCAGAAACACCACCGACACAATGTTTATACGCAATATCACCTGTGCGATTAAGTCGGGTTTAAAATATATAGGTGTATATTGGCTCTCACAGTCCGTCACAACAGCAGAGGCAAAGGGCGAAGCAAATTATCTTGTAAATGTTTTGAAGCCGTATAAGAGCCGTATAAATTACCCTGTTTATATCGACAGTGAATGGAGCAATAACAAACACAACGGCAGAGCAGACGGACTTACAAAAAACGCAAGAACCGCCATAACAACGGTTTTTCTTGATACAATCAAAAACGCAGGTTATACCGCAGGAATATATGCGTCAACATCGTGGTATTCGGATAAACTTGATGATTCAAAGCTTAAAAATTACACTCATTGGGTCGCTGATTACAGAGGCAAGAACGGTTACGGCAAGTCAGACGGCTGGCAGTACACAGAAAAATATAATATAAACGGCAATTTATTCGACAGGTCAGAATTTTATACAGATTTTAAAAAGTCAGCTCCTGCATCTGCAACAACAAAAACATCAACGAGTTTTAAACAGGGACAGGCTGTCAAGCTTACAAAAGCAAACCTTTACGCATCGCAGGACAGCACAAAGCCTGCAAGACAGCTTACAGGCACATATTACATATATGACGGCAAACTTATGCACCTCGGACGTTACCGCATTACCTCAAAACCTGAATACTGCGGCAAGGGTGCGGCTTACATTACAGGGTATGTTGCTTACCCTAATTTTAAGTGATATTGACATTCTGCCAAAAAGAAAAGACCTTGATTTTTAGTCAAGGTCTTTTTGTATGTCTATAAGTTCTTCCATTTGGCAATTTAAAACTTTTGCAAGCTTGTAGACTGTTTCAGCCTGTGCTTTTTTTATATCTCTGTCCCCTTGCTCATATTTCTGGAGCATTCGCAAAGATACTCCAGATGCCTTTGCAAGCTGGAATTGTGATAATTCCCGTTGCATTCTTTTTTCTTTTAGTTTGTTCAAATTTTATCTCCTTTGTTTTTATGCTAAAACCACAGCATCACTTATTATTATTTCACCTATGTCATTACCGCCCATACAACCATCACCACCTATAAGTATGCATTTGCATTCGTCGTCATAATTATACATCTCTATTTTTTCAAGTACTTTGTCAACTGTATCTTCTGTTATTTCTAAACAACAAGTACCATCAAGTTCGCCGTCGTCATAACAATCCATCTGTTCATCGTATAAGCTATCGATTTCTTCTTGTGTCATTGTCTGATAATATGTGAGGTTTTCAGCGTCCTGCCACCACTGATGACTATTTTCACATTTATCACCTATTTTATAATTGTGATAATCGTATCTAAGACCAAATCTATCAAAATCATACTTTTCCTTTGCATTTTTAATTGCTTTTATAATATCCTGTTTTGTTATCATTTTAATTACCTCTTTGTTTTAAAATTAAGTTTCGGTCTTTCCTTAACCTGTAATTATATTATACACCTATAGG